>Ga0115003_10003314_pt1 | contig 12797 bp, 7 predicted proteins | sample ArcticOcean_MG_C_7_FD_88736 | JGI IMG/M metagenome (GOLD analysis project Ga0115003, IMG submission 88736) | Marine microbial communities from western Arctic Ocean - ArcticOcean_MG_CB11_88 | ecosystem: Environmental > Aquatic > Marine > Oceanic | place: Arctic Ocean: Canada Basin | collected... | reverse complement strand
CAAACATTTGCCATACCAATATTGTTTGTCAGTAGTTCTAATTTATTAAGTAGTTCAATACATAGGATAACATCCATCATACAATATTTAGCAATTATAAAGCGGTCGTGATCATCGCCTTTCTGAAGTCTAAAAATATCCTTAGGGGTCACGTCGTCTTTACCCAAACACCATTTACAACTCTTCTCCAGGTCCAGTTCTATTTTACCCTGTACATTAAATGTTTTAGTCAACTTATTTAGATTAGTTATCTCAAATTTTTTACCTTCCATATACTGATTATCCAAATAACCATCCAATATATTAAATATAACGAAATTTTCGTTGTTTAAACCTACTACCGATTTTGTAAATACAGTAGTTGTATTATTACTCTCATCGTAAACTAATTTTATTATTCCGCCATTAATAAAGTGTGCCGCTACATTATCTAATTTATAAGAACCCAAATTATAACTTTTTCTTACAAGGGGGAGCAAATCCATCTGTATTCTCCCCACTATATCTACATAGTCAACATTTACCAATTCACCTGTATAACTCTTTTTCTGTTTTATTTTAAGTTTAGATTCAAAATCTTTCAATTTACTCATTTTAGAAAACTCTTCTGAACAACCAGTCTCGCTGGCCCTTTTAAATAACCATGGGATATCAAATCCATCAGTATTCCACCCAGTTATAACATCGGGATTCTCCGTCTGAATTATCTCAGTAAACCGCATAAGTAAGTGTTTTTCAGTTTTAAATGACTCCGTTATAGCATTATCCAATGTTTCACATCCTTTTAAAGTGAGCATATAATTTTTATATGGTATTCTCGAACCATAATTAACAAAGGATAAACCTATTTGAATTGTTTTATCGCCTTTGACTCGCGGTAATTTATTTTCCAAGTCGTCTTCTAACTCGGGATATTTTAATTCACCATCGTCATTTTCTACTTCATTATAGTAATTGATTAATTTATCAATATCTCGCTGACTTACAAATTCATCCGCGTTGGGCGGAAATTTATCTGTTATGCGTCGGTACTCCCACTTATAGCGGTCTAATTCTACATCATCGTCTTCTAATACCTCGTGTTCTATAAGACATTCCAGTAATTTCTTATACGTCCGGGTGTTATTAAGAACTCTATTAATTTCTTCAATACATTTAATGTTGTGATTTTTAATTTCTATACTATTACGAGTATTTTCAACAATTAAATATTCCGCCACACTTGAAGCGATAACATTTCTAGAATATTTACTTATTTTACCAAAGGCCTTATTATATATTTTACTAATACCTATATCACTATCGCCCTTTTTAAATGAAGCCAGTATACATTTATTCACAAATTTAGTTTTATTTTCTAATAAATTATCAGGATCATTTTTCATCAATTTTAGAAATGCGTAATAAATTTCTCTTGACAGTTTTGTATAATCTTTGATTGGCAGAGGGAAATCACCATGCGACGAATCGCATTCTATATCAAACGCCATAATTTTAATATTTGTATTTCCTTTCCCTTCAATTTTTTTTACACTTTTCCAATCACAGCGAACTGTCGTGTCACATGTAGTCGCAATATCTATATTGCTATATTTGCTGGATTTTATATGTACCCACCCAACCGTATCAATATCGCGATGGTGTATAAATTTTAGCAGAGGATCAACCATATTATCATATAGTTCATACTGTACTGGTTTTTTAGTTAAACCAAGAATTTTAATATAAGCGGGTTTTAAAATAGTTTTGTCTTTATATATTCTTTCTCGCTTTTGAAATTTAGAAACCGCGTTTCTCATGGCGCCCTTATTATTAAAGACAAATCTTACAAATTTATATTTCTTTTGTTTGTCAAAATTTCTAAAACTGTGGCGTTTAACTACCGACGTTTTGAGAAAACACTCTTTATATTTAAATTGCATTTCATCTCTTAACCAATCTTCTAATAACTGTCGTTGATATTTTGTAAAGTCATCGGAAACTTTAATGTAAAAGTAGGGTGTGAAATTCTCTACTTTAACTGTATATGTTTTGTCGTCGTGATCTTTACCAAACAACGAAATTACAAATCTACTTTTTTCTTTTTGATTATAGGATTTTTTTGAACCGTCACTTACAGTTCGTGTAACATCTAAGGTTTCGTCACATGAATGCCAACTTATAATCTGGAATTCTAAATTAGATTTCATATTACTTAATATAAATTCATCCTTTAAATTAAAAATCAAATTCTTTATATTGATTATGACAGAGTTGGATTTAATTATTAATTAAGAGATAAATTTATTTCTTAATAAATATTAGTGATAATGATTGAGTTAACATTTGTTATAGTTATACTAACAGTCGTATTAATATTATTTTTATACTATGAGAAACAGTATGCCGAACTAACTAAAGTAAAATCCACTATAGATAATAAAGAATATTTAGTTAGAAATAAACTAGATAAGCAAGCGGGTGCGGATTTATTGGCAAAAGTAGTTAAAAATATTGATCTCCTATTAGAATATAATAAGAAAAATGGTGTTTTTAATACATTAGAAAAAAAATACAATCCTGATAATATATCAGAATCACTCTCTAATTCTAAATACACATCGTATTCACTTAATAAGGGTGAAAAAATAGTTTTGTGTATACGACATAAAAATGAGAAAGAAGATTTAGTAGATTTAAATACCTTAATGTTCGTAGTTTTACATGAATTGGCACATCTGGAGTCTATATCAATTGGTCACAATAAAGAGTTTTGGGATAATATGAATGAACTATTAAAAACAGGTATTAAATTAGGTATATACGACTATGTTGATTATAAACAGAATCCTATCAAATATTGCGGTATTAATGTGACCGCTACGCCTTTAAAATTAGATTAAAAAGGTAATAATACTAAACACTAAAACCAATATTAAATATTTAATTAGCATTGCTATTAATTTACGAGTTTTAATTTTAATAGAACCTATTTTAATTATAGAAGGTTTGATATTCTTAATACAGTTTTTGTATAATTTTGTTTTGTTGAGTAATATATTTATTATAATTGTTAAAATAATGGCAATTTCTAATTTTAAAATGGATTTACCCACTCTAAATAAAGTTCCTTTGGAAAAAAAACGTTCTCTAATAGTAACGGGGTTATCATAATTGCTAATATTAAAAGTAAATTTTTTCATTGGGGTTGGTTTTGAATTTTCCATAAATCACTTATATAATATATAAATAAAAAAGTTTTAAAAATTAATAGATATATTTTATATATATATATATTAATTATGAACTCTAATAATTCTAAAATAACAAAAGTAATTTACAATATTTTTAAAAAAAAACTCCCCACGAAATCAGAAACCTATAAAGATATCTTAACATCTATACAAATTAAAACACCGGGCGACGAGATATCGGCGTCAGTTCTTAATAAATTAGAAAATCTCTATACTAATCCTGCGAATGTTGAACAAATATTATTTTTATTTGTGGGTGCTTTAGACCAATACGAAAATATTACACCAGCACTTTTAAATGATTTTAGTCAATTTATAATAACTCAGCGCCCTTTGGCAAATTATTCAGATTTAAAAAAACTAAAAAAGGCATTTGGTAATGACTTTAATACTAAATTAAGTATTACAGCGGCAGACGATACTTATTTATATTCTAAAATATATTTTATCGCCAGACACATATCAAAAATAAATAGCGTAACCGAAGTTGAAAATATTATTTGTACGTTTATAAACCAAGGGATTAAAACAAATACCCAAATTAAAAAACGTGACAAAACCCTACAAGTAAATAAAACATTAATTTATTCTGACTGTTATGTAGATGAACTTATAATTAAAAATATTCAGAGTAATATTATACTCACTTTAAAAAAACAAAATCATAATTTTACTGAAATAGTTAATTTATTTGAACGATATTACGTGCCGAATTTAATAATAAAAAAAATAAAAACAGCATTATATTCAAATAAATTTATGTACGAAAATGTTCCTGAATTAGTTAATAATAAGGTTATTACTGAATTAATAAAGTTAGGTGTCAGATTTAGACCAATTAATATTGTCAAATTTAATAATAGTAAATTTAATGTAACTAACACCAGTATTAACTCGTATATACCGGCATATTTTGAAAAAGATACTATATACGTCAATTTTAACAGTGATGCGAGCATTAAATCAGATAAATTATTAGGAAAGTTGACAAATTCGGACACACTATATTTCTATAATTATAATAATATTCATTCCATATACAAAGATACTGATGTTTTAGATTTATGTTTTCCGTTCAAAAAAAAAACAGCACTTAAATGGAACTATAATAACATCACTGAGTTATTAGATAGCGATAAGACGCCTGAATTAAAATTAGAAAAAATGCTAATGACGGACATAACAAATACATGTATTTTATCTCAACAACAGCATTCTCTAATAGAGTTATTTAATAATATAGAGTTGTCTTACGATATTCCTTTTGTAAAATTTAATGACCTACAGGGAGGCGATGAAGTATGTAAATTATTTTCGCCTATACTAAAATATAGTGGAAATTTAAAACCCCTTATACGTAAAAATACATTAAAAAATTGGTGTAGATTTAATTTTACCGAATTAAATATTAATAATTTAGATCAACTTCGTACAAACAAAAAGGGGCGTAAAAAAAAAAATGATCCAGGTAAGAAAAGCATACAAAATAAAATATCACAAACTGTTAATAAAAAGGTAATATTATTTTTTAAAATTAAGTTACTTGATATATTGTCGCGTAAATTTTATAGTGGTAAAATTTATAATTTTTTAGATAACAAACAATCAGTTAATATAATACATTCCAAGGGTATTCAATTAGATATAAATACTATATTCAATAGTGACCTGGAAGAAATCTCAATTTCGGAAACTAATATAAATGACCTAGTAATGTTTAAAAAAAAACGAGCGTTATACGGCGATGTTTTATTGTATAGTATTGAACACGAAGGGCGAACACTTATGAATATACAAATAAATACTTTAAATTTAAAAAAATATAACTTATTTGATAACAGTGCCGATTTTATTGAAAAAATAAATAGTTTTGTAAAAAAGAATATTATTGGTGATAAATTTTATACTGGTAAATTCGTTGTATCGTATAATGATTTAAACACCCCTATAGTGGACATTAAACCTTATTATACTATGTCAAAATACAAAATTTATTATCATTTTATAGTTCGTAGTGAAACAAACTTTAGTATAATTAAATCTAGAATACAATTGATAGATATTTTAAATGAAATATCGCCTTTTATTACACTCGATGAGACTTCTTCTAAATTTCAATTGGGCGACTCATTGATATATTTGGAGGGTGATAGCATTCAGGAATGTAGTATAAATTTATATGATGATGCGACTGACACGTATACTATTAAATTAAGTGATGAGTCTATAAGAGAAGGAGTAGAATATAAATATTTAAAAAATCCTGATACAGACGCGATTATTATAAACTTTAGACATAACGGTTATACTTCTGGTGAACAAAATAAAATAGTAATTGAGTATAATAACAAGTATACTTCTTTAAACATGACCGATAATCCACAAGATACGCGAAAAAAAATTAATTGTATCATTATGGGTTGTTCAGATTCTCTGGCACTGGAGTATATAAAAAAAATTATAAAATTATGTTTTGTAAAATTAGATGAAAGTATTCCAGAAGAGGACGATGAAGAAGAACCAACTATTGAGGAAATAATGATTGTTAAAAAAACAACAGGTGGTGGCGATGATGATGTATTAGATGATGATTCGGATGATGAGGACGACGATGATGATTCCTTGAGCAGTAATGATGAAGAAAGTAGTGAAGAATCATCTTCGGAGGAGGAAATGTTATCTAATGGAGGAGACGACGATGAAAGTGATACTGAAAGTGAAAATTCCGAAGAGGAGGGACAAGACGATTTAGACGAAGAAGAAACAATACAGACAGTGAGAATACGTAATAAAAAAATTAAAGAAAAATCGGAAGGTGCCTTCTTAAATAGACTATATCAATATGATGAAGATATATTTGATCCCTCTTTTCCTGATGGAGAGTCTGATATTACACATGATCGCTACGACAAAGTATGTCAATCAAGTAGAATACCTAAAGTTTTAACTCAAGAAGAAAAGGACGAGGTAGACAGAATTGATACGAAATTAGAACATAAATTAAATAGTGAGAATCCTGGTAAAAATATTAAAATCAATAGTTATGGGTTTGGTCCATTTGATAGGGACTGTGAATATCAGTCAACAAAGGCGGGATTTAGTGAAAAAAATATATTTTTAGACTCTAAACGTTTAGATAGCGACTATGTAGAAAATTATGGTAATGATGAAGAATATGGGGAAATTATTAAATTAAAAACAATAATTAAAACAGAAAAAAAAGAACCGAAAATTAAATGGTCGTTTAAAATCCCCCCAACAACGAGAATTGTTAAAAAGAAAAAGACAATAATAAAAGCAATAGTTGAAACTGATATACCGTATACACGTCTCAAACAACTATTTGACGAAGATGAATATATCAGGGCTCAAAATCCCATGGTTTCTTTTAAACATACCAAGGAAAATAAAGACGATGAGGAAATAGACGAAAAAAAATATACATTGAGGAAAATCTGTGGAGCAAGAATTACTACGCGATTAGATAATAAGAGTGACTACGTAGAAGAAAGTTACAAAAATTTATTAAGTGGTGACCAGAAGGCAAAGGTCCAGGCAATGAAATGTAAATCTATTAAATACGGGACCGATAAAGATGATTCTTTAAATTGGTATATGTGTCCGCGTTTATATGACAAACAAACTAATAGACCAGTTCATTGGAGAATGTTAAAATATTCAAAGGTAGACGGGAATACATTTGAACCTTTTGATTGGGGGGATGAGGCAAATTGGCGAAAGGCTAAGCATAATTTAGAACTAGATATTATGGATTTTAACCCCGAATACCCGAAGGATAATCCTGAACCAAATCGCTTATGGGTATATCCTAAAAGCGGTGGTGTAGGAGGCGGGGGCGCGTATTTTTATCCAGGATTTTTATCACATACCAAACATCCATTATCTGTTAGCAGAAATGAACAAAATAAAGAACCCATATTCCCACCGTGTTGTTATCAAAAATATAGTAATAGATTTTCGGAATTATTAAAGCCTATTTGGCCTAGAAATGTTAATAAATGCGGCAACCCACTCAATACAAACGGTAATAAATATTTTACTATAGGCGAGAATATTCAGGGTAATTTGGGTAAAAAATTAAATCGCTTATTTGGTCAAGAAGAATGTAATGTTAATAGTGGATTTATTAGACAAGGGGTCGCACAGGGTCCTAATTCCTACTTTAATTTAATTTTTGATATTCTAGATGTATCCCCCAAAACATACCCCACAAGTATAAAAAAAACTAATTTTATAAAAGATACTATAGTGAAAACCGTTACTAACAATAAGCAATCTATAGATAATAAGATATTTTTTAATGATATTAATGGTGGATTTTTGGAAATATTATTTAGAAAACGTGATACAATTTCATCATTTCAAAATTTCATTGAATATACGTTATCCGACGATGTGAAGAGAGATGATTTATTTTATGAAATAAGCACTTCTCCTGAATTTATAACTGAGTGTATGAGTAAAAGTCACGAAACAAACTCAATATCCAATTTAATTCTTATCGTATTTGAAATTTCTAAAAGGAAAAATCAGACATCATATAGTATCAAGGTTAATTGTCCTTATTTTTCTAAAAAAATTTCAGAAAATCTTAATAATTTATCTATGGATACACATGTTGCTCTCGCAATAAAGTATAACAATGTAACGAGCAGTGGATTAGACTATATATTTGAACCAATATATTATAAAACAAGTGGTAAAACAATTAAAGAAACCGGGATTAAAAAAACTTTTAAGATAAGTGAAATTTACAAGAGTGAATATAATGAAAAAACGTCATATCTTAAAAAAATAAAACATATTATTGAGAAATTTAAAGAGAAATGTTATATTCCAAATGATCATATTACAATAGATAAAACAAATATGTATGATATTATTACTTTTAAAAAACTCCAAGATTTTATAAAATTTAATGTGGAAAAATTAAAAGCAATTGATATATACCCTCTTCGTTATAAAATCGATAAGAATAATAAAGTTATAGGATTTATTTTTCAACATGCGAAAAAAATGTATACAGTTCCTATATACCCTGAATCTATTACTCAAAATATTCTTAATGAAGTTGCTAAATATATAAATAAAAATTATCATGGGGATGAACAAATTTTTAATTCTACAATGAATCCGAATAAACCAAAATCGGATACCGAAAAACAATTATTACAACAAGGTGCTCAATCTGAAGGTGACCAGAAGACAGCGGCGACTTTGCCTAAAATAACTGAATATGAAGTATTCTACAATAACATTCTGGATGTCTCGGCAAAAAGTAAGAAAACGGGCACCATAAATATTAAACCAATAAAGTATTTCGGTCTTTTCACTGAATCAGACTCCTCTAAAATAAATTTAAATGTGGCCGGTTTTGCTACATCTTTTATATCAGACGTTGATAGTTATGAAAATATTAATGTAGATCAGACACTTCTTTACACACTATGTAATAACTCAATTAAAAGTTTGGATGAAGATCAGATAATATTTAATTATGATAAAATGGACAGTTCCATATTTAATAATGAAATTAAAGTTATTTCGTCGGAACCATTAAAACCTGTTGAAATTGCTAAAGATAAAGAAAATACAGTTTTCAATTTTTTAAAAGCATCATCTGATTTCGGGATAGCAACTTTATATAGAGATAATTCGTCCGGGGCAAGCGGGACAAAAATAGTATTGATTAAAACTAATAAAGGGGTTTTTATACCCATTATGCCATTAGATGAATCTTCTAAAACATGGGCGGCATTAAATTTTATTGGAAATAAAGAGAATTTATATAATTTTCCAGCAGGTGTGAAAGAATATAATCCTATTATGAACGAGAGCATAAATATAATTGAACCACTTTTAGATTACTGTAAAAAAGTTCAGGATTTAAGTAAAACTACAGATTTTAAATTACCAATTTTTATCAAAAATTTTAAGATAAGCAACCGTAAGACCGTGAAAAAACCATCAACGACATCCTCGCCACCCCCACCCTCGCTACCTCAACCATCACCAGCAACAAATATAATTATAAGTGATATTTATTTGGAATCAGGCGTGATTACAGAGTGGGGGACAGACGGGGATTATGTTAAGGTGGAGCGCCTCAAAATATCCCTTGGAATACCTCCTACATTAAAAGTTCTAAATAAGAAAGGTGATATCTATACTATTAATGAGATAAAAAAATGTAATTTAAATTTTTATACTCAGCGTTATATAAATCATAATAATTTAGATATATCATTGGATTATCAGGGTGAAATCCAAATAAGTAAATTCCGATATGATTCAATTATATATGAAGCCTTGGTTAAAAAGGTTAATCAATTTTTTTCACGGCAATTACATAAATCTGTTAAACATATTAAATTATTTATTCAACGGGTTATTAATACATCTTCAAATAAATTTATGCATGAAGATATAAAAAAACGACTGTTATATCCAATAATATATGCCGTATTATCCATTATTATTAAACCCGAAATTCCCGAAAGTAAAATAGTAAAATATCCAAATATAAATATAAATAATTTATCCAATATAGAGTCTAAATTATTAGTTAATTTAGAAGATTTTACTAAAGATGATATAGATAAATATATTATAACAAGTTATAAATTAATTAATAATATTGACGATTCCTCGTCCATTGAATCTATACCTGATATATTACGCGAGCATCGAGAATATAATGATATAACTGGTGCTTTAGATTTTACTAAAGTTACCGAACTATACTACTCCCTAAAGGAGAAATATAATGGAACAAAGTACCTTAAAATTAAAATAATAGATCATATAGATTCGGGTATAACAAGAAGCGAAGTTTTAAAGCACAAACTATGTAACAATCTCATTTATAATGTTTTTATTCAGAAACAAATATTCGGCGTATACAAACCTAATATATCCAGTAATTCCCGTTTTAAATATAACATTGGATTTGAAATTCTTTTTACAAAAAGTGAACAAGACAACTATGAAAAATTGAATTCATTGTATTCGCTTACCAAACAAAAGTATTACAGGGATATTAAATATCCAGTAACTAAAAATGTTAAGAAAGGCAAAGTATATAAATTTAAGGAAAAGGGTATGTCTAAAGTTCGACCCTTTTTATATAGATTTCAAACAAAATAAATATTAATATAAAGACGTTATTCTTTATAGTTTATATTACAATGAGTAACGACCAAGAAGATATGAGCAATTATAAATTCTTATTTAAAACGGTTCAAGCAAGCGCGATACGAACGTTAATTGAGGCACTAAAAGAGATTTTAACAGATGTAAATTTTGAAATTAACTTGAGTGGGATAAAGGTGATTGCTATGGATTCATCACACGTATCCCTTATTTATATGAAATTGTTGGCGGAAAATTTTGAAAAATTTTACTGTGATAAGCCCTTGGTATGCGGTATATCAATCGTAAGATTATTTAAACTTCTGAAATCAATGTCTCCTAATGATAGTCTATGTATGTTTATAACTAAAAGTGAACCAAATGATTTACAAATACATATTGAAACCAGTGAAAAGGGACTGCGGCATAAATTTTCACTTAAGTTAATGGATTTATATTTAGATAAAGTAGAGATTCCGCCAGCACAATTTAGTTCGGTGTTAAGAATTCCATCAAGTGATTTCCAAAAACTATGCAGAGATATGAATAATTTAGGAGATGAATTAGAAATCAAATCCAGTGGAAATCAATTAATATTTTCAATTTCAAATGATTGGATGGAACAAGAAACGATTATGTGTGAATCTAATAATGGTGGAATGGAATATTTACAAAATTTGTCACCAGATGAGGTAATTCAGGGAGTCTTTTCTATTAAAAAATTGGTATTGTTTACGAAGTGTACTAGTTTATGTCAGAATATAGAGGTTTATCTCAAAAATGATTATCCAATTGTAATAAAATATAATATTGCTAATTTAGGTGAGATTAAGTTTTGTTTGGCTCCTAAAAATAACGATTAACCACTTAAATATACTATATCATCAATATTAAAATTATTTTTTAATACATATATTAATAATTTATTTTCCTTATTAATATCTATAATTTTCTCAGAGTCTATAAATGCGTCTATTTCCAAACAGATCTTGTTCATAATTGAGTTACAATTGGTAACATCCTGTGCTTTTATTCCGACAATCTTGCCGTTATCGTAAACTCCTATAATATATATACACGTCCCGGAACCTTCTATTATACGAAATTTTAATTGAGTAGCATACTTTTTAATTTTTTCAGGTGTCATATTAATAAGTTCCCTCTTATATTCAATATTACCCCAATAGTTTTCTGCCTCCATATAAAAAGCCATCTTAATATATATTATGTAATAAAGTTATATATGTATATAATCCAATGGATATTTTATTGGATATATAAAGTGTAAGAAAAATTTGATTTAGGTGAATAATGTATGGTTTAGAAATAAAAACCTTAATCAACTTAATTTACCAACAAAACCAATGAATTCTCTCTCTTGCGCACAACATATTGGTCGGGATTCTACGGGTGTCCGTCGTCCGTCCCCACCAGTAGCACATTTTGTAGCGGTATGTGGTGATCGCTCGGGATCAATGGGGTCCATGTATGGGGCACCACCTGTTCAAATTTATGAACAAATTCAGGATTTGGCAAAAACGGCAAAGGAACTTAATGTGCCAACGTATTTTACTCTTGTTACCTTTGATGACACTAATGAAGTTCCTATCAAATATTTGAATTTGCTTACAGGCAAACTTCCTACATTGGGTTTTCTGAAAACTCATATGGCGCCGCGCGGAATGACAAAACTTCATGATTCGGGAATTTATACACTTGGTCTACTAAAGGAGCAATATGGTTCCTATGTTGCGAGTTTGTCTAAGAAGGTCCAGAAATTGAACCCCTGTATTAAGACTTCTTACGTTCTGCTGACAGATGGGGAAGATAATTCGTCTGCGCCTAATGGGGAAGTGCGTCATAATAAAGTTCTCAAAGATATGCGTCGTGATTGTGGAACTATGGCAATTTTCTTGGGAGCGAATATTGACGCGGTAAAAACGGGTGGGGGGTTGGGTTTTAATGAAGGAGCAACTATTCAAATGACCCCTACTTTTGCTGGGGCATCTCAATGTCTGCGAGCGGTAAGTCATACTCTTCGCCGTGCCTCAACTGGTTCTCATAATCAGTCTGTAGAGATTGATGATAGTCAACAGCAAGTCAATTATAGTCCTCCCACAACTCCCAATTCAAGTCCGCCACAAATGCCAGGCCGAGTATTGCTGCGCCGATATTAAATAATAATTATTAGATAAAAATATAAGCTTATAATTACTATTTTTTATTAAAGTTTATACGAATATGTTATATAATGAATTTATATACAAAGGTATAAGACATAACATATATATATATATTACAATCAGGATAGGTTCTACCGCTTATCAAAGCATATTTAATGTAATTAATAACAATGATTAAAATGTTATTAACTTAACATAAATTAATATAGATTTAAAAATTATCATATAT
>Ga0115003_10003310_pt1 | contig 12799 bp, 13 predicted proteins | sample ArcticOcean_MG_C_7_FD_88736 | JGI IMG/M metagenome (GOLD analysis project Ga0115003, IMG submission 88736) | Marine microbial communities from western Arctic Ocean - ArcticOcean_MG_CB11_88 | ecosystem: Environmental > Aquatic > Marine > Oceanic | place: Arctic Ocean: Canada Basin | collected... | reverse complement strand
GGGGGCATGAAACAACTAATAGACACGTTACTTAACCCTTTGATGTGTTTGATGCGCTGAGCGTATTAAGCCCGCGTAAGTCGCGCTCAAAGATTTCGATCGGGCCACGCATGATTTCAGGCTCATTAATGGGCGTCCAACCGCCGGTTCGCATTGCCGTTGTGACACCGCCTGATCCCACATATAAGCGGTTATAACCTAAGTGGATGGCATTTTTTTCAATTTCTTCAATCAACGCAACACCGATCCCTTGGCCCCGGTAGCGTTCAACCACAAACATGGCCGCCAGCCAGGGTGATAGATGGCGATGGGTATCGATGGAGCGGGCTTTAAGCGCCGCAGTGCCTAAGATTTGTTTATCTTCACCAATGGCAACCAATGCCAGTGGAATATCATCGTGATTGCAGCAATCATTTAAATCAGTTTCGGCATCGCCCGGCCCTTGGCGACCATAATAAGGCTCCCACTCGTCAATAAACATTGGGGCCAAGGGAACAATCAGTTCCCGTGCATCGGCAAGGTAAACAATTTTATAATCAATAGGCATTTAAAATCCGTTGGTATATAATGAATATAGATGAATTCAATCGTATTTTATAGATAAGCGCCAGCCTTGAAATTGATTTATGCTAGAAATTACGATTGGAAATATAAAGGACTACGACGGAAGATACAATTAGGGCAACAACGGCGGTCATAGATGCCGGAATGAAGCTACCTGTCATGTCATATAAGGTGCCTGCATAGGTCGGGCCAACGATTTGGCCAAAACCAAATGATGCCGTCATCAAGCCAACAACTTGACGAGGGTCGCCCGTGGTAAAGGCCCGCCCTCCAACCAAACCCAGCGCGGTTAAGGCAATGAACGTGCCGCCTAACAGCATTCCGGCCATTAACAACGCGACCGGCGACGACCAGAGGACGCTGGCACAAACACCAATCACTTCAGCAATGCATGCAATGGAAAAGGCTTTTAAAACACCAACCCGACGCCCAACCCACATCCATGCCGCAACGGATGGAATTCCAGTCAAACCAACGACCAACCAAATAACCGGTTCCAATTTGTGAACTCCCCCGGTTTCGCGGACGATAGTCATTAAAAAGGTTGCGGTGATGATGTAGCCAAAACCAAATAACCCATAGGCTGCGATCAACGCAATTAGCCCCGGCTTTTTTTTGCCAGCCCCAGAAACGGCCCCAGATTGAGATTGTTCAGGAACCAGCAGACAAACAAGTAGGGCTGCAATAAGAGATACTAAGCCGCCTGCAATCCATTGCCCCCGCCAATCGATACCAATTATTACAGCGCCGGATACAATCAGAGCAGACAGAGTGATGCCCAACCCAACGCCGCTAAAATGAACTGCCGATAAGCCGCCCTTGTTAATTTCAAGCAATTGATCAACAACCAATGTGGATGAGTAAACAAAGGCAAAGGCGCTGGCGATACCGCCGATAAAGCGAATTATCATGAAGACCGCTAAATCGGAAACCAAACCAACAACAGCAGTTGTTGCGGCACCTAATAAAAGCCCACCAATCATCCAAAGGCGGCGGGACCCCCGTAATCTTGGCGATGATGCAGCTAACGCACCAACCAAATAACCAACGTAATTAGCGGATGCAATCCATCCTGCTTGCGTTTTACTTAAACCCAAATCTGCAATCATATTGGGCAATATTGGTGTATAAATAAAGCGCCCAAGGCCAATCGCTACAGCCAAAGCCAACATGCCCCCCAATGCAATCAGCCAAGGTGAGCGATTATCGGTCATGACTTTATCTGGTCGGCGGCGGGTGATTTGAGTACAACGACTACAGGCGATTTACGAGCACGCGCGGCTTTTGATTCGCGATGTGAAATGTAAGTGACAGACGCAACTACAATCCCGCCACCGACGATAACATATATATCGATGGCTTCATTAAACAAGATCACGCCCAATATTGAAGCCCAAACCAATTGCAGAAAACTAAGCGGTTGGGTGACCGTGATGGGGGCCGCTTTGAAGGCACGGGTTAACGTGTAATGGCCACAGGTCGCCATTATAGCAGTTAAAAATAACCAGCCGATTTCATGAGGGCTGGGGGTTTGCCAAGAATATATAGCACCGGGTAGCAGTGCGATGGTGCAAAAAACAGTTAATGTGGCAACGATGATGCCCGTACCTTGATTGTCAGTCATCCGTTTTGCCATCAAGAACGAGGCCGCGAATATAGGTGCTGCACACAATTGTGCCAATTGGCCTGAATTAATTTCCTGAAACCCGGGGCGTAAAATTACCAGAGCGCCGATAAAGCCGATTACAATACTGATGATCCGGCGGGTATGGAGTTTTTCACCCAAAAACAAAGCGGCTCCTAGTGTGACAAAAATAGGGGCGACATAGCCAATGGCAGTTACTTCTGCTATGGGAATTCGAGCCATGGCATAAAACCAAAGGATGACACCAAAGGCATGCAAAAAACCACGAATTGCAAAAAATCGAGTGAGTTTTATGGACGGTGGGTTTCTGCACAAAGAAATGAGGGCAGGAACGACCAAAAGGATACCAAATGCATACCGAATAAACGCCATTTCCATGGCAGGGAGCGAGGATCCAATGTGGCGAACAATACCTGTAACGCTGACAAAAAACAGGCCCGTTAATACCATCCAGCCAATACCAACGAGCGGGTTCTGGGGGAGGGATCTAGTGGCTTCTGTCAGCAAAGGCTTCACAATTTCAGGCTATATATAAGAAGCCAAAAAGGCAATTTCACGAACGCTATAAGATTACCTCGCGGGTGCTGTCTGATACAAGTTCGTCTTGCTGTTAACTCGAAAAAAATGTTTGACTGTTTGTTTCTATATTGGAAAAAAGGTTTTTTCTTCTCCTAAAATGCCTTACATTCATAGCACGCATTGAAAGTAATTAGGAACTATTATGAGTAAACTGGAAATTCATCAGATCGCGGTCTTGAATGATAATTACGTCTATTTGGCTCATGATGCTGAAACCGGTGCAACAGCCGTAGTTGATCCGGCAGTCGGTGGCCCAGTGTTGGATGCTTTGGCGGCAAAGAGCTGGAAATTAACTCATATTTTGAATACCCATCATCATGCTGACCACACGGGAGCTAATTTGAAACTGAAGCAACAAACGGATTGCATCATTGTTGGGCCGAAAGCCGATGCGGAACGAATCCCTGGCATTGATGTTGAAGTTTCAGATGGAGACACCTACGCTGTTGGCAACGCAACAGCCCAAGTTTTTGATGTCCCTGGACACACTCGCGGCCATAATGCCTATTGGTTCGCAGATTCAGACGCTTTGTTTTCAGGAGATACTTTATTTTCTTTGGGGTGTGGGCGGTTATTTGAAGGCACAGCTGCTCAAATGGTCAATTCGTTAGCCAAGTTTACCGCTCTCCCGGATCAAACACAGGTTTTTTGTGCCCATGAATACACCCAATCGAACGGTCGCTTTGCCTTATCTGTCGAGCCTAAAAATAAAGCCTTGGTGGACCGTATGACTGAAGTTGATCAATTGCGCAAAGCGGGAAAACCAACTGTTCCCTCAACCATAGCTATCGAAAAAGCGACAAATCCCTTTTTGCGCCCCAGCAGTGCTGAGTTGCAGAAAATGGTTGGTTTGGTTGGCGCTGATTTAGTTGATGTTTTTGCAGAAACACGTAAACTTAAAGATGATTTTTAAAAGCAAAGCCGGAGCGAAGGGCTACATTCGTGAAAGTGGCTTTACGGCAATATTAACGAACTAATGCCAGTTTTCTCCGTCTAAAAAAACTGGGGTCTAAATTTTAAAATATAGGCAGGTGTTTCTAAAACAGTCATTTTGATCTTTCCGAGAAGCCAATAAATGCGCATTCATAAGAAGTATAAAAATAGCATATAGATTTTAAATAGGAACAAAAATTACAACTAAAAATTGCACACCTGTTTATGCAATTCATTATAGAAGGGCTTTGACTATTGGTGATCAGCGAGAACAGTTCCGGCGAGATGGAGAGATCCACAAATAAGAATTCGTGCCGGGTTTGGTGATAAAATAACTTGTTCTGCTACCGCGTGCTCAACAGAGCGGCATATTGTCGCAGGAATTTCTATGCACTGAGCGGCAGTTAAAAGAGCTTCAGGCTTAAGGGCGTTTTCCTCGCCGGGGATAACAATGCAGCTCATATTTGCAATATGCGCTTTTAGGGGCTTTAGAAAGGCTTTGGGTTGTTTCGAATTGAGCATTCCAAAAATACCATAGAGTGGCTTTCGGGGGGCGTCTACTCGCCAGACTTGAGCTTGTCCCACTATTGCTTGGGCAGCTGCCTCATTATGCCCACCATCGATCCAAATTTCCCACCCATAGGGCAATAAGTCCAACAAAGGTCCCTTTACTATGCGCTGCATCCGGCCCGGCCATTGGGCACTGCTCAACCCCGTTTGACGGGCGACAAGGGATGTTTTGCATGCTGCTAATCTATCCAATGCGGCCAAGGCAATACCGGCGTTATTGATTTGATGGGGGCCGACTAAATTGGGTAGGGGGTGGGCAGTACAACCGCGCGGGTTTTGATAAATTAATTCTTTACCAGCCTGATGAACTGACCAATCTTCGTCTTGACGATACAAGGCAACGCCTAAATCTTGGGCAGTCGCAATGATCGATTGCATGGCTTCACCCGGTTGCTTCGCCACAACGCACGGCGTACCGCGTTTTAAAATGCCTGCTTTTTCACGAGCTATTTGAGTTATTGTGTCGCCCAAAAATTGCTGATGGTCTAATGAAATAGGGGTTAAAACCGTTACAGCCGGTTGGCGGATGACGTTGGTTGCATCTAAGCGCCCCCCCAGCCCGGTCTCTAATAGAACTACATCGGCCGGTTCGCTGGCAAACGCAACCAAGGCGGCGCAGGTGGTAATTTCAAAAAACGTAATGGGCTCGTCTGTGTTTATTTTTTCGCAGCCTTCTAACAACTCGCTTAACGCCGCTTCGCTGATCAATTCACCGTTTAATCGAATGCGTTCGTTAAAGCGGACCAAATGGGGTGATATGTGAACGTGAACGCCATAACCTTCGGCTTCAAGGGCGGCCCGCATATACGCTATTACGGAGCCTTTGGCGTTGGTTCCGGCAACATGGACAACGGGTGGCAAATAATTTTGTGGATCGCCAAGCTTCTCTAAAAGCGCCAAAACCCGGCCTAACGAGAGGTCGATCATTTTAGGATGCAACGACATCAAGCGCTGCAAAATCAAGTCGCTTTGTTTGTGCAGAATGGGGCTCACGTCAGCACTCCAGCTTAAAGCTTGATGGTTTGATCCACAGGCAAGGCGTCATTTTTTTCAATAACTAAAGGGTCCATCGGCACATCGGCGCTGTCTTCAAGGGTGATGGGAGCCGTTGTGTCTGTCGCAGCAGCGAGTGTTCCTGGATTTAAAAGTCCGGTGATGCGGATTAATGTTTCGCGCAATTCGTCTCGGTGCGTTACCATGTCGACCATACCGTGATCAAACAAATATTCAGCCGTCTGAAAACCTTCAGGTAAGGTTTCGCGGATGGTTTGTTCAATTACCCGCTGGCCAGCAAAACCAATTTGACAGCCTGGCTCAGCAATCGCAATATCGCCCAACATAGCGAACGATGCGGTTACGCCACCAGTTGTGGGGTCGGTTAAAACAACAATATAAGGAAGCCCGGCTTCTTTAACTTTTTCAACGGCAACGGTCGACCGGGTCATTTGCATTAAAGATAAGATGCCTTCTTGCATCCGCGCTCCGCCCGATGATGGGATGACTATAAATGATGCGTTTTTGTCAACTGCTTCACGTGCCGCCGCAACCAAACCGTTGCCAACCGCAATGCCCATGGAACCGCCCATGAACGAGAAATCAAACACAGCAACGACAACCGGGTTGTCGCCCATATTTCCGCTGGCAACGGTTATGGCGTCTACTTTTCCAGTTTTCGCACGAGCATCTTTAATGCGGTCTGAATATTTTTTGATATCTTTAAATTTAAGCGGGTCTGCAATAGTGCCTTCAAGCTCAAGCGCCGTATAAGCATTGCCATTGAACAACAACTTCAAACGGGCTTCCGCATTAATTCGCATGTGGTGGCCACAATGCTGGCACACGTGATTGTTTTTGTCCAAATCACGATGGAAAATCATTTGCGCGCACGACGAGCATTTGTGCCATAGGTTTTCTGGAATGTCCTTTTGACCCGTAACCAGATTACGTAGCTTGGGGGGAACGAAATTTTTGAGCCAGTTCAACGCTACGCTCCTATTTTCTTATTTACGCTACGAACACCCGCCGCCAATTCAGACACTAGTTTGTGAACCTTTGGTGCAATGCCCGGCATCGGGTTGTCGTTTTCATCCAAATTATCAGTAATAACCCTAACCAAAGCTGACCCCACAACCGCCGCATCGCCTACCTTAACAGTATCTGCAGCATTTTCGGGAGTTTTTATGCCAAAGCCAACAGCAATCGGCAAATCGGTGTATTTTCGAATGCGCTCTAAATGCGGTGTAATATCAGCGGATGTTGCTGATTTGGTGCCGGTAATACCCGTAATAGAGACGAAATAAATGAATCCAGATGCATTCTCTACCACCCGGGGCAAGCGTTCATCGTCAGTCGTTGGCGCGGTTAAATAAATAAAATTCATGCCTGCGGCTATTGCTGGTTTACACAATTCATTTTCTTCTTCTGGCGGTAAATCAACAACAATATAGCCGTCAATGCCGGCTTCTTTGGCATCAGCTAAAAAGATGTCGATGCCATAAATATAGATCGGATTGTAGTATCCCATCAAAATGATGGGCGTTACGTCGTCTTGTTTGCGAAATTCGCGGACCATATTCAACGTCTTTGTAAGGGTCATTCCCTTTTTTAAAGCGCGCAACGAGCTCGCTTGAATTGCCGGACCATCGGCCATTGGGTCGCTGAATGGAATGCCAAATTCGATCATGTCAGCGCCCGCATTTGCCAGCCCCATCAAAATCTCTAACCCGGTATCATAATCCGGGTCGCCAGCAGTAATGAACGTGCCCAAACCGCCACGGCCTTCGGCCTTCAAACGATCAAACATTTTTGTAATACGGGTCTCGGTTTGTTGTACCATTTTCTTATCCCTGATCCGTATCGCCCATGTCGATCCCTAAGTGTTTGGCGACTGCAAAAATATCCTTATCGCCGCGCCCGCACATGTTCAAAACCAACAAGTGATCTCGTGGGTATGACCCTGCAATTTTAGCCACATGAGCCAGCGCATGGCTTGGCTCTAATGCCGGGATAATTCCTTCGGCTTTGGTGCACAATTGAAACGCGTCCAAAGCTTCATTATCCGTCACGGATACATAATTGACCCGGCCTCTATCTTTCAGCCATGAATGCTCTGGGCCGATGCCGGGGTAATCCAATCCAGCTGAAATCGAATGCCCGTCCAAAATTTGGCCGCCATCGGTTTGCAATAAATAGGTTCGGTTGCCGTGCAATACGCCGGGTTTTCCTAGGGTTAACGAAGCGCAATGCTCATCCGTATCTATGCCTTTTCCGCCAGCTTCAACGCCAATAATCTCCACCGTCTCGTTATCTAAAAACGGATGAAACAAGCCCATTGCGTTTGATCCACCACCCAAGCATGCTACCAACGTATCGGGCAAGCGGCCTTCTGCTTCTTGCATTTGTTCGCGAACTTCATCACCAATCACACTCTGGAAATCACGGACCATGGTTGGGTATGGGTGTGGACCAGCAACGGTGCCGATGATGTAGAACGTATCATCGACGTTGGAAACCCAGTCCCGCAATGCTTCGTTCATGGCGTCTTTTAAAGTGCCCGTTCCCGATGTTACGGGGCGAACTTCTGCGCCTAACAAATTCATCCGAAACACATTGGGGCTTTGCCGTTCAACGTCGGTGGCTCCCATGTAGACGATGCAGGGTAGGCCAAACAAGGCGCAAACCGTCGCCGTTGCAACGCCATGTTGCCCAGCGCCCGTTTCCGCAATAATACGGGTTTTGCCCATGCGTTTGGCCATCAAAATTTGACCGATGGTGTTATTAATTTTGTGCGCACCGGTGTGGTTCAGCTCGTCGCGCTTGAAATAAACTTTTGCGCCACCAAATTTCTCGGTTAAGCGCTCCGCAAAATACAACGGGCTCGGGCGACCAACGTAATGCTTCATATAATAATGAAACTCTTTCCAAAAGTCGGGGTCGCTTTTGGCTTTGTTCCATTCGGTCTCAACTGCCAAAATAAGGGGCATCAAAGTCTCGGCGACATAGCGCCCGCCGTAAATGCCAAAATGCCCGTCTTCGTCGGCTCCAGCGCGATATGTATTATGCTTCGTCATAAAAAATTCCTGTAAGTTCCAGCATGTATATCCGATGTTCGCAATAAAACACATATGGGCAGAAAAAACGAACCCGAATTTGTGTTATTTGGGTTCTAAAGCTTCTAAAAATTGACGAATTTTGTCTAAATTCTTGTTACCGGTCGTATTTTCCACCCCTGAGGACACATCAACCCATTGTGCGCCGCTAATTTGGACGGCTTCGGCGACGTTCTCTGGCGTTAAACCACCGGCCAATAACCAAGGTTTAGCAAGCGAAAACCCGTTCAATACTTTCCAATCAAAAGCAACGGCATTGCCGCCCGGCCGGGTCGCGTCGCTGGGCGGTCTGGCATCAAACAAAAAGTAATCAACCACCGCGTCATAGCCGCGTGCCACCATCAAATCAACTTGATCCTCAACCGGTAACGCCTTGATTACTGGCAGGCCAAAAGTATGGCGAATTTCAAACACCCGCTCGGGCTCTTCATTTCCGTGTAGCTGTAAAATATCAATGCCCGCATTTTTGACGATATCCGCCAACAAAGCATCATCCGCATTGACCGTGAGCGCCACTTTTTTAACACCGTCCGGCACCCGAGATGTAAGTGCTGCTGCATCGGAAATACTAACAGAGCGCGGCGACGGTGGAAAAAACACAAAACCAACCATCGAAGCCCCAGCCTCAACAGCGCAATCAACAGAATCAGAGGTCTGAAGCCCACATATTTTTGCTTGAATTTTCATGATAGGAGTATTAAGGGCGAAGAGGGCCCTTTTCAAGGGTTTGCTTAATTTCAATAGAAGAACCCCCCCCCATCTCATCCCTGACCCATTACCGCTCCCGCGTCATTGCCGGGCTTGACCCGATAATCAATGGACCCCAGATCAATCCGAGGATGACGAGAGATACGAGCAACATTTATAACCCTCCTTCCTTGTGTGGGTGGACTAGGGTGGGGGGTGGCCCCAGCTATACTGTGAGGCCCTCGTGATACAAAGTTTCGTCCACCTCCTAGCTTCCCCCCATCAAAAGGGGAGGGACTGGTACTACCAAGCAGTATGCGCATCTTTTGCGGGTTTTGAGCCACACATTTTTAATAGCTCCAATCCGGTTTGAGAGAACATGGCTTTATCTTTTTATGAGGTATTCTCTGAAGCATTTTTAAATACTAGTGATATAGGTTTTACAAAATAATGAACTAATTTATTTTCCGGTTTATCAGTAAAAGAGAAGCCTTTTACATTATAAAACCTCAGTTTAAGGCTTACTTTCTCTCATGATATTATCAAGTTATGGGTGGATTGCGATTAGCAAAGGTACCTAACAATAAAAATATAAGTCGATAGTCATATAAAATTGCAGTTTTAGCAATCTGTATTGAAAAGGTATCAGGCGCTAGCGCCGGGCTTCTTTATGGCGCTCCAGGCCAGCATTACCCAGCCGCTTATAAACAGCATTCCACCGATGGGAGCGGCTGCGCCTACGGGTTCGGCGTTGATGAGGCAGTAGGAATAAAGCGTTCCTGAGAATAAGAAAATCCCACCAACGAAAGACCATCCGGCTCTGACTGCCCAATAGGCGGCGCGGTCTGTGCGGTTTGCGGCTAACCACGAGACGGCAAAAAGCGCCAAGGTGTGCCACATGTGGTACTGCACGGCGGTGGCGAAAATATCCCGGATAGCTTTATCGCCCGCCAGTCTATGATAACCATATCCACCAAGGCCAACCGCAATGGCACCGCTTATCCCAGCAACTGTAACCCAAACACGCCACGATTGGAAATTCATTAGTTAAGTGCCTTTATGAGACCTAAATGGGTATGGACGGCTTGTTCGAAATCTGAAGCGGATTTAGTTTCCATTCCATCAACCGCATCCAAATAAGCGGCGACGTCTTTTTTGACAATTCCCATGGTGTTGGTGGGTGCGTAAGCTTGGTCGGACCAGTCGATGGAATCAAAATTATCGCCATACCATGTGCTGCCGGAACTAGTCCGCATGACTTCCAAAATGGTTTCACGCTCAACGCCTAAAGCATCGGCTGAAGCGAGCGCATGGCGGACCGCAACAATGCCCGCGGCGGCAACAAAATTATTAACTACTTTACATTTTAACCCGGAACCGACAGGCCCTAAGCGATGGACTTCATTGCCCATGGCGGTAAATGCAGGCATTAAATGCTCAACGACATTTTCAGGCCCACCAACCATAAATGTCAACGATCCATCAATCGCCCGAAAACCGGTTCCCGACATCGGCGTGTCGATCAACATCACGTCGTCCGGTAAGCGGCTTTGAATTTGATCCAGCACGCGAGGTGATAAGGTTGAGCTAATGGCCAGCGTTTTTGGATGGTTTGGGTGCTTGAAAATAGCTTGTATATCAAACAATAAATCTTGGGTTTGTTGCCAGTCGCGAACAACCGAAAAAACGATGTCGACTCTGTCTGAAAATTCATTGGGGTCTTCGATCATGCGGTCTTGAAAGTCCCCAAATTCTGTTAAGGGGCGCACGTCAAAGCCAAAGACTTCCAGCCCAGCCTTTTGCAATTGTTTTGCCATGGGTAAACCCATATTGCCACATCCGGCCATGCCGATAACTTGATCTTTTAGCCTCATTGTCATTCGTTACTCCCGTTAGCTGTCTTGCTTGGCCGCGTCGACCAAGGCAGTAAATAAATTAAAATGTGCATCGCCATCGGAGGCGAAAAATTCAGGGTGCCATTGGACACCAAGGCAAAACCGTTTATTTGGGATTTCAACGCCTTCAACAACCCCGTCTTCTGCTATTGCGTTAATCATCAGGCCATCTGGATTGTTATTCAAGGCTTCGTTATGGGCTGTGTTTACTAATATTTGCGTGACGCCCAAAACGCTGTGTAAGTGTGAGCCGGAAACCACATCAACACCGTGCGCGCATTGTTCAGCGGGGCGGTGGTTTAGGTGATCAATATCAGTTTCAACGGCATCGTGTAAATTGCGGTAAAAGGTGCCGCCATAGAGACCCGCCATCACCTGCATTCCGGCGCAAACGCCAAGTACAGGCTGGTTTTCGTTAATCAGATGCCCCATCAAATGCTCTTCAAATTTGAACCTGGGGTGAAGAGTTTCTGGCCCGGTTTCTGACTCTCCATATAGCCGTTCTGGGAACGGATAAGTGCCGCCGGGGAATACAAAGCCGGCGCAAAGTTGGATAAATTTGTCTGTAGCGGCCTCTATATACGGGATACCAACGGGGGTGCCACCAGCGTTCCAAATGGCATCGAAATAGATTGTGCGTAAGGCATAATGCGGGCGTTTCGAGAACGAACCTCCGCCCTCATAATCCAATAATATCCCAATATTTGGCCGTTCCATCATTCACTTAATGCCTCACCATTAAACCACTCCTACATATATGCCGCGCCGTAATCGGCTTGTCTATAGCACCAGAGTTGGTATACAATTTATATGCTTCAAGGGGGGGACCGACGAGTGCCACTATTACATCTGGCGATTCTTGCATTGGTGCAAGGCATTACAGAATTTTTACCTATCAGCTCGTCTGGGCATTTGGTTTTGGTCCCGGTTTTCCTACAGATACCGGATCAAGGATTGATGCTGGATGTGGCGGTACATGTCGGTACATTAGGCGCGGTATTGCTCTATTTATGGCGTGATGTTTGGAATATGACTTCCGGATTGATGCAAACTATGCACGGCAAAATAAATTCAGATACTAAGCTTTTCGGTTATTTGGTGCTCGCAACACTGCCGGTTATTGCCGCTGGGTATGCCATGAACTACTATTACCCTGCGGGTATTAGAAGCATTGAATTAGTTGGTTGGACGACGCTTGGGTTTGGTTTGGTTTTAATGATCACAGACCAAATAGGAATGACCCTGCGCCGGATTGAGCATTTAACGATTTCAGACACCTTAATTATTGGTTTCGCGCAGGTTTTGGCACTTATTCCGGGCGTATCGCGCTCCGGAATCACCATGACTGCAGCCCGCGTTTTGGGTATGGAACGTTCCGATGCGGCCCGTTTTTCAATGCTTTTGTCGATCCCAGCGATTCTGGGCGCAGGCTCTTTAAAGGGCTATGATTTATGGAAATCAGGTGATGCCCAATTAACCAACGATGTCTTTTTGGGCGCTGGAATGTCGTTTGCAGCAGCGTTGATTGCTATCGCTCTTTTGATGGCTTGGTTGCGTCGGGCAACGTTTACACCGTTTGCTCTTTATCGGGTGGTTTTGGGTATCGCGCTGCTTGCTTATTCCTACGGTTGGATCGACAAAACAACTTTTTAAAAGGTGCTACGTCACACGATTATGGGCGGCACGGCAATGTCATGTGACGCTCGTTTTTTATGAATTTTAGTAGCCATTGGCCAAATCAATCAAATTCATCGGCACTTCTCCGCGCTCAATCCGCCTGATGTTTTCAGCCACATACCCCGCCCCAGAATGTGGTG
>Ga0115003_10003302_pt1 | contig 12823 bp, 8 predicted proteins | sample ArcticOcean_MG_C_7_FD_88736 | JGI IMG/M metagenome (GOLD analysis project Ga0115003, IMG submission 88736) | Marine microbial communities from western Arctic Ocean - ArcticOcean_MG_CB11_88 | ecosystem: Environmental > Aquatic > Marine > Oceanic | place: Arctic Ocean: Canada Basin | collected... | reverse complement strand
CCTCATCGAATTCATCCCATCCACCCTTGGTTCAGCCCTCCTCCCCCAGAACCTTCTCAAACACCCCACCCCCAAGCATCTTCCCGCCCTCATAAAAAGCACAAATTTGCCCCGGCGTGAGCGCCCGCTGCGGCCTCGAAAACTCCACTTCAAACTTCCCATCCTCCAGCTCCGTCACCTTCACCGGCTCACTCTTCGCACGATACCTCGGCTGAGCATCCAATCTCCCACCTCGAATCGGATCATTTGTCGATGACACCGATCCCACGATACACTTCGTGGCGTAAAGCTGGTGACCACTCATCTCGTCCCATCCGACGACAAGCTGGTTCGCCTCCGTATTTTTCCCCACCACAACATAGGCCATCCCTTCGCGCGGCGACGCCACCCCATGCCCCTTCCGCTGACCTAAAGTATAAAAGTGAAGTCCATCGTGCTTCCCCATCACCTTGCCATCGAGATCAACAATCTCACCCGGTGAATCCGGCACGTAGTGACGTAAAAAATCACTCATCTTGATATTACCAATAAAGCAAATCCCCTGGCTATCCTTCTTCTCCGCATTCGGAAGGTCAAATCGTCGCGCCACCTCACGCACCTCCGGCTTCAGCATCTCCCCCGCCGGAAAAAGCCCATGCTTCAGCTGATGCTGCGTCGTCATCGCCAGAAAATACGACTGATCCTTATTTGGATCCGCCCCACGCAATAAATCTGCCGAGCCATCCGCCCGCACCCTTCGACGCACATAGTGCCCCGTCGCCACCGACTCAAACTTCTGGTCCAGCGCGTAGTCCAAGAAGACGCCAAACTTCATCTCCCTGTTGCACATCACATCAGGATTTGGAGTCACCCCGCTACGATAACCCTCCAAAAGGTAATCCACGATCCGCTCGCGATACTGATCGATCAAATCCACCACTCGCAACTCAATCCCCAATTTTTTAGCCACCGCATACGCGTCATCCAGATCGCTTTCCCATGGACAATCACCCGGGAGGCCATCCTCGTTGATCCAGTTCTTCATGTAGCCACCCACCACCTCATGCCCTTGCTCAATGAGCAAAGCTGCTGCCGCCGCCGAGTCCACCCCACCGGAAAGTCCTACCAAAATTCGTGCCACTCAAAAAAACTTAATCCCCCTTCGCAAAAAATCCAGCCCAACCACCTGTCAATGCCATCTCATCCAACATAGCCCGAAGGACATAGAGTCAAATTTCCTCCTTTCTGTGATTCGCTCGTATCCCTGTCCATCAAAGTTCGTAGAACGAAGGAACAAGCCCATTCAAAACTCAAATCTCATCTTGCAACCAATCAGCGTAATCTGCCGATAACCTTCCCAACCAATCCCATTCATCCTCGTGCATTTTCTCAGCAACCATCTCTACTTCGTTCCGGTTGCGTTTTTCTCCTCTTTATCAACCATCTCAATTCAGAATTCCCAATTCTTATTTCTCCCATTATCATCTTCCCGTGACCGACCCAAAAGATTCTCCCGATCAGAACCAACCACCGCGCTCAGCCTTCGCCGGATGCCTCATTCTGATCACCATGGCCGTGGTTGTCATGATCCTCATTGCCTCCGCCGCTTGGGCCCTGAAAAAGCAATCAACCTCTCTTGCCTCCTTCACCGATCTCGACCCCCTGCCGACTCCCATCGCTTCCGCCGTCGATCACCAAGCCGGGTTCAATTCCCTCGTCAGCCGCCTTGAGGCTTTCAAACACGAAGTAGAAAACGGCCGCGCCATTGAACTCGCCCTCACCCCCACCGACCTCAATCTGGCAATCTCCCAATATGATTCCTTAAAGAGCTTCCGCGGAATGCTCTCGGCCGATTCCATTTCCGAATCGACCCTCAGTGGCCGTATCCATCTCCCCCTCAACTCCACCGAAAAGCTTCCCTCGGTTGTCTGTTCTATCCTCAAGATCGAGCAACGTCCCAATAACCTCAACGGCACCTACAATGCCAAACCGACCCTCACCGACGGAAAGCTCATCCTCACGCTGAAGTCGCTCACTCCCACCCAGGGCGAAATCCCCGATCCCTTCCTTCAGGGAATCTCCCGAATTCTCGTCTCTGGCGATCTCGAAGAAGATGCACCTCTTCAAGCCCTCCTCTCAAAGCTCACCTCGGCCGAACTCCGCGACGGGAAATTCGTCCTCGGATTTAACCCCGCTGCCGAAGCTCCCAGCGCCAAGGAAGAAGCAGACGAAATGGCCAACAAAGCCAAGCAATTCGCCGCCTTGGGAGCGGTGATCCTCATCCTCACGATGATCCTCCTCTTCATCGTCATCAGTAGGTGGAGGAAGAGTCGAAGGACCCAATAATAGCGGAATTTGAGCCCGCTTGCAGAAATTTCAAAATTATTGAAGTTTGCTCCGCTTTAAGGTGTAATCATGCCCATGCTGAAGTACACCCTTACCATTGCAGTGAGTCTCATCCTTCCACTGTCCTCTCTTGGTCAATCCCCTGAGACTCCCCCTGAAGCAACCATCATCAAGGCCGTCGAAAAATCGGACCCGGCCGCCAAAGCAGAAGAAGCAAAAGCTTCTCCAGCCAGCGCCGACACAAAGGAACTCGAGCGCCTCACTCTCGCCAACAGCCTCGCTGCCGAGAAGCACAAGGACGAGACCAACCAGATCAAGGAAGAAATCGCCAAGCTAAAGCTCGAAAAGGAACTCTTTGCTGAAAAACTCGCTTCTGCCTCTCTCAAGAAGAGCGCAAAACACATGGAAGAGCTCGTTGAACACGAAGCTCAAAAGGAAAAGCTTACTCGCGAAGCCACCGTCGCAAAATTGGAACTCGAAACCATCAGCGCCCGCCTAAAGACGGTCCAAACGAGAGCCTCTCTCGAAACCACCGAAATCGAAGGAGAGATCCGCGAGATCGAGACCCGCAAAAAGCGCGATGCCTATGCCGACGCCGCCCCACAGTATCTCGACAATCCCCTCAAGGAAGACGGCACTCTCGTCATTTCCGACCGTCGCATCCCCTTCAATGGCCCCGTAACCTCCAGTCTCGCCAATGCCGTCACCACGAAGATCAATTACTACAACAACAAGGACCCGAAGAATCCCATCTTCATCGTCATTGACGACTCCCCGGGCGGTTCTGTCATGGCTGGCTATCGCATCCTCAAGGCCATGGAAGGCTCCCAAGCTCCTGTCTATGTTGTCGTGAAATCATTCGCCGCCTCCATGGCAGCCTGCATCACCACTCTGGCCGAGAGATCCTTTGCCTACCCAAATGCCGTCATCCTGCACCACCAGATTTCCTCGTCCTATATGTTCACCAGCATGAACCTCACGGATCACAAAGAAGCCTACGACGACATGAAACGCTGGTGGCACCGCCTCGCCGACCCCATTTCAGCAAAGATGGGCATCACCTCCGACGAGTTCATCGAGCAAATGTATGAAAAAACCAAGTCAGGCGATTGGAGCGAATTCGGCGACGAAGCCAAAAAGCTGAAGTGGGTCGACACCATCGTTTCCCGTATTCACGAAACCTCACTTCTGATCAACCCCGATGCCAAACGTCCCTCTACCACCGAGCGCAAAACGTCTGAACTCAATTCGGACCTCACTCCCGGTTTAGATGAAAAAGGACATCCCGTCATGTTCCTCCCACGTCGCAATCCCAAGGACGTCTACTTTATGCACAACCCAGACGGTTACTACCGCTTCCGCTAAGCCCGCATAAAAAGGATCAAAACAATCAGCCCGTCGCTCCCCAAAAGAGCCCGGGCTTTTTCGTCTCCCTCCACCACTCCGCATTTTGCTGTCATTCAAATCGTCAAAAATTCCCCCAATTCACAGTTCACCTTATCTCCATTCCATTCTATTTTCCATCCGAAGGGGGTGAGAAATCTTCACCCGTTCCAGACACCCCTTCGACAAACCCTCTCGCGCTTCCAAAAACTCACGTAATTGCCAAATATGAGCCTTTATCAAGACTACCTTCAAGAGATCGCAGATCGTAAAGAAAACTGCCTGCACCCCAAGCCCATTGACGGCGCCGAGCTCACATCTGAGATCATCGCTCAGATCAAAGATCTCGACCACGAACACCGGAAAGGCTCTCTCGATTTCTTGATCTACAACACCCTCCCCGGCACCACCAGCGCCGCCGGAGAAAAGGCTCACTTCCTCAAGGAAATCATCAAAGGAAGCACCGTCGTCGAGGAGATTAGCCCCACCTTCGCCTTCGAGCTCCTCTCCCACATGAAAGGCGGCTCATCAATAGGAGTCCTCCTCGACCTCGCCCTCAGTAGCGACCTCGAAGTTGCCCTAGAAGCAGCCAAGGTCCTCAAAACCCAGGTCTTCCTCTACGAAGCCGACATGGAACAACTCAAGACCGCCTACGAAAGCGGAAACTCCATCGCCAAAGACCTTCTCGAAAGCTACGCCAAAGCCGAATTCTTCACTGCACTCCCGGAGGCCCCAGAAGAAATCAAAGTGGTCACCTACATCGCCGGAGAAGGAGATATCTCCACCGACCTCCTTTCACCCGGTAATCAAGCCCACTCCCGCGCCGACCGCGAACTCCATGGAAAATGCCTGATCTCCGAAACCGCTCAGAAGGAAATCAAGGCCCTTCAGAAGATCCACCCCGACAAGAGCGTCATGCTCATCGCCGAAAAAGGCACCATGGGTGTCGGCTCCTCACGCATGTCCGGCATTAATAATGTCGCCCTCTGGACTGGAAAACCAGGAAGCCCTTACGTCCCCTTCGTCAATATCTTCCCCATCGTCGCCGGCACCAACGGCATCTCCCCCATCTTCCTCACCACCGTCAGCGTAACCGGCGGGATCGGTATCGACCTCAAAAACTGGGTCAAAAAGAAGGGCGCAGATGGCAAGACCATCCTCAACGACAACGGAGACCCCGTCCTCGAACAAACCTACTCGGTCGAAACAGGCTCCGTCCTCACCATCAACACCAAGGACAAAAAGCTCTACCAAGATGGAAAGGAACTCGTCGACATCTCATCCGCCCTCAGCGCGCAAAAAGTCGAATTCATCAAAGCGAAAGGCTCCTATGCCATCGTCTTCGGTAAAAAGCTCCAAAGCTTCGCCGCCACCACCCTCGGCACCGAACTCATCCCCGTCTTCGCTCCTTCCAAAGAAATCTCGCACGAAGGCCAAGGCCTCACCGCCGTCGAAAAGATTTTCAACAAGAACGCCGTCGGCACCACCCCCGGCCTCACCCTCCACGCCGGCTCAGATGTCCGCGTCGAGGTCAACATTGTTGGCTCTCAGGACACCACCGGACTCATGACCTCTCAGGAGCTTGAGGCCATGGCCGCCACCACCATTTCACCCATCGTCGATGGCGCCTACCAATCAGGCTGCCACACTGCCTCCGTCTGGGATCAAAAATCCAAAGCCAATATTCCGAAACTCATGTCCTTCATGAACAACTTCGGCCTCATCACCGCTCGCGATCCCGATGAAAAATACCCCGCCATGACTGATGTCATTCATAAGGTCCTCAACGACCTCACCGTGAACGACTGGGCCATCATCATCGGCGGAGACTCCCACACCCGCATGTCAAAAGGCGTCGCCTTCGGAGCCGATTCCGGAACCGTCGCCCTCGCCCTCGCTACTGGCGAAGCCACCATGCCCATCCCGGAGTCCGTCAAAGTCACCTTCAAGGGCATCCTCAAATCGCACATGGATTTCCGTGACGTCGTCCACGCCACCCAGTCTCAGATGTTGAAAAAATTCGGTGACAACGTCTTCCAAGGACGCGTCATCGAAGTCCACATCGGCACCCTCCCCGCCGACCAGGCCTTCACCTTCACCGACTGGACTGCCGAAATGAAGGCGAAAGCCTCCATCTGCATCTCCCAGGATGACACCTTAATCGAGTCCCTCGAGACCGCCAAGAGCCGTATCCAGATCATGATCAACAAGGGCATGGACAACAAAGGACAAGTCCTCCAAGGCCTCATCGACATCGCCAACCAGCGCATTGCCGAAATCCAATCTGGTAGAAAACCCGCCCTCACCCCAGACGCCAACGCAAAATACAGCGCTGAATTCGTGGTCGACCTCGACATCATCAACGAGCCCATGATCGCCGACCCGGACGTCCACAACGATGACGTCTCAAAGCGCTACACCCACGACGTCATCCGCGCCCTCTCCTACTACGAGGGCAAAAAAGAAATCGACCTCGGATTCGTCGGCTCCTGCATGGTCCACAAAGGCGACTTCAAGATCGTTTCCAAAATGCTCCGCAACCTCGAAGCCCAACAAGCCACCGTCGTCTTCAAAGCCCCCCTCATCGTCGCCGCCCCCACCTACAACATCATCGACGAACTCAAAGCCGAAGGAGACTGGGACATGCTCCAAAAATACTCGGGCTTCGAATTCAACGACACCGACCCAAAAGGCACCGCCCGTACCGAATACCAAAACATGATGTATCTCGAGCGCCCCGGCTGTAACCTCTGCATGGGCAACCAGGAAAAGGCTGCCAAAGGCGACACCGTCATGGCCACCTCCACCCGCCTCTTCCAAGGCCGAGTCGTCGAAGACTCCGACCGCAAAAAAGGAGAATCCCTCCTTTCTTCAACTCCAGTAGTCGTCCTCTCCTCCGTCCTAGGACGCACCCCAACTATCGACGAATACAAAGCCGCAGTGGCAGGCATCGACCTCACCAAATTTGCACCACCCATCGTCGCGATGACCTCCTAAAAAGGCTACGGAGCGTTGGTGGAAATGCCCTTGGGTGCTTCCAACCTAACGTGCACCTCCCCAAACTCATCTCCGGCTAAGTCTCCATTCGGTTAAAAAATCATCATACCTGAAGAAACTTACCCCATTTCAATTGACGAACTGGCGGCACACTCCTGAAACGAGACACCTAAATCGCCAAGAACTACCTTACGGAGGAGGAACTCCAGTCCGTCATCGGCTCCGCCCTCAACCAGATTCTCGACAACGCGGAAGCGTAATAGGGAGATCGGGTATTCTTGCCCCTCCATCAATCACTCTCAAAACCCCCTTTCCATTCACATCGGCGTTTTTTGACATTTTGGTGACAAAACAAGATTTCCAATACGTTAAACCTGTAGGTTTCTCCCCTTCACAAACCTATCCTTCTTCGATCATCACCACGAATGCCCACTTTTACTCCTTTTATTAGTGCTTGTCTTGCGATCCTCTTTCTGGGGGGCTGCAGCACCGGTTTTTACAAAAAACGGGCAGACAAAGGCGTCTACGAAATCTTAAAAAAAGTCGAAAATGACATCTTCGGGGAATCCTCCAATTTTTCCATCGATACCCCCACTTCCGGGAAGAAGACCAAAGACATCACCGCACTAAAGCTTCTCAAATCCCGCAATAAGGGCGGGAAAATCACCCTCTCCCTCGATCAGGCCCTCGGCTACGCCATAAAAAACAGCCGAGAGTATCAGTCGGAGAAAGAAAAACTCTACCTCACCGCCCTCAACCTCACGGGCGAGCGGCACAATTTTCGTCCCAGTTTCTTTGGACGCACCCGCGCAGAATCCAATCGCCTCAGCGATGGCGAACGTACCGGCACCGGCTCCACAGACCTGGGAATCAATCAAGCCCTGCGCAACGGCGGCAGCCTCGGCATCAGCATTGCCAATGACCTCCTTAGATATTTCACCGGAGATCCCCGGCGCTCCGCGGCCTCCGTTCTTAATCTAAACGTGACCCAACCACTCCTCCGGGGAGCCGGCAGCAAGATCGCCGCCGAACGACTCACACAAGCCAACCGAAACGTCGTCTACGCCGTGCGTGACTTCTCCCATTTCCAAAACACCTTCTCGGTCGAAATCGTCAACGACTACTTCGATCTCCTCCAGCTTAAGAACGTTATCTTCAACGAATACAACAACTACGAATCCCGCAGAGCCAACAAGGAATACCTCACCGCCCGTGTCGACCGGGAATCACCCGAAGCCCAAGGCGATGCCAAGCAAGATGAACTCCAGGCCAAAAACCGCTATATCAGTTCCATCACGAGCTATCGAAACGCCCTCGATCGATTTAAGATCACCCTCGGCCTCCCACAAACTACCAACCTGCGACTCGACGATAAGGAGATCGATCTCATCCGCGCCGCCGGAGCCAAGTCACTCTACCTCGGAAGCCAAGAAGGCTTCCTCGTCGCCCTCGACAACCGCCTTCCTCTCTTCAACCAAATCGACCGCTTCGAAGACAACAAGCGCCAAGTCGCCATCGCTGCCAACCAACTCAAGGCCGACCTCAACATCATCGGCAGCGGCTCCCTGAACAGCGACGGCGGACCCACCGACTACACAGACTTCGACTTCAAAAACGTCCGCACCTCCGTCGGTCTCCAGCTCAATCTCCCCCTCGATCGTCTTCGCGAACGCAACGACTACCGCGCCACCCTCATTAACTTCGAATCCGCCACCCGCACTCTCGGACAAAACTTCGATGAGCTCCGCAATCTCCTCGACCGACGCATCCGTGAACTCGAGCAATTCCGACAGTCCTACCAAATCCAGCAAAACGCCGTCGTCCTGGCCAAAAATCGAGTCGAAGGCAACCAACTCCGACTCAAAGCCGGCACCGTCATCTTCCGTCGACTAAGCGAATCCCAGGACGCCCTCATCTCTACTCAAAATGCCGAAACCCGGGCTCTTGTCGATTACCTCGGAGCCCGCCTCAATCTCCTCATTGATCTCGGTGTCCTTCAATCCGACCAAAAGCGCTACTGGCTCAAGGAGAACCCATCCAACATCAAGTTCAAGAAAGCGCCCCCTTCCTTTGAAAAAAGCCTCCCTCTTGAAGTTGGCGGCACTGTCATCCCACCCAACCGATTATTCCAATGAAAGCTCTCCTTCAAAAAAGAATTCTCATCCCCCTTGCCGCAGTCATCCTGATCATTGCCCTGATCATCGGTAACGGTAACGGCGATGCTGACACCGCCCTCAATCATACCGTAAAGCGGGGCGACTTCGTCATCTCCATTGTCGAAGGAGGAACCCTGGAAGCCGTCAACGAGGTCGTCGTCAAAAACACCATCGATGGTGATTCACGCATCATCTGGCTCATCCCCGAAGGAACATATGTCAAAAAGGACGAGCTCCTTGTTGAATTCGACACCGGCGAAGCCGAAAAAAATGTCGAAGAACAACGCGTCGAGTTTGAGTCCCGCCAGGCCGCCCTAGTCAAGGCCGAGAACGATCTCATCATCACCAGGAGCACCTCGGAAAGTGACATCAGTGAAGCTAAACTGGCTGTCGATTTCGCCACCATGGACCTCGAAAAATTTGAGAAACTTGAGCGCACCCACAAGGTCCGTGAGGCAGAACTCAAAATCGATACTGCCGAGGAATCCCTCAAACTCGCCCAGCAGCGCTACGAATGGTCAATCAAACTCTCCGACAAAGGACACGAAACCAAAAGCACGGTCGATAAAGATAAGCTGGAAGTCAGCAATAGATCGAAAGAATTCGAAACGGCCAAAAGCACCCATCAGATGCTTCAAACCTTCGACCTGCAAAAGGCATACGCCGAATTCGTCTCAAATAAAAAGGAAACAAGCGCCAGCTTCGACCGCGTGATCAAGCAAGGTGAAAGTAAAATCGCCCAGGACGAAGCCGCTGTGAACTCCGCCAAGATCACTCTCAAGCTCACCGAGAACAGTTTGGCCAAACGCATCGAGCAACTCAAGGCCACCAAGGTCAAAGCCCCGCAGGACGGGCTCGTCATCTACGCAAAACCCCGCAGCCGCTGGGGCGATGATGCCCAAATCGCCGAGGGCTCAACCGTCCGAAACCGAGCTACCCTGATCTCCATTCCTGATGTCTCCTCGATGAAGGTTTCGGTCAAGATTCACGAATCTATGATCAGCCAGATCAAGAAGGGCCAAAAAGCCTATATCGTTCTGGATTCCCTCCCCGACCAACGCTTCGACGGAGAAGTCACCAAGGTCGCAATCCTCCCCGACAGCGACCGAAACTGGTCCAATCCAGACCTCAAGGTCTACGCCACCGAAATCACCATCGCCGGCACCATCGAGGGCGTGAAACCCGGTATTTCCGCCAAGGTCGAAATCGTGATCGAGGAACTCACCAACGTCCTCACCGTCCCCATCCAGGCTGTCACCACCGTCGATGGTAAACAGCTTTGCTACCGCAACGACGGAGGGGACCTCGAACCCCTCGAAGTGGAGGTCGGCAAGTTCAACACCAAATACATCGAGATCAGATCCGGCCTCGAAGAAGATCAGCAAATCATCCTCAACCCGCCTCTCGACAACCGGATCAACCTCACCGGAGAAACCACCGATGACAAATCTCCGGAGTAACGCACATGTCCGATTCCGACCCAGCAATTGAGACGACCGAAGTCATTCGCATCCAGAACGTCGAAAAGATTTTTCAAGTCGGCGAAGTCCAGGTCCACGCTCTTCGCGGCATCAACCTCACGATTCAACAAGGCGAATTCGTGGCCATCATGGGACCCTCCGGCTCCGGGAAATCAACCCTTCTCAATATCCTCGGCTGCCTCGACCGCCCCACCACCGGTGAGTATCACCTGGGAGGCGAGGATGTCGCACAAATGGATGACGACACCCTTTCCGCGGCCCGGGGAAAGCGACTCGGTTTCATCTTCCAGTCCTACAATCTCATCGCCCAACTCACCGTTCTCGAAAACATCCAAGTCCCCCTCATCTACCAACAGGAGGATCTCGAAAAACACAAGGAACGCTGCATCGAACTCGGAAACCTCGTCGGACTCAACGATCGCCTCGACCACCGGCCCAACCAACTCTCAGGGGGACAACAACAACGAGTCGCCATCGCCCGCTCACTCGTCAACGAACCCCTTATGATTCTCGCCGACGAACCGACCGGCAATCTCGATTCACAAACCGAAATCGAAGTCCTCAACATCATCGATGACCTCAATAAGCAGGGCCGCACCATCGTCCTCGTCACACACGACGACAGCGTTTCCCACCATGCCCACCGCGTCATTCACATGAAGGACGGTGCGATCGCGCGTGAGGTTATCAACCAAAAGCCGTGATCTCCTCCCACTTCCTCGACACCGTCCAGCTCGGCATCAAAAGCCTGCTGCTGCACAAGCTCCGCTCGGGGCTCACCATGCTGGGCATCATCTTTGGCGTCTGCTCCGTCATCGCCATGCTCGCGATTGGCGAAGGCGCTTCCTACGAAGCCCAGGAACGGATCAAACGACTCGGCAGCGAGAATATCATCGTCAACAGCATCAAGCCACCCGAGGACAACCAACAAAACTCCGGCGGCCGATCCTTCTCGGTCGAATACGGCATCACCAACAAGGACGTCACCCGCATTCAAGACACCATTCCAGGCGTCGAGCGCGTCGTCCCCATGCGCATCATCCGCGAGAACATCCGCTTCGACCGAAGCCAGGAATCAGGACAAGTCATTGGCACCCTTCCCGCCTATGCCCTCGTGCAGAATGTCGACCTCGTGGCCGGCCGCTTTCTCACCCCCACCGATGAACGATTCCAACGCAACGTCTGCGTCATCACCGAGGATCTCGTCCGCAAACTCTTCCCCTATCAAGACCCGCTCAAATCCGCCGTCCGCGTGAAAGAAAGCTACTACAATATCGTCGGAATCGTGGATGAAATCGGCACCTCCAAACAACGCCCTCAAATGGGCGATAGCCAGGGGGAAGCCGTCGACAACAACATCTACATTCCCCTCTCCACCGCCCGCTCCCGCTTCGGCGAGACACTTATCAAGCGAAGCTCCGGCAGCATAAGCGCGGAGCGTGTCGAGCTCCACCGCCTCATCGTCCGAATGACCGATCCCAAGGCCGTCATCTCGGGTGAGCAGCAGATCCAGCACCTCTTAAATCACTTCCACGAAAAAAAGGACTTCGAACTTATCGTCCCCCTTCAGCTCCTCCGCGAAGCCGAGGCCACCAAGCGCATGTTCAACATTGTTCTCGGCTCCATCGCCGCCATCTCGCTTCTCGTCGGCGGCATCGGCATCATGAACATCATGCTCGCCACTGTCACCGAACGCACCCGCGAGATCGGCGTCCGCCGTGCTCTTGGCGCAAAGCGCAAGGACATCATCGTTCAGTTCCTTATCGAAACAATCGTGCTCTCCGTCGGCGGCGGAATCATCGGAGTCCTCCTCGGAATCCTTGTACCCTTGTGCGTCTCCTACTTTACCGAAATGAAGACTATCATCACCACCTGGTCCGTCTTCCTCGCCTTCGGCATCTCAGGACTGACCGGCATCATCTTCGGCATCTACCCCGCCTCCCAAGCCGCCAAGCTCGACCCCATCGACGCCCTCCGCCAAGAGTAAGAAAGAAGACCTCTCACTTCAAATTCCCGTCATTGCCAAACCCTCCACCCCGGCACCGCCCCTTTCAAGGAGAGGAGCCGCGGCACCTAACCGCTCAGCTCCGCATGCCCCTCAACCAATACAATGGGTCGTGAACTCAGAAGCCAATCCCTGCTAAGAGAGAATATTTATAAAGAATCCAGCCATCAGAACATTAAAGCTCTTCGACGATATAAAACCGCCGACTCTCGGCTGAGGTATCAGTAAATGTCGTTTCCACTCCCTCGCTGACTAATCCATCTTCCAGGTCCGGCCAACTCTGGAGAGCTCCGCTAAGGTCATCGGAGGCACAGATCACATAAATTTTTCCAGGCTTGGAGTTCCAGGTTAACTCCACTTCGCCATTCTCGGGGTTACGCTCAATCTTCGTAATTACCAGACCACGGACACTTGAGGCATTTCCCTGCTCGAGCTTAAAACCATTCAAGCCAACGAATTCGCCATGCACTGCCGAT
>Ga0115003_10003297_pt1 | contig 12828 bp, 2 predicted proteins | sample ArcticOcean_MG_C_7_FD_88736 | JGI IMG/M metagenome (GOLD analysis project Ga0115003, IMG submission 88736) | Marine microbial communities from western Arctic Ocean - ArcticOcean_MG_CB11_88 | ecosystem: Environmental > Aquatic > Marine > Oceanic | place: Arctic Ocean: Canada Basin | collected... | reverse complement strand
TTATTTTCTTTTTTCTCTCTTTTTTTTCTCTCTTTTTTTTCTCTCTTTTTTTTCTCTTTTTTTTTCTCTTTTTTTGTTTTTTTAAATTTATTTCCAGCATTTTCTTGATCTGAAAATAATTGTCTTCTTCTTGTATCAATTCTACTATAATTTTGACTATAATTTTGTTCTATTGGTGCATTTGGAGTATAATTTTGTAATTTATTTATAGGCGGACTTGTTAATGTATCTGGCCCAAATTGTATTTGTGTCAATGCATTATTAATAAATTCGGGATAGCTTAAATGACCGATATCATTTGGTTTATTTGATTTTTTTTCAAAATTTTTATTTTCTTTTTTTCTTTCTATTGATGCTTCTTCTAAACTTTTAAATACTTCTATTTTTTTTTCTGGTTTTAATTTAGTATATAATTTATATAAAGTGCTGTTATAATTTCTAGTATTACTTGTAATCCGTTTGTACACGGCAGAATTCATACTTGTAACACCTGTTTTAGTTGGTTTTAAACCCAATAAATTCAATGCGTATGCTTCATATCTTGAAGCACGATGAGTACCATACCATTTTTTTTTTTCATGATCATAATCTACTTTTCCACCTTTTTGCATATTAGTTTCTATATTAATGAAATATTATTTAATAATATATACTAAATAATATTTTTAAATAATCGCGTGTGAAGTCGCCAGACGGCTTTAAAGCAATTTCCCCACAATTAATAATCGCGTGTGGGGTGATTTCCCAACAATTAATAATCGCGTGTGGGGTGATTTCCCCACAATTAACGTCTTTTTGTTCTTCTTCTTTTTTTACGTGATTTTTTGCCTTTTCTTCCTTTTCTAGATTTACGTGATTTTTTGCGTCCACCAGTTAATGATCTAGTTGCTTTTTGGCGCACAAAACTCCTCGGGACCGGCTTCGTTTGTTCCTCTTTTATAACAACATCTGTTTCTACGCCGTTAATTTTAACTCTAAACAAGACCCTGCCCTTCTCATCAACTTTTCCGTTATCGGTTGCGATTTGTTCAACACCGTTGTCATCCTCGAATTTCATGTTAAATTCATTCAAAAATTGTGTTATATCATAACGTTTACTCTTAAACATAAAGTATCTTATCGGTGGTTCGTAAACGTCATCGTCATCGTCATCGTCATAGTAATGTCCAAACTGCCGAACGTCGCGCGGGTCACCAGACATTTTTTTATATATTATAAAAATAAAAAAATTTTTATTAAATTAAAACTATTATTCACAATATCTACTTTTTTTTATTTTTTTTAGTTTTTTCTAAACTTTCAGTTTTTTCCATTTTTAAACTATTTTCTAAAAACTCATTATAAGCGATTTTTAATTGTTTTAATTCTTTTAACCACATTGCTTCAATACTAGAAGATTGGATGCTTTCTAATTCTGCTTTCTTATTTTCGTGTTCTTTCATCAATTTTTCAACATTTTCTTTAGAAACAGAATCCATAGGCATTTTAATTAAATAATTATAATCTCCTGAATCACCAAGTTCAAACTCAAATTTTTCCATAATAGCATTAATTTCATTTTTAGATTTTTTCCGCAAATCTATTTTGTCATCTAAATTATATTGAATAAATTGCGCCTTAGCACTTAACACTTTTAATTCATTATTTAATTTGGAAATAAGATAATCTTTACGTTTTACATAATAACTATAGCGAACACCATAATAACCATCAACAATGTCATAAACATTTTCATATTTGCGAAGCTGTTCTTTTTCATTAAATAAATGCATATTATTAGTGCTTTGTGTAGTATAAAGTTTCAAATATTTTTCAATACCTTCAAGTCCATAATCATGTTTTTGACAAATTAATTTTGTTAAGATTCCAGGATAAAATGTGATTTCAAATTCTACATTTAAATCGGTAGACATATCATTAAAATCCTTAATATAATCATCGCCTGATTTTGTTTTGCCTTTAGCAGATTTATTATCAACCAAACTTTCTAAATATTCTTTATAATCTTGTGTCCAAGTCCCAATTGGTAATTCTGTAACTCTAATTTTATCTGAGCCAAGCATTTCATAACAACCTTTAATTACATATTTTTTTCTAGTATCATCTACTGGATAAATCTTTCCTTTAAAATTTTTATAATAAGGTTCAATAAGTAATGTTTTCAAATCAACTTCAGAACTATTTTTAAGTTTTCCTTCTAAATAATTAATAATTTGAATTGGATTATGACACATAATATCAGTACTAAATCCTGTTCCAATTCCTTTAGTTCCATTTACAAGAATCATCGGAATAATTGGAACATAATGAACGGGTTCTACAATTTGCCCATCATCTGCTAAATATTCTAATACTGGATCATCTAATTCTGAAAATATTTTCCGTGTTAACGGATTTAAATAAGTGAAAATATATCTCTCGGAAGCAGCGTCTTTTCCTCCTTGCAAACGAGTTCCAAACTGACCAGATGGATGCAGTAAATTAATATTATTGGAACCAACATAATTTTGCGCTAATCCAACAATTGCACCATTTAAACTTGCTTCACCATGGTGATATCCAGAATGCTCTGAAACATAGCCGCTAAATTGTGCTACTTTAATTTCTGTTTTCAAATTTTTCTTGAATGCAGAATATAAGATTTTGCGTAAGCTAATTTTGAGACCATCACATATATTAGGAATAGAACGATCGTTATCATATTTTGAGAAATGAATCATATCATTATAAATAAATTCTTCATAAGTAACATCTGTTTTTGAAGTATTTAAATATGCATTGCGATCATAATTAGAAAGCCACTCTTTGCGATCATTTGCACGTTTTTTATTGAAAACCATATCAATACTTTCTCTGCATTTTTCAGTGCTTTTAAAATTTACAATCTTCTTTTTAGCAAAATATTCTTTAAATTCTTTGCTAGTACTTGTACCAAGACCCTTATAATATTTAATATTCCATTTTGAAGGATCTACGTCTTCTCCTGATTTCCACGAATCGTATTCGCCGTTATTATAGAATTCTTTTATTTCTTTTCCTTTACTTGCCTTTAAAATAGGAGTATTCATATAACCAATAAATTCTGGAACATCAATTAATGATTTCCATTCACTATCAATCATATTAATACCAAGTCCCTTAATATGGCTACCATCTAAATCTTGGTCAGTCATAAATAATAATTTTCCATAACGAAGTTTGCTTTGAACATCAGCAAGAGTATAATTTTTTCCGTGTTCTAAGCCAAGAATTTGTTTTATTTCATAAATTTCTTTGTTTTCGCTGATTTTTGAAACGCTTTCTCCTCTAATATTAAACATTTTACCTTTCATAGGATAAACACCAATAGTATTGCGGTCTTCGCGTGAAAGTCCAGAAATAATACCTGATTTAGCCGAATCTCCCTCACATAAAATTAAAATACAATCTTTTGATTTAGCAGTTCCAGCAAAGTTAGCATCAACAAGTTTTGGAATATTACGAATAGTTTTGCATTTATTTCCATCGGTTTTTTTAACAGCTTTATTTTCTTTGACTTCTGTTAAGCTACAAGCAACATTCATAACACCCATTTTTGCAATTTTTTCAATAAATTTGATACTAACATCACAGCTAGAACCAAAATTAGAAACAGCGCTATTTAAATAATCTTTTGTTTGACTATCAAAAGCAGGATTTTCAATTGTGCAATTAACAAAAATCATAAGTTGTTCTTTAATAGACGCAGGTTTTACATCAATATGTTTTTTTTCTTTAATATAAGCAGTCAGTTTTTTTACAATTTGTCCAATAATATAATCAACATGTTTTCCACCTTTTGAAGTATAAATTCCATTTACAAAACTGATTTGAGTAAACTCTTCTTTTGGTGCTAAACACACTGCATATTCCCATCGCTCATTTGCTTCTTCGTAAATTCGCGGTGTTTCTGTTTTTGAACCAATATAGAGGTCAATATACTCCTGAAAACTTTTAACTTGCAAAACTTCATCATTATATTTTACTTTAACAGTTTTTGGGCTAACAGCGGCAATGTCATATACCCGTCTTTTTAATAGTGCTTTAAAATCATCACTAAATCCTTCAATGTTAAGACGTTTAAAATCTGGTTTAAAACTTACACTTGTATATGGTTTGATTTTAGTTTTAGTAATTGTGGGTTTTTCAATAGTATTTAAATTATCTTTAAATTCTTGAACATATTTTTGACCAGTTTTTGCATCAACAGTTTCAATTTTGCCCCAAGAAGACCAAATTAAGACAAGTTTGAAACCAAAACCATTTTTTCCTCCAACAATTTTCTTTTCACTTTTATCATAATTTGTCGAAGTTCTGAGATGACCAAAAATCAATTCGGGAATCCAGATTTTATATTCTGGGTGGATAGAGACATCGATACCGTTTCCATCATTCATTAATGTAACAATTCCATCGTCATCAATGGTAATATTAATATTATTTACAGGATAATTTTTTTTATCATCTGAAGCAGATATTAATTGTTGCATTCGGATAATATGATCTCTACAATTAACAATTCCTTCATCAAATAATTTATATAATCCCGGAATATAATCAATGGTTTTTTCTTTGATTTTTTTATTCTCGTTATCATAAATATAAACTTCTGAACTAATATGTTCAATAGAACCAATATATGTATCTGGATTATCTAAAACATGTTGTTTGTCTGATTTTTTCTGATATTTTTTTGCAAGGTCAATGCTCATATTTAAATGCAAGTAAATATTTATAGTATTTAGTTTTTAAATAATTATAATATCAATTTTAGTTTTATTTAATTTAATTTAATTGTTAATATAAAATTTTATAAGATAATATTTTTTTAATAAAATATATTATACTATTAATGAGTAATTGCTTAAAATTAACAAATAATATTGATGTTAGTAATGGAAAATATATAATAGAACAGAATTATTCATCTACATCATTTGATGTATATGATAATAGCAATAGTAATCCAGATTATTATAAAATTTTAAATGTACCAAAAGAATATCCATTAGGATTCTATATAGATGGTTGTAACAATTTAACAACCAATATTTATAATGATATTAGAAGTATTATAAAGTATGAATCTGATATAACAGACAATATAAAAATATATGTATCAAGAGGAAATGATTTAAGTTTTAATAATGGTGATTATTTTAGATTTTATGATAAATCATTTAATTTATTAAATATTTCACAAACAACTATTTCAACAAATAATTTTTTATTAACTGCAAGTGCTGATAACTTTTATTTTATGAAAGGTGTAAGTTATGAATTTATTAGTGCTTTTGATTTTTCAAGTAGTTCTCCATTTGGTATTAGTGGTTCAACTTTTTCTAATGCATTAACTCTTACTGAAATTAGTCAAAATCAAATTTTATATATTAATAATTATAGTAATGTAGATAATAGTGATAATAAAATTTATTATTATGATTTAAGTAAACAAGATATTAGTGGTGATCTAGAATTTTTAATAGATTCAAGTGGTATTAATTATTATTACGGAAATGTTAAATTTCAAATTATGAATTCATTTCCAAGTGATGTTAGTTTAAGTATAAAATCTTATCCAAAATATAATTTATCTTTAAGTGATATAAGTAATAAATCTTTATTTAAATATAATAATGATTGTAATTATGTTATACAAGGTTATGATTTTAATCAATATAGTTTAAAAAATAACAATAGCGAATGTTTAACAAGAATTTCAAGAGCAGATATTTGTTTAAATGAGACTAAAGTTTTTTACGAATTTAATAAAGAAACACATAATAATTTAATAAAACCTAGATTGAAGAGTGGAGAACTTTCATATAACGATTTAAAATATGGATTATATGATGGAAGTTATGTAATTTTTGATATATGTGAAAATTATCCAATAACTATTAGTAGTGAATATATTACTATAGAGGAAAATTATATTTATAGTAAAAAATATGCAAATTATTCTAATATTGTTCAAAATTTAAGCGGAGTTAACGAGATTTATAAAAAATACGATTATTATTATGGTGCAATACAATTTACTTTAAATCCCGACACTCCTTTAAACAATGATTTTTCATTTGATTTATTTATACTTGATAAATCAAAAAATAATATTAGCATAGATTCTTCTAATACTTTAATTTATACTGATTTTTGTCAAGGTATTTGTGGAGAAACAAATTTTAAAACAGATCTTGATATTAAGGACTTTACTTTTAAATTAAAAAATCAAGCAACCATTATTTTTAACGATGCATCTTTTTCTAGCATTGCAAATCAGTATAAATTAAATAAATATAGTGAATACATTGAATTAACAGAACCATATGTAATAAGCGATAGATTTGGACATACTAATTTAGAAAATTTATTTGATATTAGTTTGGTAATATCAAGCGCACCTACTGATATGAGTAGTACAGAACTTATTAGTAATAATTTTAATAATTCTTTTGTAATAACATATAATTTTACTTATTTTGATTTATCAATTGTACAACGTAGTAGATTTGTTACAATAATAGATGATGTATTTATAGAATTTTCAGAATCCATTCAAACAAAATTATTTAAAAATCAAACTCAATTTACTGATATTATTGAAATAAGTACAAATTATTTTGATGAGTCATACAATTTTTTTAATGACATTGAAGTTTATATTAAACCAAACAGTTATGAAAAAATATATTTACCATTTGAAATTACAATAAGTGGTAATCAAGTAACTCAAAATGATAATTTACAATCAATAACTACACAAAAAGATATATCAATAGTAAGCTATAATACCAATCTTTTAAATAACGACTATAAAAATATAAATTTTAATAGCTCGAATTACTATTTAACAGATAAAATTCAATATATTCAAAATATTCAAAACACGTCGGGTTTAAGTAATATTAGTATAAATACAACATATCTGGATCCATTTAAAATACAAGATATAAAAAATTATAGTGTAGAAAAAAATAAGTTTTTCAATGATATATCTTGTATATTTACGAATTCAAATAATATTAATGATGGAAGTGGTTCAGAGATAATTATTAAAGGTACAAATAATAAATTATTCGATGATTTATTAGATAATACAGACAACTATCCTTTAATAATTTATGATATATCTAATAATCTACAAATAAATAATAATAATTATACTAATACAATTTATTTACATGCATCAAACAACGAATATCCTGATGATGTAGATATAAGTTTTATACTAACTTTTAAAAATGAAAACAATATAGATAAATTTAAATTTGAAGCAATTGCAAATAAGGATTTAAGTCAAAATATAAATTATATTGATTTTAGTTATTCAAGTGGTGATAAGTTTACAATAAGTGGAGAATTTTTTAAGAATGATTTTTTTAAAAATAATAATCATTTAATAAAACAAAATAATGAATTAAATTTATTAGACCTTTCAAATAATGGAAATTACGAATTTAAAATAGATGTAAAAGGTTTAGAAACAGGGGATTTTATTTATAATGAATTGAGTAATAATTATGGAATAAATAGAACAAATTTTAATTTATCAAAAATAATTAATATTAATGTAATAGATAATCAAGCGCCGGATTTATATTTTGCCAACCCAGATAAAACAAGAAAAGGAACTATAAATGATTTTATTATCCCATATAGTATTAGTTTTGATATTTTAAATGGTATTTTATTTTTAAATGAAAAAACAGCAAATATAGAAAATTATAAAGATGAAAATCCCAATAAACCTATAATAGTTTATAAAGATAATTCAATTTATGATATTTCTTTAAATAAGGATGACGTAAGTTATACTTTATTTTATCAAAGCAATATTATAAATAATATCACTTTTATAGAAATAAGTGACAATACCCAAGATGGTTCTGCTATAATAGTTTATAAAGTAAAAGATTTGAGTGACAATATTTCTAATGATATTAGTTTGACAATTTTTTTTAAAAACATTCCATATTTAACAATTTGCGGTGAAGCAGTTATTTATTGGGATGTTAATGATAAATATTATGATCAAGGTTTAAATATAAGTGGTAATTTTTTTACAGGAATAAGTAGTGAGGTTTCTATAAACGAACCAAGTAGTAATACTTTTTTACAAATTTTTAATACCACTAGTTATGATATTAATTTTTCAACAGATTTTAGTTCATCAAAACTAGGAACTTATGAAATATCATATAATGTAAAATTTAATGTGAGTACGGATGAAAATGATATTGCTACATTAAGAAGAACTATAAATGTTGTAGATAGAAAAAAACCATTTGTTAGATTATTTGATTTTTCTGGAACAGATTTCTTAACATTAGATTTATCCAGTGGTTTATCAACATCTATAAGTAATGAAATATTTAATGAACCGTCTTATAATAATTATAAAATTGATAATTCAAATAATTATATTATAGATTTTAGTTTAACTTATTTATCATCATTTCACGATTTAAGTAGAATTATACATGCGTTTGATTTATGTGATAATTATACAAAAGTTGGAACTAACACAGATGATTTTTCTACTAATATAATCCTGAATATAAGTAATATAGCAATTGATTTTTATAATTCGGATTTTGATGTTAAATTTAATACAAATGATTTAAGTTATAATACTTATAACTATTTAGATGATAATAGTTTTATACGTGTTACACAGGGAATTGGTACTATTTTACCACCATTAGTTTTTAAATATCAAATTATAGATTCTTGTGACAATAGTTTTAATTTTAGTAGAAAAGTTAATATTGTTGATATTACAAAACCTACTATAGATTTTTCTTTTATAGGATTAAACAATAATTCTTATATAGATAATGGTATTGTAATTTATGATATATCAAAAATTGATTTTTCATATCAAGCATTCAATTATAATAAAAATCAAAATCAAAGTCAAAGTCAATTTTTACAAGAAATAAGCGATATAATATTTAATGTAGAAATTAGTGATAATTATACCACAGAAAATATTCAAAATAATTATAATGTAACAATTAGTTCTAATACTATAAAATATACATTTAAAAATTTTAATGATTTTAGTAATCAAATTCAAAGTAATGATATTATAAATTTATTTAAAACTTTTGATAACTCATTTGAATTAATATATGATTTTTCTGATAATCAATATAATGATGCTTCTCAAATAAGAAGAGTAAATATTATAAATGAAATAGAACCAAGTCTTAATCTAATAGCTAATAGAATAAATATTAGTTTTGGTGACACTAGTGTAAATTTAAATAGTTTTTTCAATTTAAGTCATCCAAGATTAACAAATACTGATTTAAGTTTTGAATTGAGTTATAATTTACCACGACCAAGAATAACTTCAATATCAAATAATGATGTAAGTGCATTAATTTATCAATTTCAACAAGATTTTTCAAAAGTAACATTTAATAATGATATTTCATTTTTTAATATTGCAACTAATTCAACGGGTCATGATTTAAGTTCTGCTATAATTAATCCACCAATAAATATTAACATACCTTTTACAAATTTTCAAGGTTTTTCTACTATTACTCATGAAGCAGGAGTTTATTTAAGTGATGCATCTTTAATAAATGGATTAACTGTAACCAATGATTTTGATAGATTTTATTATACATTAGGAGAAGGTTCAAATGACGTTTCATATACTGGGAGTATTTTTGATATATGTTATATACGTCATGTAAGAAGACCAACTGATATAATTTCTTTTAATGAATTTCAAAGTGATCCATCATTAATCGGTGAATATAGAATAAAATATAGTTTAACTAATCAAAATAATTATACACAAGAAATATCTAGAAATCTCGTTATAAAAGATACTATTGACCCAAGTATTAATCTAATAGGTAATAATTCAGATAATGTAAATATAAATACAGTGTATTATGAACCAGGTATAACATTTTCTGATTATGGAAGTCGTTTAAATAGACTTGATTATGTTATAAACAAAAATGGTATTGATTTTAGTAATACTATTAATGACTTTTCAAACCAAACAACAGGTAGCTTCAAAGACATAATATTATTAAATATTGAAGATACAAGTAATGCATCAATAAGTTATACTATTACATATACTATTTATGATAATTCAGATAATTCATCTGATATTAGTAGAACTATAACATTTGTTGATCTAACTAAATTAATAATTACACCAATTATTAATTACAAAACAAATTTAAATAGTGTTATTTCATTTATTAGCCAAGAATTAAATGCAGATTTTTCTTCAAATAGTCCAATTAATTATGATATTAGTTTTCATTATCTGCATTCAAGTAAAACAATTTTTTATGAAGCAACAACTAACTCTACATTTACTAAATTAATTGATTTTAGTAATAATTATTCACCAGAAGAATCCTCTAATTTACAATTGTTTAACCCAATACATTCTATTATTCCCAACAAAGTAAATAATTATTTAATATTTTTCCAAATTTTTAATAATAACACATTTGAAAATAATATAGAAACTATTAATTTTAATGTAATAGATAATACAAAACCAAAATTAACATTTGAACAAAATAGTGAATTTACAGATATATGTAATATAAAATTACCATTATTAAGTAACAGTGCATACCGAAATTTAACTAGCAATATAAATTATTTTAATAAATTGGAAGAAATATATCCCTCCTTTACATATAAAAAAGACAGTAATCCAAATCAAATAATTTTTTCTATTCCAGGAATAATAGTAAATGATATAGTTGACGAATTAACTACAACACTTAGTAACGAATCTTTTGATACTGGTTTTATAGATTTATACGATATTAGTGTTAGTTATTATAGTAATAAAATTAATGATTATGTAGATGCATCATATTTATTAACAAATGATGGAAGTTATGTTCAAAAATATATTATTAGAGATAGCAATGACAATGAAGCAGACATAAGTAGAAATATTAATGTAGTTCCATTTCAACCTTTTATTGAAATTGATTATAAAAAAGATATATGTAATAATTTTTATAAAAAACTTTATCATAAACGCTATGAAAATTATTATGACTTGGATGCGTCAGGTTATGATTTTAGTTATAATGATATAAGTTATATTATACTAGATAATAATTTTAATAAAAATAATTTGGGGATACAAATAAAAACTTATATTGCAACCAATAAAGATGATTTAAGTGGTAGCAAAGATTTGGATATACATATTGTTGATATTGATATTTTAAAAAAAGATATTAGTTTAAGTTCCATAATACAAGATTATAGTTTAAATAATCCAAATAATATTAATAGTGCTGATTATAAGAGATATGGTGTTTATAAAAATAATACTTATAATATATTAACAGATGGTTCTAGTAATGCTTTTAGAATAATTAATGATCAAAGTGATAATAATATTAATACAATTTTTCAAGATAGGTTTTTAGATTTGTCTTTTAGTCATTTAAATAATATTGTAAATGTTACAAGCAATAAACCTACTTATATTTTTGAGAAACATAATTATTATTATGGAAATGTAAGTTTAGAAATTAATAATGATTTTAATAGGTTAAGTATTGAATATTTGGATACTAGCGGAACAACCCAAATTACTAAGACATTGAAAGATATCATTTTATATAATGAATATTTTGAAACACAAAATGTTAATTCTGGTTTAAGCGAATCAATAATTGAGCGACCCATTGCTGAAAATTCTTTTAATGAAATAACTATTACTGTAAGTAATGATACACTTTATAAAACTGATTTTTCAATAAATGCTTTTTATTTAGATCATAATAATGAACCAATAGAACAAAGAAAAACATTATATTTACCATTAGGAAAGTATAAATTTAAACAAAAAGATTATACTAATTTTTATAATCCAATTAAATTTTCATATTTACCGGATGGACATTTTTACGATTCAAGTTCTGCAACAAATAAATTAAATATTGATTTATGTAATATCGGTTTAACATCACAAAATAATGTAGATTTTAGTTTTTCATCATTCAATGATCCTAGTTATCAAAAATATGAATATACTAGAGGTGTTCAACATATAGGATTAGCAGGATTTAACACAAGCGAAACTGGTGATAATAGTAACAATGGTTGCACCACATTAATTATTAGTCCTACAACTCCAAATCCATTATTTTATTATTGTAAAAATTTTCCAAAAATGGGTGGAATAATTTATGTTACCACTAATGTAGTTTTATATAAAAATATTATTAATTTAAATGGAAGCATATTAACTAAAGAAAATGATATATCATTTGCCAATTATTATGAGCCAAGTTATAATGAAATTAGCAATAATCTAGTATTTTTATCACAACATTTTGATATAAGCAATAATAATACAAACATTTTTAGTAAAAAAAAACATCATATAATAGGATTAACACAACAAAATATTAATCATAATATAATTTTTCTTAAAGATAAAACTTCCAAAGAAACAAATAAATTAATATTTAAAAAATACGAAGATGCTTCTAAAAATCAATCATTAGGTATCTTAAATTCAGATTTTTCATATATTAGTAATTATAAAATTACAGAAGATAACAGTGCAAATTATTTATATGATTCTAGTGCAACACAATTAAAAACAGATATTTTGATGTATGATTTCCATATAGATACTAGTAATAATATTATCAATAGTGATAATAGTAATAGTTATGATTATGATATAAATAAAATATTTTTTAATAACAATGAATTATTTAATTATTATTATTATTTTAAAAAATATAATTTATTACAAGAAGATCTTATTTCTACAAGTTT
>Ga0115003_10003295_pt1 | contig 12829 bp, 6 predicted proteins | sample ArcticOcean_MG_C_7_FD_88736 | JGI IMG/M metagenome (GOLD analysis project Ga0115003, IMG submission 88736) | Marine microbial communities from western Arctic Ocean - ArcticOcean_MG_CB11_88 | ecosystem: Environmental > Aquatic > Marine > Oceanic | place: Arctic Ocean: Canada Basin | collected... | reverse complement strand
GTTGGAGGGGTGTTCGGCCTACTATTCATTATAGTGTTAGCAGAGAGGATCTTCTCTCACTACATTCAAAAAGAGTTAGACCAGATTTTCGATCCTTGGAATCACAAGGATACAAAAAAGCGAAGCTAAGAGCACATAGCGATTATATGTGGAATGATGCTGTAAATGATTGGGCGTTAGAGTTTTTAGAGTATGCAGATATTATGGTTGAAGCTAAATGTAAGAATTTAGCCAGTATTAATCTGTATAAATATTACAAAGGAAATGATAATGAACTACTTAAACAAGATGTACGGGCGCCAAAACAAGAAACCAGAGAGCTTGTCATCGGATAAGAATCCTAATAGAGTTGCTGGCGGTATTAGAGGCCAAGGCTCGGACACTATTGCAATGTTAGGGGAAGACGGTATTGAAAGAATACTGCCTACAAAAAAATATGTGCAAGCATTAGAAGATCAAATACGTACCCAACGTACAGCTATTACTACAATAAATCGTAAGTTAACTAGAGTTGAAACTTCTGTTGGTGCATTACAAACAAGGAAAAACTATGATTAAGAAATTTATTACAAGTAGACTTGAAGAACGTACTACATGGGATGGTGCAGTACTTATTGGTATTGGAATAATTGTATTAATTGCCGGTCCGTTAGCTAAATTAGCAGCATATGCTGCTATTGGTTATGGAATCTGGACTCTTTACAAAAAAGAAGATTAAAGTTTACCAATAGGAAGATCACTAGAAGCAGTTAAGTTCCACATTTGTTTCTTTTCTACCCCCTTCTTTTGGGCAAATCTCTTACTATCGCAGGTCTTACATACGTGAAAGTAATTATTACTTAGACGTTTAGGATCCATGCTCCCTCTAGTACGACTAAATTCGCTGTCACAATTGTCACATCTAAATACACAGTGGGTAACATTGCGTGTATAAGCATGTTCCTTGCCAGATTTACTCTTACGGATGTGCCGGGTTTCTTCTTGGAATTCTTTAATAAACATAACTATATTTACATAAAGATTATAAAATAAAAATATAAATACAGTATAATAAGGAAATCAGATGACCATTTGTACAATAACAGACACGGCCAAACTACAAATTAATACAATATGTGAAGAAAATGCAGTATATGGTGTTAGTTTAAATTTAAAAGGTGGAGGGTGTGCTGGATTCGAGTACGATTGGGGCACAGTTGCTACAGAAGCAGACGTTGAAGATAACTCAACAGTAATAGACGCTGGTGTAGGAAAGTTTATAATAGGTTCAACCAGTCTAATGTTCCTTTTTGGAACTGAGGTAGATTTTGTAAAATCTATAGTAGGTTCAAACTTTGAGATACGAAACCCTAACTCCACATCATCATGTGGATGCGGTGTTAGTGTAAATTTTGACGTAGACAAACTGGCACAGCCAGTAATATAACGGAGTTCAATAATGGCAAGACAAGAAGTAAATATTGGTGTAGAGGGCAACGATGGCACTGGTGATAGTATTAGAGAATCGTTTCGTAAAAGTAATGAAAACTTTTCGGAATTATACGCAGTATTTGGACAAGGCGGTACTATTAACTTTACTGCATTATCTGATACTCCAAACGAACTAGCATCAAATACTATTCCGTTAGTAAACGACGCAGGGACAGCTATAGTATTAGCAACACTTGCATCAAACTCGGCAATAGATGCAAGTTTACAAGACACTATTACTTTTAGTTATAATGTTGCTGGAAAACTTATAATTTCAACAGCATTTACAGAGATGTCTGATGACTTAACACCAACATTAGGAGGTCCATTATCTGCAAACTCAAACCCGATAGCAAACATTGAAGTATCAGATTCTGCTGCGGCAAAGTTTGGTGTAAGTCACGGTGATGCTACAGTAACAATTGATGATCTTGTTATTAACAAAGGATATGCAGACCAACGTTATATTATCAGTGATAGTACAGGAACTACTCCAGTACGTATTGCAGACGAGCCTGCATCAGTAACGCAATATACGCTAACTGTTAATAGATACCTAAACAATAATATAGAAGTTCTTAGTCATGGATACGATACTAGTATAAACGGAACAGCATTTAAATTTAATGCTGAAGACACTGATCCATCAGGTTTGGTTACAAATACAATTTATTATATTAGACGAGTAGATGCAAACAACTTTACTTTTCATACTTCAGAAGCTACAGCAAAGAGTCAAAACCAGGATACAGCTAATACTACTAAAGTTGCAGTGTCCGGTACTATTGCAGCCACTGACACTCATACATTAATTGATAATACATACGATTCTACGCTAACTGGTAATTTCTTAAACAATGTAGCATTGCCACGTAAGAGCATTGTTCGTCGTCAAGGCGATGATATGACAGGAGCATTATATCTAAATGATCATCCTGGCGAACTTGCAGGCTCAGGTAAACCAAATGGTGCTGAAGATATGCAGGCTGCTACAAAGTTTTATGTAGACAATACAGCATATTCAAGTGCAAATAACTTATTCGTAAGTACAACTGGTGACGACCTAATGAAAAACGTTCCTTCGGGCAAGGAAGGTTCTTCATTAACATACGCATATAAAACTATTGGTGCGGCAATGAAGCGAGCAGACGAACTAATTAAAGCTTCTTCGCCCGCTACAGCAGACTTATCACCTTACAAACAAATAATTACAAAAGATAGTGGTACTACTTTTGCAGAAGTTACTGTTGCAGATGTTGTTTCTCCTATATACGAGCAAACAAGACTTATTATAGAACAGAACAAAAACTTTATTGTTAAAGAACTTCAAGGATATTTAAAATTTACATACCCTACTTTTGTATACGGTATTGAGTTATGCGAAAGAGATTCTGGATTAATTTTAGATTCAATTGCATTAGATATTAACAGAGGACTAAATGCTAATACACTTACTAGATCTGCAGCTGAAAGATATTATTCAAGTGCAAGTGCTAGAAAAGCAATTACTACCCAATTGACACAAACACTAGCATCTATTACTTTTAAGAAAGATCTAGTTACTGCATTATTACAGCAAGACTTATATCAAGAAAAAACTGTTAGTGCTATTACTTTAGCTACAACCGCAGTAGTTACTACAACAACAGCACACGGACTTGTAGATAAAAATCAAGTAAGATTTGTAGTAGCTGGCGGCATGACTCAAATTAATAATACAGCTGCTTACATTAAAAAATTAACAGACACAACATTTGAATTATTTACAGATGAAGCATTAGCTGTTCCGTTTAGTACAGCTTCAGGATATTCAAACTTTACAACAGGTAAGGTTGGGGTAATTTATCAAACAGAAGTAGACAGATGGACAAATGTCGGCGGTGATGGAGATTCAACAGCAAGAGTAGCTGTTGGTGCAAAATTTGATCTTATTACTAATATTGTTACTAACGGTATCAGTGCTGGCTCAGATGAAGTGTTTGGTAGTAACTATAAGGTTGTTCTTAATAACGGATCATTAAACTTTGTAGACCAAGGGATTTCAACTAATAACGACTTACTACCAGGTAAAATTATAACTGGCTCGTTATCGAAAGCAGTTGCTAAAATTGTAAGTCTTACATCTAATGACGCTAGTAACGGAAATAACGATACGCTTCAAGTACAGCTGCTAACTCCTAAAGATTTTGAAGTAGGTGAAAGCATACTTTACGGAAATACTAGCAGAAGCAAGCAAATTGCTGTTATGGTTGAAACAGGAGTATACGAAGAAGACTATCCCATTAGAGTTCCAGCTAACGTATCATTAAAAGGTGATGACTACCGACGAGTAATTATAAGACCTAAAAAGAGAGCTTCTCAGTCGCACTGGGCTAATACATATTTTTATAGAGATACAGAATTTGACGGGTTAAGTACAGCAGTTACAGGAACACCTTTCTACAACCAGTCAAATAAGAAACAAGGTTACTTTGGGTATCACTACTTAGTTGATGCTGATAAACCTATATCTATAGGATCATCGATTACAAACTTAGGAAAATATACTACAGCCGCAGAAATTATAAGACTTAATAAATCTTTTATTGCGGAAGAAGTTATTGCTTGGGTTGATGCAAATAAACCTAATATAACTTATACTGAAGCTACTTGGAAAACAAGAACAGATTTAATACTAAATGCTATCGCTAACGACATGGCATTGAATACAAACTATAATGCAGTTGATAGAGGATTATATTATCAACAAACAGCTCAAGCAATTGCAGTTGGTGCAAATAAAGAAGCTACAATTAGTAGCATTAGATACATCGGATACCTGGTAAGAAACTTAGCAGCTGTTGTACTAACCCCAGAAGGCATTGCTAGACTAGATGATTCAATTAATGAAATAATTGACATTGTTAGTAACGGGGCACTTAATACTGGTACTTCCGCAGGACCGTTAGAATTTGACTACCCTGTAAACTCAGCAGGTGTTGATGTTGATGCAGATGCAACAAGAGCAAGAAAGCAACTACAAGCAAACAATTTATTCCTACAAGCAGAAATAGCACAATGGGTCACTAGTAATCATGCTGCGGCATCGCTGGATAGTACAAGACTTAAATTTGAAATTGGTAGAGCAATTGATGCTACAAGTTACGATATACAGTATGGCGGAAATAGTGCAGTAAGAAGAGTTGCACAGAGTTGGTACAACGGCGCAACTGAACAATGGACTACCAATACAGCCCAAAGAACAGCAGTTACTGGAGCACTTAATTATTTGTCAACAATTGGTGAAGTAGTGCTAGTTGATAATGCTGTATCAAACTTACAATCTGGTGTATTGCAAAATACAACATTAGACGCAGCTTCAACATCAGAACAAGCTGAGTTTAGTGGGTTGTTGCAAGTAATGGAAGACGTTGTTACAGCAAACAGTACGTCGGGAATACCAAGCGAAACACTACCAAGTGTTACTTGGGCAGCACTACAGTTTACTACAGCAAGAACAGCAATAATTGGAGCTAGTACAACTACACAAAATAGTGTAATTAGTTTTGTTAATACTAACTTTGTTAACTATGTTCACGGTGTAGCTAAATGTAGAAGAGATGTTAAACTAATTTTAGATTCTATAAGAACAGATATAATAAGAGGTGGATCAGAATTTACTACAGCGGCTGCAGGCGAATATTATTATTACTATATTAGTAAGTACGCTGATGGAGGATTTTTAGGGCAAGAAGCAATCACAAGAGATTCTTTGACCCAAATCGGAACTATTATTCAAACGCTACTAACTGGAGCATATGCATCAGGTAGTATTTTACAAAATCAATCTGCTGCAGGATATGCTCCTCCAGTACTCACAGGCGGTGTTGGTGAATCAAACACTAATACTTTAGCTATTAACTTAGTTAGTAGAGTTACATATGCTTTCAACGTAGCATATAATCCACCATTACGCAATGATCAAATGGATATGTTCTTAATGAACGATTCAACTATTATTACAAATATATCTGCTCAAGGTCATGGCGGATTTATGTGTGTGCTAGATCCTGAAGGTCAAATATTAACTAAGTCACCTTACATATTTGCATGTTCTAGTTTTTCTAAAAGTCAAAACAAGAAAGTGTTTAGTGGAGGCATGTACTTAGATGCATATGTAGCAAACCTTCCTGTATATGTTCCACAAACTATTAATCCTGGAGCATCGTTAGGCGGTTCTCAAAACGGAAAAATTAATAACTTTACTCTTTGGATTCGAAGCCTTCCAGGTGAGGGACTATTTTTAAGAGCGCCATTGTTACCTACTCCGTTTTATGTAGAAGGTAGAAGATATCAAATTAATGCTATATCAGATTACGATAGTGGTAATGGATGGTGTAAGGCGTATTTAGATGCAGACTCAAACAGCGCCGATGGGTACGACGAAACACAATTTGCTAACGGATTATATTATAGAGATGCATACTTACAGACATCAGGTAATAGATCATTACTAGCACAAAACTTTACGCAAATTAACGACTTAGGATATGGATTAATTTGTAATAACGGTGCTGTATCTGAGCAAGTATCAACATTTACATATTACAACCATGCTGCATTTTATGCATTTAACGGATCAGAAATTAGAGCATTAAACTGCTCGAACGGATATGGTAACTTTGGATTGGTTGCGGAAGGGGCTGACCCTAACGAAATTCCAGACCAAGTAACACTAAGAGATAAAACAGAACAACCTGCAAAAGTTATTACTACTACAACAACTCCAAACGCAGTTACTGATACAAGTATATACGTTACTGATATGTTAACTCCTCCTCTTAGTAATTCACATATTACTATTGCACACGGAGGTTCTACAGGAACACTTAACTATAATATTTCATCAGTATCTAGTTTATCAGACACTGCTAAGAACGGCGTAAACGGCGAGTTTGGTGATCTTATGGTAACTGGTGTAACATCAGTTACAAGTATTGGTGCAGCAGACGCTGCGAGAAATTCAGGACAATATAATAACGTACAAGGTACAGGCGGCGCTATTAAAAATATAAGCAACGCTACTCTTGCTAATCCAGTTGTTGTTACAACAACGGCTGACCATAGACTAAGAGACGGTTCTAAAATTGTAATTGCAGCTGTTAGCGGTATGACAAACTTAAATGGTAATACATACTATTCTAAGAGAGTTACTGATACAACCTTCCAACTTTATACAGACGAAGCATTAACTACAACAGTTGACGGAACTGCATATAGCGGATATACATCAGGTGGTACTGTTACAGGTGGTGGCGCATCATTTAATATTGCAGTTAATGGTTCTGGAGCAGCAACTATTGTAGTTAACAGACCAGGTGAGAATTACTTAGATACACAAACTATTACTATTACAGATAGTCTGCTAGGAAGCGGAGGAGCTGCAAGTTTAACATTTAACGTTGTATCGTTTGGTAGTACATCAGGTCCAGGACTGCTTAACAACAATGTTTACAAACTAGATCTAAAAGTAGATTCTGCACAAGCAACAGACTTCTTTGGTGCATTACAGCTAACAGTACCGAACGATACACTTGTAAAATTTCGTACTGTTAAATCACTAATATTTAATGATATTACTGATCCAGCAAACCTTAGTGTTAGACCAAACACAGCTATTAACTTTGATGAAAGTGATACTGCAACATATCGAAGTATTGACTTTCAAACTACTGATCCATACGGAATATCAGTAGGAGCAAATAGTATTTTTACTACAATTGATGCAGAATTTGCTACGCTTAACGTTAGTACAACAGGTGATACAAACTTAGTAGGTGGCAATGGTAGTGCTCAGGGAGATACTAAAATTGCTATCACCCAAATAGGGTCTGCAACAGACATTACTAGAATTACTAGAGATGTTGCAGGATTGCAGCCCGGCGAAGGCGGTTATGCAGGCGGAATGATATTTACTCATGATGGTAAAACTCATCAAGTAACAAATTACGAAAGTGATTCAACTGTTGCATATCTTACTATTGCTGATATAGCAGGAACAAATATTAACTCTGGTTACTCAGGTACTGGATTAAACTCTGCATTTTCAACATCATCCAGTGAACTAATTAAACTAGGTATTAATGCAAATACAACAGCAGAATTAACAGTTTCAATATCTCTTGTTAGAGCTACTGGACATGACTTTACAAATATTGGTACAGGATCATATAACGATTCAAACTATCCAAATATTATCTTAGGTAAAGCAGAAAATTCACTTGGTGAATTTTATACATCATCTGCAACTGCTACTACATCTCAAGTTTGGGAAAGACGTAAGGGTAGAGTATTCTTTGTAAGTACTGATCAATATGGTTTCTTCCGTGTAGGTAAGTTCTTTAGCGTAGACCAAGCAACAGGACTAATTACATTCTCAGGAGAAATTGGTCTTTCAAATGCTAACGCACTTGGATTTACTAAAGGTGTTACTATTAACGAGTTCTCAGCAGACGAAACAATGGTTGACGAGTCGGGTAGTGCAGTTCCAACAGAAAAAGCAGTCGTTAGTTACTTAAACAGAAGGCTTGGAGGAACAGCAGGCGGAAGCCAAATTGCTGCGTCACCAGGTGGTAATAGAATTGGCATTGGGTATGTTCCGTTAAACGGTGGGTGGCCTATGGAAGGTACTCTACAAATGGGTACTAACTTAGTTACTGGAGTTGCAAACCCAGGAACAGATGGTACAGCGGCTACAAATAAAAACTATGTAGATGCAAGAGTTGGCGACTTTGACTCACTTGTAGATTTAAGAAGTGTTGAGAATAACAGCCAAGCTAAAGACGACTTACTAGTTGCAACAGGTAAGAAAAGAATTTACGTATCTCCTCCAAGCGGTGGCACATGGGCAGTTGGAAATACAATACAACTAGTTAGCAATGCTGCAATTAACGGCACGATTGTAGACATAGAAACTACAACAGATCAAATACTTGGTAGCTCTGGAGATTCATTTAGTGTTAGTATTGTTACATACACTGTAGGAGCAGGAGTATTTGCAAGTGGTAATTCATTAACTAACTCAACTGCAACTGCTTCAGTACTTACAACACCAATGGATGAATGGGCCAATGCTGTAGAAGCATCAGGTAGTGATATTAATATTACTGCTACAAGGATTGCAGCTAGTACTGAGATTGATTTACAAATTGCTCCAAACTCAATTATAAATGCAGACGTTAATGCAAGTGCAGCAATTGTACAAAGTAAATTGTCAATGACTTCAGCTAATACATTTGATGAAGATAATGCTACAACAGGCTGGGCAGGTTCAGCTGCCAAAGTACAAGCTGATTTAGGAATAGCTAAATTTAGTGATGAAAACTTTGAAACTACAAGCGGCTATGTTAGAATTAAAGCAGGCGGTATTGCTGTTGCAGAACTTGCAGACATTGGTACAGGAAATGTGTTAGCAAGAAGTTCCTCAGGAACTGGTGCAGTTGAAGAAATAACATTTGCTAGTGCAATTTCAGCAGGTGGTGGTATTATTGACGGTGACTTTTCTAATACTATTACATCAACTGATGGAGGGTTTCCAGGGTCAGCATTAATTAAGTTATCAGCAGGAGTTTACGGTGTTGCAGCAGTATCAACTAGTTCAACTGGTGATACTATGGTGAGAAGAAAAACATCAGGAGCAATACAAGCTAACAGTTTTATAATTGGTGGTACAGAAACTTATGAAATATTATCAGAAAGTTCAGGAACACTTACTCTTAAAACACCAGCTCAAGGTACAATACTTTCAGCATCGGGTGGAAGTGTAAGTCCTAGTGTAACATATCCAGTTGTTAGTATTCCAGGTAACGTAGACATTGGTACAACAGGTATTACTACACAGTCAACATTCCAAGCAGGATCATCTTATGCAGCAAATTCGTTTGCAGCTGTAGATTGGACATATACTAATTTTATTGAAGCAAATGGTGAAAGAGATGCTAATGGAACAGGAATTGGTCTTGGTGCAGGAACAGGGTTTGCTGGGTCAGCTGCTGACGTTATTCAAGTTGTAACAGGCGGAGCAGTAAGAGTACAAGTTGCAGATGCAACTACAACTATAATTAACGACCTCGCAGTAGACGGTAATACAACACTAGGAAGTGATAGTTCAGACACTGTTACTATAACTGGTAGAGTTGATGCTAACATATTACCGAACGCTGACAACACTATTAACTTAGGACAGGGCGGCGGAACACCATTAAAGTTTAATACAATTTATGCTACTACATTTTCAGGTACAGCAACTACAGCAAGATATGCTGACTTAGCTGAAAAATATCTAGCAGACGAAGCATACGAACCAGGTACAGTAGTTGTGCTTGGAGGAACAGAAGAAATTACAGTAACATCTGTTAAAGGTGATCATAGAGTAGTTGGCGTAGTATCAACTAATCCAGCTTACTTAATGAACTCTGAACTAGAAGGTAATCATCCAACAGACGTAGCAATGACTGGACGAGTTCCATGCAAGGTGATTGGAGAAGTTGCAAAGGGCGACATGTTGATTGCTAGTGCAGTTCCAGGATACGCTATTGTAAATAACGATCCAAGGCCTGGAACAGTAATAGGTAAGTCGTTAGAAAATAAATCCGATGGTGGAAAAAGTACTATTGAAATTATCGTAGGGAAAGTATAATGGCAAAAGAAATAATTAACACAGGTAAGTCACAAAACAAAGGTGATGGTGATCCGTTACGTACAGCGTTTACAAAAGTAAATGCAAACTTCGATGAACTATACAGTGGCACGTTTACTGACACAACTGACTTTACAACTAGTATAATTCCAAGAACTGATGGAGCAATTAGTTTAGGATCAAGTACAAAGCGATGGGAAGACTTATATGTTAAAGATTTTATCTTTATTAATGGTGTAAGACTAAGTGGAACAGCTTCGGGAGATTTAGTAGTTGGCGGGAATGTTGTATATGCTCGAGACATTGTAGGAAGTGTATTTGCAGACGACAGTACATTAATGATGGACGGACTAACTGGTAAACACTATGGTCCATTGATTGGAGATGTGACAGGTAACGTAACAGGTAACGTAACAGGTAACAGTGCTGGTGTTCATACTGGTAGTGTAGTAGGTGACATAACCGGAAGTGTGTTTGCTGATGACAGTTCAATGCTTGTAGACGCAGTTGCTGGTAAAGTAATAATAAACAATAATACTACTGCTGAATTACCAGAACAAGGAAATTTATATTTTACAGATGCAAGAGCTGATGCAAGAGTAAATTCAATAGTAAGTCAGACTTACGTAAACGCATTAAATATTACAGCAACTAGTACAGTAGGCACAGTTGTAGGTACAGTAGACGGAGATGTTACAGGTAGTGTATTCGGCGATGATTCAACTCTACTAGTAGACGGAGTTAATAATAAAGTAACATTAACAAATAATACTACTACTGAATTAACTGAAGGCACAAGGTTATATTATACTGATGTTAGAGCAGATGCAAGAATTACAAATGCAGGAAGTGCAAACTGGAATGCAGCATTTGCTTGGGGCAACCATGCAAGTGTAGGTTATCAAGTAGCTGGCACACCACATGATGGTGACATAACAGGTAGTGTGTTTGGAGATGATAGTACACTACTAGTAGACGGCGTTAACAATAAGATTGTTGGTGCAGTAGACACAGCAAGTTTACGCACAAGTGAATCAAATATAGCATTAGGCAATAGTGCAGGTTTAACAAATCAAGGCGCCAATGCAATAGCAGTTGGATATACTGCTGGTACTACAAATCAAGCCACAAATGCAGTAGCAGTTGGTCTTGCTGCTGGTAACGCTGCTCAAGGTGTTGACGGAATAGCAATTGGTTCTGGTGCAGGGTCAACAGGTCAAGGCGCAGATGCAATAGCAATTGGTGCATCGGCAGGGTTCTTAAACCAAGCCGCAAACTCAATCATAATTAACGCAACTGGCACAACGTTAAACAATATAGTAGAAGATGTGTTTGTAGTCAAACCAGTTAGAAGTGCAGCAATGACAACCATACTTGGTTACGATGCAACTTCGGGCGAAGTTACGCACAATGCGGTTATACCAGGATACATTAATTTAGCAGATTTAAAAACAGAAGTTGCAGCAAGCGTAGACTTTGCAGCATTTAAAACTAGGATTGCAGCACTATAATGAGATACGATAAATATATGAAACAGGATGTAACTAATGGCAAATAGATTTCCAATAATACTCGACACAAACGATAAGAATCGTCTTAAGGAATTGCCGAATGGTGATAGCTTAGATCTTCAAAACGGGGGCGTAAGAAATGCAACCTTTATAGAAACTGCTCAACTTATTTTAGCAGGAACAACTCTAACACCTTTTAGCGGCGCTTATGCAGACTTAACTAATAAACCAAGTATACCATCAGATGTTTCAAGTTTAACAGATTCACAAAATTTGTTAACCGGAACTACCTTTTCTACTATTACAGGCAAACCTACTACGCTATCAGGCTATGGAATTACAGACGCATTTAATGGAACATATGCTGGACTGTCAGGAGCGCCAACGCTTGCTCCAGTAGCCACTAGTGGTGCATTTTCTGATATTGCAAGTAAACCAACTACAACATCGGGTTATGGAATTACAGATGCACTTACAGGCTCATCACTTTTAAAGAATCTAGGAGATGTACACACCGTAGTACCAACAGACGGACAGCTACTAAGTTGGGACAACACAAATAGTTATTGGAAACCAATTACAGCATCAGGTACAGGTACAGTTACAAGCGTAGTAGCAAGTACTGGACTAACTGGCGGAACTATTACAGGTGCAGGAACTATAGCAGTTGATGTAGGAACTACAGCAAATAAAATTGTACAGCTAGATGCAAGTGCAAAACTTCCAAATCTTGATGGATCAGAGTTATATAATATATATGTTAATTTACTTAACAATATTGGCGATATTACTATTACTACTCCCAGTAACGGACAAGTTTTAAAATATAATGGATCAAACTGGGTCAATTCTGCAGAAGCAGGTGGTGTTGCATTAACAGATTTAAGTGTAGGTACTGAAGGTAGTGCAAGTGGTGATGGTGCTATTGCTTACAACAGTGGAACAGGTGTATTTACGTACACTCCGCCAGATACAAGTACCTATATTACTGCATCAAGTACTGATACATTAACTAACAAAAGTATTACAAAAGCACAAGTTACTGATTTACTAACTGGTGATTTTAACGTAGGCACAAACAAGATACTATATTCTAATGTTTATGCAACTGAAGCTGATTTACCAACTGCTAGTTCGTATCACGGCATGTTTGCTCATGTACATGCAGAAG
>Ga0115003_10003293_pt1 | contig 12833 bp, 6 predicted proteins | sample ArcticOcean_MG_C_7_FD_88736 | JGI IMG/M metagenome (GOLD analysis project Ga0115003, IMG submission 88736) | Marine microbial communities from western Arctic Ocean - ArcticOcean_MG_CB11_88 | ecosystem: Environmental > Aquatic > Marine > Oceanic | place: Arctic Ocean: Canada Basin | collected... | reverse complement strand
CGCATTCTTGCCCGAGTGGTCTAAGGGGGCAGACTTAAGCTCTGCTGGCTTCGGCCGCGTGGGTTCGAACCCCACAGAATGCATTTAGCTCTGTTAGCTCAGTTGGTAGTAGCGTTCGGCTGTTAACCGAAAGGTCGTAGGTTCGACCCCTACACAGAGCGTGTGTCACGATAGTATACTCACCAACCACATAGGTAGGTCTGAGTCCGATCCCGTCGCGACTATTTAATAATAATCTCCCATACAGCAATAGATGAAATGCATTTTAAGCCCGAGGTCGAGGGTTCGAATCCCTCAACGAAACAATGTTTCGTTTGGCGCAGAGGTAGCGCGCGGTTCATTCCATGGAAGATTTAATAAGCGGATATATAGTTCATTGGTATAACAGTTGATTGTAGCAGGGTATGTAACTGCGTCAATTTCAGTTATATCCTTATTACAACATATTTTTTAAAGCCTGTCTAGCTCAGTTGGTAGAGCGTACGGCTTTTAACCGTATGGTCGCGGGTTCGAGCCCCGCGATGGGCATCATTTAAAACTATAAACGACTCGAGTTTCACGGTCTAAATAGCCTTCATAGCTTAGTTGGTAGAGCATCGCACTTGTAATGCGAAGGTCCCAGGTTCGAATCCTGGTGGAGGCACAGGTTGGTAAGAGGAGGTATACGGTTCTATGGTGTAGTGGTTATCACACTGGATTTTGATTCCAGTAACCCGAGTTCAATTCTCGGTTGGACCTTTTAATATAAAAATTTGATATACTTTATAATTTATATATTATACAATATAACAACACATATAATGCAAATTTTTGTAAAGACACTAACAGGAAAGACAATTACACTAGAAGTTGAAAGTAGTGACACTATTGATGCGGTTAAGGCAAAGATCCAAGACAAGGAAGGGATTCCACCCGACCAACAACGTCTAATTTTCGCAGGTAAACAACTCGAGGATGGACGAACACTACAGGATTATAATATTCAAAAAGAATCAACACTACATCTTGTATTAAGATTGAGGGGTGGTTTTTGGTTGGTATAATAATCGGTATGGAGAACCGATTATTTCATAACACTAAAACTATAGAGACTATTATTATAAAACCATAATAAACAGGGGCTTATAATAAGATATAAGGATGGTATATATATATTTTTATAAAAAATATATATAATATATAATATATGAAAAATATAAATAACAATAATTATATTATGTCTTATATAAATAGGTCTGAATCATCTCCTGGAGACCCATGTGGTGGAAATACAAGTATATCAGGATGTTCATCTGGTTGTAAATCTGAAGATAATTGCAAAGTATGTAGTTATATTCATAAGATGAATAATATATCTGTAGCTGATTGTTCATCAGATAAATATAATAAACTTGAATTTTTAGGTAGGAAACAGTATTTAAAAAATCTAAAAAACGAGTTTCTATATTGTATTACTCATTTATGTATGGTTGATTTCGATAATTACGAGACATCAAAGACTGATTTTTGTTTTTATAATGAGTTAATATGTTTTATTAAAGAAAAGGTTAAAAATCTATCGTCGTTAAAGATAATAAAAGAGAAGATTTGTCAAATTATGTTAGATCTAAATGAACAACTATTACTATTAAATAAATTATGTAAAATTATAGACGAAATGATTGAGTTAGCAGAGAAAATATGTGTATCGTTTGATAGGGAAAAGGATCATTGTTTATTTTTACAATTTGAATCAAAGAAGAATGAATTTGTTAATTTATTTCAGGATAAGAAATGTTTGAATCCAGAGATTTTATATCTGTCATTAATGACAGAGCGCTCGCTTTGTGATAGTTTATTATGTAAAATTTTAATAGATTGTAACCCTTCATATAATTGTGATAGTAATAATAATTGTGATTATTCATATCAATATATAATGGATATAATGATATGTATTGATATTAACAATACTAAAAATCTAAAAGACATTATTGATAAACTGTTTTATATACAAAAATCATTAAAAGAGGAAGAGTGTAATACTAATATCGCTAAGAATAAAGTAATAGAATACCAGAAATTCATTGATTTAGATATATGTACTTTATATGGTTCGTTAGACAAAAAAAAAGAATCTACACGTTTAGAAATACAGAATAAATTAAATCAAATCGACAAGATAATAGAGTACTTAGAATTATTTCTTGACAATTAGAGGAATGGGTTATCATGTATTTTTTAAAATACCGAAAATTATATGCACAAATCAAAATATTATATAATAGAATATATAAAAATAGTAAAAATATTATTTTTATATCTAGCTTGTTATACGTCGTAGATTTTAAAAAAATCAAATAAAAAAACTATATGTATAGGGTATAACATATGGCCTCATTAAATGAGAAAATTGCTTGTTTAGGAACAAAACATGATCTTGAAGAAGATAAAGCTAGAATAATGGAAACTTTAACAGAAATAAACCTTATCAATTTTAACAACCTTGAAAGATACAACAAGAACGGTAACCACGAAGTTTTACAAGCATTCCTCAAGCTTGTAAACGATAACCTCCGATACTCAGCCAAGTCTGAGGTTATTTCCAACTTAAACGCAAACATGAACAGAGTCAACGGCGCAACCTCTGCTGCTACAATGGTCAAGGAGATGATAACTGAGATGAGAGATATTTGCACAAAAGCTTCTGACCGCACAATCACAGATGAACAAAGAACTACATTAGCATTTGAATTCAAAGGTATGCTCAGACAAACATTCCAAATTCAAAATGACTGTAAATTCAACGGGATGAAATCATTACCCAATTTGGCCACCCTTGGCTCCATCACAAACATGCCATCGTCTGGAGCTGACATGAACACTTTAACTCAAGCCGCCGCCGACGGTGACGTCAGCATGGTTACTGGTACTTGGTCCAAATTTGCATTCGATGCCGTGGGGACTGACCACACAGACTTAAAAAAAGACATCCAAGCGAAAGATTACAAAGGAAAATGGAAAGCCCAAATTGGATTTGATTCCCTCTCTACATTAACATATGAGTTATATTTTTGGGGACCTAAATTCATTATGGAGAATGCCCACACCGTCACCGCCCCGACCCTCAAAGTGGAAAAATCTCTTCGCTGGGTCGATGCTGCTGTGGTGGCCGATGACCATACACAGGCAGAGAATTGCATTGACAAGCTTCAAGTAGAGGAAGCCAAAATGCAGAGCAAGATATCTGGATACGATGCCGTACATGACTACCTTGCTAGACAAGTCGAAGTATGCGAGCTTGAGAATGAAGCCGCACTTTTTTCCATTGAGTCCCAAAGAAGCGAAGCCAAGAATGCTTTAGAAGAGGAATTACAAAACCTTATCAGACAACAAGAGTATCTTAATGCTGTAACTTCATACAGACCTATGTAAATTTCTAATTACTTATAATATATATATATATATATTAGTATATTTATCGCTTATTGAACTCATTTATCAAAATAAAACATAATATATTAATATGAAATAATTATTTCATATTATTTATATCTAATTTACGTATTTTTAATGTATACACTCCTAATTATTGACTGTTAGTAGTTATTTTTTACCTTTTAAGTTAAACCATATTATAGTTTTTTGTTAAGCTAATTTGTTAACAGCTTGTTAATATTATATAGTTTTTTGTTAAGCTAATTTGTTAACAGCTTGTTAATATTATATAGTTTTTTGTTAAGCTAATTTGTTAACAGCTTGTTGATATTATATAGTATTGTTGATATTATATGAGGTTTCTCGAGTAGTATGTTTAAATATATCGAAAAATATTTAGTATTATAAATTTGTATATAATAGAATATATAAAAATAGTATAAGTGATATTTTATTATCTAGCTTGTTATACGTCGTAGATTTTAAAAAAATCAAATAAAAAAACTATATGTATAGGGTATAACATATGGCCTCATTAAGTGAGAAGATTGCTTGCATTGGAAACAAACACGACATCGAATCAGGAAAACAAAGAATTATGCAAACCTTAACCGACATTAACCTTGTTAATTTCAACAATGTTGAGAGATACAACAAGAATGACAACAACGAAACATTACAAGCGTTTGTTGACCTTGTTAACGCAAATGCTAGATTTTCATCTTTACCAGAAGTAGTATCTAACTTAAACGCTAACAACAACAGAATTAACATTACTGTAAAGACATTGACTTCAGTAAAACAACTTATCAGTAACATTAGAGACATTTGCACAAAAGGCTCGGATGAAAGTATCACAACCCTCCAAAGAGACGGGTATCACGCCCAAATGATGGACAGATTAATTCAAACTCAAAGAATCCAGCATGAATCAAAATACAATGGTTTAAGTAACTTTGCAGCATACGGCTCTGCACAGCTCCCGTCGAGCCTCCAACCATCTGGGAGCACGAGTGCATCCACTTATGAGACTTTATTTAATACTTTCGCCGCGGCCAACATTACCACCAGCAGCGAGGGGGTAAAATTAGACAAAGTCGAAACCTGGAAAGCTCAAGTTGGGTTTGATACAGGTTCCACCCTCACCTACAAGATCACGACTTGGGGACCTAAATTCATGGATGCTGATTACGTGACAGCCGCGAAAAAATACATGAACTTTAAATCCAGCAGCGCCACGGAGCCCCATGCTGACGCCACCAAAGCAGAGAACGCAATAAATGTTTTTCAAAAAGAAGAGCTTCGCTTACAAAAGGACATTGCTGATTTACAATCAGTATACTCTTACCTTGAGAGACAACAGGCTCAGGTAAAAGCCGACCACCAAGCTGCAATCAAAAGTATCGAGGACCAGAGATCTTCCGCCAAGAGACAATTAGAGACCCAATTAAAGAACCAAATAAGACAAATTGAATATCTCAACCTTGTTGTAGGCTACCGCCCAAATTAAATTATTACATATTTTTAAACTATATTTTTTTGCTTATTGAACTCTCATTTATTATCAAAAAATATTAATACTTTGCAATGACCTCCATATTATGAATATTATGAAAATCATTTAACAAAATCTAGAAATTAAATATCTGGATTTTTAAAGATGTATACAAAATGTTGTATAAAAGGTACTTTATTTTTGATTTACAAAATAAATTAGTATACTAACTAATTTATTTTGTAAATCAAAAATAAAGTATGTGCTTATTTCATAAATGAGTTCATTAAGCGAAAAAATTTCCTCCATTGGAGTAAAACACGACATAGAAGAGATTAAACTTGACATTCTTAAAAGTTTAACAGACATTAACCTTGTCAATTTCAATAACGTTGATAGATACAATAAGAACCAAAACAATGAAACCTTAGCGGCATTCATACAACTCGTTAATGACAATATCAGATATTCGTCATTAAACCAGGTAGTATCGAATTTAAATGCCAATTGTACACGAATTAACATTGTAACAACTGCTTTTACAAGTGTAAAGGACATGGTTGCTCTAATGAGAGATAATGCTACAAAGGGTTCCGACCAAACTTTAACTGATTCCCAAAGAGAAGAACACGCTAATAGAGTAAGACTTTTATTCTATCAATCTCTTAAGATACAATATGACTGCAAATACAATGGTATGCACGCCATAGATCTTGAACTTACATCTCAATTAAATAGCTCTAATTCTCAATATGCGGTTGCAGGCAACAATGATGTAGCGCCATATGACAAGTTACATCAAGTTGTAAGTGGTTCACCGTGGACTCTCCCTGTGGCTGGGGCCAGCATAACAGATACTAGTACATGGGATGAAATCAAACTTGTTATGACATCAAATATCTGCACAAGATCACTTATTACGGGTAATGACCATGGACCAGTTCTTAGAAGAACAGAAGACAGAACAATCGAATGGAAGGCTCAAATTGGGTTTGATACAGGCTCTACATTAACATACACGATACAATCGTGGGGTCCAATTTTCGCAGAAGGCAAAATGGATGCTTATGCGACAGATGACGCCAACGACTTCGGGACAAACGGTATTGTTAAATTTGGTACTGTGGGGCCCGCTAACGCCAACAGTGTTTATGCTCTTCAGGTAAATAAATCAGAAGGTTTACTTAACTTCGCTGATAATCTTCCAACCAATGCTCCAACCCCTGATAAGGTTGTATCATGGGGACACAAGCGCGCTGAGAACTTAATTGACTCACTCCAACAGGAGGAACGTGTTGTAGAAAACAGAGTTGCATACCTCAAGAGTATGTATGATTATTTACAAAGAGCTCTATTAAATGTCAAAGGAGAACATAAGGCTGCAATGGAGTCAATTGAGTCACAAAGATCGACTGCCAAGAGAGAGTTAGAAACTGAGTTACAAAACCATATTCGTCAAATTGAATATCTCAATGCATTAATCTTATTCAGAAATAATTAAATTATAAATTATAAATTAAATTTTTATAATTTATAATTAAAAAGATAATAAAACTATATAATATTGATTTTACATAATAAATAGATTTAAATTAACTATTGATATTATACAATCTTGGAATTTAAAAAATAGTATTAAAGTATTATATACTTTAATGTTATAGGATAATGTCGGGCAAATTAGGTTCAAAATTCAAGAGTCTAGGAAAGGCTCATGATATTGAGAGACGTATAGATATGTTATCAGACGATTTAACGGATATGACAACATTATCAATTGATACAGTTGAACGTTTTGATAAGAATGAAATGACTAGTACTTTAAAACAATATGTTTTTTTATTAAGAAGTAATATAAAATTTACAAGTTTACCAAAAATAAATTCAAATTTAAATGCAAATTTGAATAGGATACGGATGGCAAGTAGTGTTTTACGCAACGTAAAAGACTATATGACAGAATGTAAAGATTTATGTACAAAAGGATCCGACGAAACAATAACTGCATCACAGCGAAACAATTTACAAATACGGATAAAAAGTCTATTAAGGAAATCTATAGAAATACAACAAGCAGCATCTTTTAATAAGATGAAGATTTTTAATCTTGGTGGGTTTTCATTAGCAGAAAAGCCATCTGAAATAGATTCTATTTCAAATCCGTCTAAATTCGATGCGAATTATGTAAGTTGGAAAGCTCAGATAGGTTTTGATACAGGTTCAACATATGATTATAAGATTCAATCCTGGGGGAGTGTATTAAAAAATAAGTTGTGGAGGGCTCCTTGTACGTCATTAAAGTTATGGGATACAAATGAGTTAGGTTTTGACGACGAAGGTAAGCCGATGTTAGACAGGTATGGGAAATATATTTGTGGAGATTATTTAACATGGGCGACGAATATACTAATTTTTTATAATAAATATTCTGGGGGAGGCAGTGGTTTACAGGGGACATATCCATTAAAGATTGATAATTTTAAATCCGGGAGTAATGCAGGTATTATAGTTGCTCTCGCCGCAAGGATTGCTTTTGGCATAGATCTAAAAGAACCGGGGAATTTAACTGATATAACTTATAATAAAATAGATGATTGGATATGGCAGCAGAATGACTTATCGTTAAAGCAGAATATGTGGAATGATCCATCTAAAAGTATAAATGTACTTAATAATGTTGAAATAAATACAAACACATTTACAGGACCTGTTGGGGATAATATAGGAAATACGGGTTCATTAACGAATAATATTACACAACAGGCTAGCAATCTATCAGTTGGTGATATGGTATTATGTACCGGCGATACGACGAATATCCAAGGAAATAAATTTAAATGGACAAGTGAATTAATGTCTCCAGGGCAAATGATTATATCGAATGCGCCTGCTACAGGAAAGACATTTACAACCTCTTCACTAACACATACAATAAATGTATCCGATACAAGTACAGTACCACCATATTATTCTAGAAAACCAGTGAGTAAAATAGTAGGAACAAGAAATATAGAAGAGTTTGAGAGAATGTCTCCTTGGAAGATAAAGTATTTAATAAAGAAAGATTCAAGTGGCAACATGTTTAAATACGAAGTGTTTGAAGAGAGTAATGCACTTCGTAAAGATATGAGGGCCGTATCAGTTTTTAATATTAATACTAATACAAATGAGTTAACACTGAATACTATTAAACCAAAAATGAAATTAGTAGGTGTTAGATATGCCACCGCATATGCAACAACAAATAAAATAAGAGACATTCAAAAGTCGGCTTTATTTAATAGTTCAAACTGGTGGCATAAGAAGAGAGTAGAAGATGCATGGGTTCCTTCCGATAAACATACAGCAATATATACGACTGCCAACGCTACAGATGCCGCCAATGTACCATCTACGACATATCATATAAGAACGGGAGGGACAAATGGAGATGGATATTCTAATGGTATGTTACATACATGGGGTGTAGACAATCAAATTGGTTCAATAACTCCATGGAATCTTGTCGGGAACTTTGAGGCCAATACGAATCCATTTTTAGAAACAGATTTTAAAATACATAATGGAGATATATTAGAGTTAGATATGACATATCCGTTTTATAGATTAGAAGTTACAAAGGCATATTCAAACGATGGTACTGAGAACACAGTGGTCGGTAGTCTAGGGTTTGCAGGAACCGATGTAGAAGGGGATCATGGGTGGGACAGCGCGGGGTTAAAGGATCAATATGGGGGTAAAATATATGTAAAGGGATTAGACTTATTACCTGGGAGTGGTTTAGGAGGAGATATAAGCGGGGGTGCGGACCATGTACATGTCGATCCTATTACTGGTGCGGCGGAGTGGGGTGGATATCATATAATACAACATAACACATATCATAGAGGCGTTGTAATCAAGGAGGCTGATGAAATAGGTAACGGGGTCTGGGTAAGTCCACCAGTATTGGCATATTCGAATGCATGTCCGTCTGCGTTTGAAAGACCACATAGTGATGGTCTCGGTGGTAGTAAAAGGGATACTTTATGGACGGAACCAGTAAGATATTTAACCGTAAATGATTCCGGGGATGATATAAATGCGCCAGGTGTATGTAAATTAGACTGGACTAAGCAAGATATGTTTAACAAGTCTTATATTCGTATTAATGAGGCTAATTATAAAGTGCGAGTAGGGGATGTATTAATATTGGCTAATTTAGACCACCCATTATATAATACAGGTATGGAATTTACACCTGCAGACCAAACTGTTAATAATACCTATTCACCAGGAATACATGTGGTAAGTGAGGGAATATATACAAGTAATTTAGCCCAACCATGGATGGAAAATAGAGAGAATACGGTATTATTTAACGTGTATGACCAGGGGGGGAATCCTAACCACCCAGGGTCACTTGTTATAACTGGAATTGCTAATCCAGATCCATCAACTCCTCCAGAAACAGATCAAAAAAACCCAAACATTCTATCAAATCGCCAATATGCAATAGTACATAATACACCATATGATACATATATGCCATTTACTGGGGAACGTCCTAATCCAGCTCCTAGAAATTTAATAATGAGAGCGATTTTATATGGTTCCAGCGGTGAGATGGGTTTACCGATTGTAGAGCAAGTATGTGTTGGTGTTGAACACCCAAGTTCATATATAGCATCAATGGGGAAAACTCTTATATCTCTAAGACAGGTACCCGAATACAATATAGTTGATCCAACAGGTATTCTTGTAGATGTTCCACGTTATACTGGTGATACTTTGATAGACGCTGTACCAGGGGATGCGTTGTTAAAGTCAGTAGAATTATTAGATTTATGGGGAAATCCAGAGAACTATCTAAACTCTAAACAGAAACTCATGGAAGTTCCAACCGGAAACGAAATAGCGTCTGGTTTAGATGGGGTTCATAAAGGTGACCCCCAATCAAATTCGAAGTATGTATGGCATAATACGAGTGATAGGATAAAGGTATGTGATCCAACAGGTATAATGCCTGGTTATATGTTAGTTTTAATAACAACACCAGATACTTCTCCATTAGGACATCATACAGTAAAAGCTGGTGATAATTATATAACAATAGAAAGACCTGATTGGGTAAGAGACTCATCAGATGTAGTTTCAAACATTATAGTTAAGGAGATTGATACAAGAGGGATAATAAAATTAAGTCAGGCTATTCCACATTGTTATGGTAAGACACTCACATTTGTACCTAATCCAAAATTTTGGTGTGGTCCAATAGTAAAAAGTATAACTAATAATAAAATAACATTAAGCAAAGAGATAGAGTTATCAAATAATACAGCATCACAAACAGGTACTCCTGTTTTTTTCACAAAAGCCACTCCCAGTTATGTTAATATGGTGGGTTTTCAATGGAGTAAATTATTTAATCCCCCTGGAGGTGCTAAGAGTACGTTAGTATTTAGCCAATGGGATGTTCCTGGTCTTTTATATAACGGATATAATGGATATGCTGGAGACAATGGGACAGACCCTTTAGTTAAACCAATAAACGAAGCAGTAAAAGAGCTCTACAATATATTATACCAAGATACTTCAGTAATGAGTCTATTAGGATTCCAGAAACTACAGTCAAACAGTTTCACAGAACAAATCCAAAATGTAATGGTTAACTATTTTTTTGTTGATTTTTTTAATTTTAATGGGGGTATACGGGGAAATATGTCGATATATGACACGGGTGGTGAGTCCGAAATCCAACCAAGTGTGAGTATGTTTGCGGTCAATGCGAAAGTGTCAGAAAAGTCAATACAATTATTCCAAAAACAGGAGTCATATTTAACAGATTTATTAGAAGATTTAAAAGCTTCATATGATTATTTAGATAAACAAAAACTAATTCTACAAGATGACCATGAGGCGACATTAACCTCTTTACAATCACAAAAAGAGTTAGCAAAGAAGAGTCTTAGTGATGAACTAGATTTACTACACCAACAATTAGAGTATCATATGGTAAGAGCTATTCATAGAAATGAGTAAATACATATCAGGTAGTAATTCTGTATATCGATACTGAGACTGAAATTTAAAAAGATGGAGATAAAGTATTATATTATCTAATGTTATAGGATAATGTCTGGAAAATTATATTCAAAATTTGATAGTATTGGGAAATCACATGAAATTGATTTAGAAATAGAGAATATTACAGAAGCTATAAACACTCTTCAATTGATAACAGTAGAAACTGTAGACCGCTATACAAAGAACTACTTAAATCCAACCGTGGAAGCGTACGTAGCGTTAATAAACAGTAATATAAAATTTTCGAGTATGTCCCATATTGAATCGAATTTGAACGCGAATTTAAACAGGATAAGAGTTGCGTCGTCTGTATTGAGAAATGTAAAGGATTATATGACCGAATGTAGGTCTTTAGCCACGAAGGCGTCTGATGAAACAATTTCAGCATCTAGACGTTCTGATTATCAAGAGCGAATAGATTCTTTAATAAAAAAATCACTTGTAATACAAAGAGAAGCGAAGTTTAATGAAATGAAAATATTTGATTTAGGCAACTTTAGTACTATATCTAATCCAGAGGGTATAGATATAGTTGCGAATCCATCACAATTCGATGCTTTAGAGAAGAGTTGGAAAGCACAGATCGGTTTTAATAGTTCCGATATATTTGAATATAAGATAAAATCTTGGGGTACAGTTTTAAAAACGCCCTTTTTAAGAGCCCCCTGTACACTTTTAAAATTATGGGAAACAACAGAAGAGGGTTCAGAGGACGAAGCCTCTGTAATAGTAGATAGATATGGTAAATATATTTTTGGAGACTATAAGACTTGGGCAATTAATATATTAATTTTATATAATTATTATTGTAATAATAATACTGGATTACAGGGAACGTTTAATATATCAACGGATGGTTTTACAAAGAATAGTAAAATGGCAATGGCTGTTGCATTTGCGGCGAGGATAGTTTTTGGATTTAATATAGAAAGACCACTTGATTTCTCTAATGTACATTACTTAGTTGGAGGGGTGGCTGTTGGTAATGATAATTATAAAATTAAAGATTCTTGGTCAAAAGCATCTAAAAATCTACAACCATTATCGAACTTACTCGAATATACACGAACGTGTCAAGGTGAACCAACCAGTTCAGAAATAGGTTATATGAAGTCACTAAAAAATGAAATAATTACACCAACAGTAACAACTGCTGTAAAAGGGGATTTTGTACATTCAATTGGTACAGTTACAAAGACCGCACAAAGTGGTAATGATATATTTTCATATAAGTCGTCTATAATGGACAGTGAATATATAACAGTAAAAAGTAAACCATTTACTAATACAACAGATAACAGACAATATGGGTCGTATGTACCAACTAATAACTATGTATCAATTGATCCAATCGAATTAAGTAATCTGCCTGTATTTTATTCACCAATAGCAACAGCTGTTATTGATGGTTCTCGAAATATAAAGAAATATAATACAATATCACCTTGGAAAATAAAGTCGATTATAAAAAAAGATTCTCATGGAAATATGTTTATATACAAGGTATATGAAAAGAAAACAAGTAATCCAAATACGAGAAGGAAACACATATGTGCGGTATCAATAACCAGTATTGACACTGTAAATTCACAAATTCAAGTGAATTCCTTTAACCCAGTTATGAAATTAGTAGGTGTCAGATATACATCCGCATATGCCACTGCAAACGATATAATTGAACCATGGAAACGTAATGTAGTAGATGACGGGGATGGTATAATAGACGAAGTTGATGCTGGTTTAGTTAATGGGGGGATGCCCTTTCCATTAATATCCGGTTGGAGGCATAAGAATATAAACGATAATTGGGCACCAGACAATAGATATCCAATTCCGGATATATATGGCTATAATG
>Ga0115003_10003286_pt1 | contig 12852 bp, 14 predicted proteins | sample ArcticOcean_MG_C_7_FD_88736 | JGI IMG/M metagenome (GOLD analysis project Ga0115003, IMG submission 88736) | Marine microbial communities from western Arctic Ocean - ArcticOcean_MG_CB11_88 | ecosystem: Environmental > Aquatic > Marine > Oceanic | place: Arctic Ocean: Canada Basin | collected... | reverse complement strand
CGGCATGACCATTTCTGTGCCTTCTGGAAGAACAACAGTGCCGGTCACGTCAGTTGTACGGAAGTAAAACTGTGGGCGGTAGTTTGCGAAGAATGGTGTGTGACGACCACCTTCTTCTTTGGTCAGAATATAGGCTTCTGCTTCAAAGTCTGTGTGTGGGTTCACTGAACCTGGCTTGACCAAAACTTGGCCGCGCTCAACTGATTCACGATCGATACCGCGCAGAAGAACACCAACGTTGTCGCCAGCTTCACCGCGATCAAGCAGCTTGCGGAACATTTCAACACCAGTACAAGTCGTTTTCGCAGTGTCTTTGATGCCAACGATGGACAGTTCGTCCCCAACGTTCACAACGCCACGCTCAATACGACCAGTCACAACAGTACCACGGCCAGAGATCGAGAATACGTCCTCGATTGGCAGCAAGAACGGCTTATCAACCGCACGCTCTGGCATTGGAATATAGGTGTCGACAGCTTCCATCAACGCGCGGATAGAGCTTTCGCCAATCTCCGGGTCGCGGCCTTCCATAGCAGCCAAAGCTGAACCTGGAATCACTGGAATGTCGTCGCCCGGGTACTCATAAGAGGACAACAGTTCACGGATTTCCATTTCAACCAGTTCGAGCAGCTCGTCATCGTCGACCTGATCAACTTTGTTCATGTAAACAACCATGTACGGGATGCCAACCTGACGGCCAAGCAAGATGTGCTCGCGGGTTTGTGGCATCGGGCCGTCGGCCGCGTTCACAACCAAGATCGCGCCGTCCATCTGTGCCGCACCAGTGATCATGTTCTTCACATAGTCAGCGTGGCCTGGGCAATCGACGTGTGCGTAGTGACGGGACTCAGTCTCATACTCAACGTGAGCAGTAGAGATCGTGATACCACGTGCTTTTTCTTCTGGCGCACCATCGATTTCGTCGTAGCCTTTGAATTCACCAAAGTACTTGGTGATCGCTGCGGTCAATGTGGTCTTGCCGTGATCAACGTGGCCAATTGTGCCGATGTTAACGTGCGGTTTATTACGTTCAAACTTTGCCTTAGCCATGATGGCCTCCTAGAATTTTGAGAGGCCACGGGGGACCTGTTTCAGCATCGCGGGCGACGTATTACGGATCGGAACAAAAAGCAAGAGGTGTTGGTGAAACGCAGTCGCCAGTAAATGACGCCGATGTCGTAGTCACCTGCAGGGATATTTGAAAACCAAAGAGGTAACTTAGCTGAATTTGTTGTTCTTCGGGAATCCGTAAGGAGGCCGTTTGCCAATGCCGCCGCGCGCCCCTTTCCATTCTGTCATATCAGATTCAGTGCGGGTTTTACCGCCACCCATCGGCCATGACAGCCCATCTGCAATCGGGAAGGTCGTGATGTCGGATAGGCCGCCGTCAATTTCCAGCGTGCCTTGGCGCCCGCGCGCAGATTTGTATTTCTGCAAACGCACACCCTTGCCACGTCCCATTTCGGGCAACTCATCAAGCGCGAAGACCAGAAGCTTGGCGTTCTCGGATGCTACAGCAACATGATCGCCGTTGACCCGTTTGCATACCTTGGCCACCCCGTCACCGACGTTAAGCACCTGTTTGCCCGCGCGGGTCTGCGCGATCACGTCATCTTCTGGCACGACAAAGCCGTTACCCGCATCAGACGCCACCAAAAGCCGCATGCCAGATTGGTGCACGATAATGTCAACAATTTCAGATTCGTTAGACAGATCGACCATCAGACGCAGCGGTTCGCCCATGCCCCGCCCACCGGGTAGGTTGGACGCACCGACTGTATAGAACCGCCCGTTCGTGCCAAAAACCAACAGTCTGTCGGTGGTTTCCGCATGGAAGGTAAAACGCGGTCCATCGCCGTCTTTGAATTTCAACTCACGGGTCAAATCGATGTGGCCAGTCATGGCGCGAACCCAGCCCATTTGGCTGCAAACCACCGTGATTGGTTCGCGGTCGATCATCGCCTCAAGCGGGACTTCGACGACTTCGGCAGCCACGGCAAATTGGGTGCGACGTGCGCCGCCAACTCTGTTGCGGCCAAATTGTTTGCGGGTCTCGCGCAGCTGTTCGGACACCTTGGCCCACTGAACATCTTCACCTTCGAGTAGGTCTTCTAATTCAGCGCGCTCAAGCATCAGCGCATCGCGTTCTTTGACCAGCTCGATCTCTTCGAGACGGCGCAGGGACCGCAGGCGCATGTTCAGTATCGCTTCGGCCTGTACTTCGGACAGGGAGGTTTCTGGATCGGCACCAGCGACGATCGGCGACTCATAGTCGGCCTCGGTCATTGCGCGCGGATGATCCAGCGACCAATCCTCAACCATCATCGCCCGCTTGGGTTCATCATCATAACGGATGATATCGATCACACGGTCAAGGTTTAGGAACGCAACAATAAAGCCTTCGAGGACCTCAAGCCGGTGGTCGATCTTGTCCATCCGATGCTGGCTTCGGCGGACCAAAACGTCGCGGCGGTGATCAAGAAAGGCGCACAGCACTTCTTTAACCGAACAAACCTTGGGTGTCAGGCCGTCGATCAGCACGTTCATGTTCAGGCTGAATCGCGTTTCCAAATCGGAATTACGGAACAGCATGCCCATCATCATTTCAGGGTCAACGGTTTTGGAGCGTGGCTCGAGGACGACTCGGATATCTTCCGCGGATTCGTCACGCACATCAGCAAGCAGCGGAACCTTTTTGGTCTGAATTACCTCGGCCAGTTTTTCGATCAGCTTGGATTTTTGAACTTGATACGGGATTTCGGTGACGATAATTTGCCACTGACCGCGCCCCAGATCTTCGATTTCCCACTTGGCACGCAGACGGAACGAGCCGCGCCCAGTGCGGTAAGCTTCGGCGATATTTTCACGTGGCTCGACGATGGTGCCGCCTGTTGGAAAATCAGGGCCAGGAATATATTCCAGCAAAGTTTCGTCGCGGGCATTAGGCGATTTAATCAGGTGCAAGCACGCATCAAGCAATTCGTGCAAATTATGCGGCGGAATGTTGGTCGCCATACCAACTGCGATCCCAGTGGACCCATTGGCCAATAGGTTCGGAAATGCAGCGGGGAACACAACTGGTTCTTCGAGCGTTCCATCATAGTTGGGACGGTAATCGACCGCATTTTCGGTCAACCCTTCCATCAAGGCCTCGGCGGCGGCGGTCATGCGCGCTTCGGTATAGCGGGCGGCCGCAGGGTTATCGCCGTCGATGTTGCCGAAGTTACCTTGGCCGTGAACAAGCGGGTAACGAACGTTAAAATCTTGGGCCAAGCGGGCCATCGCGTCGTAAATCGCGGCGTCACCATGCGGGTGATAGTTGCCCATCACGTCGCCGGAAATTTTGGCAGACTTACGGAAACCACCGTTGCTGGCCAACTTCAGCTCTCGCATCGCATACAAAATGCGGCGGTGGACAGGCTTTAGCCCATCACGCGCGTCAGGCAGCGCACGGTGCATAATCGTCGACAGCGCATAGGTCAGATAGCGGTCACCAATGGCACGGCGCAAAGGCTCGGTCAGTTCCGTCGGTCCGGTTTCTGGGGCTGTCGTTTCTTCGGTCATTGGATTGGTGTATCCGCGCCGCCGTTGCGCGTAAAGATCAGATACGGGGAACCAAGCAGAGATTTTCCCTGGTCCCAAAACAATCAGCAAGCGGTAGGAATAATCTGCACACGCAGTATGACATTCGCCCCGGGGGGGCACGACTATGAGTAAATTTATTATTGGCACTTTTTTGATGCTGGGCATTAGGTTCTACGAGCTGTCCAGTGGATCCGACTTTGAACCCGAAATTCGCCCGATCGCACAAACTGTCATCGAAACAAAATCGCTGGAGGTCGTTCCGTTTGACGCGCCTATCGTCACCCGCGCTGACGTTGAAATAATTCCATTTGTCGCAATCGAAAAGGCCCGAGTTTTCCCCGCATCGATTGAAGCCGCGCCACCTGCTGACGCAATTCCCGTAACTTTCATTGATATGCGTCAGGTTTCGGGCAGGCGTGTGAACATGCGATCTGGTCCAGGCACCAACTATGGTGTGCTTGATACGCTGACTCGCGGAACGCAAACCGAAGTCATCGAGGTTAACGCCAATGGATGGGCGCGCATTCGCGTCACAACCACCGATCAGGTCGGCTGGATGTCTTCGCGATTACTGACGCCCAGCTAACCCCTTGCCTCGCAAACATGGTCGCGCCACAACGGGCCCATGACACAAAAGACAATTCTCATCACCGGCTCGTCCTCTGGGATCGGCTATGACGCCGCCCATGGCTTTCGTGCATTGGGTTTTCGCGTTTTTGCAAGCTGCCGTGCGCAAGCCGATTGCGACCGCCTAATTGCCCAAGGTTTTGACAGCCCGCTGATCGATTATGCAGACAGCGACAGCATCGAAACAGGGTTGGCAGAAGTTCTAGCAGCCACAAGCGGCACTTTGGACGTGCTTTATAACAACGGCGCATTTGCCTGTCCGGGCGCAGTCGAGGATTTACCACGCGGCGCATTACGCGCCATTTTCGAGGTGAACGTGTTTGGCTATCAAGAGCTGACCAACCGCGTGATCCCCGTAATGCGCGCCCAAGGGCATGGCCGGATCATCCAGTGTTCGTCTGTGCTTGGTCTTGTTGGGCTGAAATGGCGCGGCGCATATGTGGCCACGAAGTTTGCGCTTGAAGGGCTAACAGACGTGCTGCGGATTGAAATGGCGGACACACCGATCAATGTAATCTTGATTGAACCGGGGCCAGTAACATCCAGTATCCGGAAAAACGCGATCCCGCATTTTGAAAAATGGATCAACTGGAAAGAGTCGGCGCGCGCTGCAGAATACGAAACATTGCGCGAGCGGCTTTATGCGGACAGCGGGCCGGATACGTTTGAATTGTCCGCAAGTGCAGTTACCAAAAAACTAATTCATGCAGCGACGGCCAAACACCCAAGGGCGCGGTATTACGTCACAATGCCAACCTATCTAATGGGGTTATTAAGGCGTATTCTGTCAACGCGGTTGCTTGACGCTGTGATCTCGCGGGCCTGATCCCTTTCCTTCTGGCGCGTGTCTGCTACATCCGACTGCAAGATAATAAGGAACATAATCATGGCAAGCGATCCGCTTTTCATTCTCGTCGTAATTGCCGTGCTGATTGTGCTGGGTATATTGCTTCTTGGCATCGGCACATTTGGCAAAGGCGGTGACTTTAACCGCAAGCACGCCAACCGGATCATGCGGTACCGGATCGGCGCGCAAGCCGTCGCGGTCGCGTTGATCCTGCTTTATGTTTATTTGCGATAAAGGAAGCTAAACAATGGTTGTTCTGAACAAGATTTACACGAGAACTGGTGATTCCGGTGAAACCGCATTGGGCAACGGCAGCCGTGTCGCCAAACATGCCCTGCGCGTGAATGCCTATGGCACCGTGGACGAAACCAACGCAACAGTCGGCATGGCGCGGCTTCACGCAACTGGTGACTTGGATGGGCAATTGGCAATGATCCAAAATGACCTGTTCGATCTAGGCGCAGACCTGTGCCGCCCCGACATGGAACTGGACGCCGCATCTGAATATCCGCCACTGCGCATGTCTGCCGCTCAGGTGGACCGCTTGGAATCTGAGATTGATGTTATGACCCAAGCCGTTGAACCGCTGCGTAGCTTTATTCTACCCGGTGGGTCGGCTCTGGCCGCGCATTTGCACCTTTGCCGTACTGTTTCACGTCGCGCCGAACGGTTGTCAGTTGAGTTGGCGACGATGGAAACGGTGAACCCAAGCGCAGTGAAATATCTAAATCGCTTGTCTGACTGGTTTTTCCAAGCATCCCGAATTGCCAATGACGACGGCAAAAACGACGTGCTTTGGGTGCCTGGCGCAAACCGGTAAACCTGATTTTTCACAAACGTGGCGTCCCTGAACCAGTCTGCGTCGATTTTGCACTGTTTTCTGCGCGTGCAGCAAGGTAATCACGGGCTTAAGAAATAATGCGCTTAGATTCTAACAGGAGAAACCCGCGATGAAGGTCCTCGTACCCGTCAAACGCGTGATCGACTATAACGTGAAGGTTCGTGTTAAAGCGGACGGTTCCGGTGTTGATCTTGCAAACGTCAAAATGTCGATGAACCCGTTCGACGAAATTGCCGTCGAAGAGGCGATCCGCCTGCGCGAAGCTGGCAAAGCCGACGAAGTTATCGCCGTATCCATAGGCGTCAAGCAAGCCCAAGAAACGCTGCGCACCGCGTTGGCAATGGGCGCTGACCGCGCGATTTTGGTTGTGGCAACCGACGACGTGCACACCGATATCGAGCCATTGGCCGTTGCCAAGATCATGGCCGCAATCGTGAAAGAAGAGGCCCCAGGTCTTGTTCTTGCCGGTAAGCAGGCGATCGACAATGATATGAACGCCACTGGTCAGATGTTGTCTGCCCTGCTCGGTTGGTCACAAGCCACTTTCGCGTCCGAACTGGACGTGGACGGCGATATCGCAACTGTGACACGCGAAGTTGACGGCGGCCTTCAGACCATCAAGGTCAAGATGCCAACCATCGTCACGGTTGATTTGCGCTTGAACCAGCCGCGCTATGCATCTTTGCCGAACATCATGAAGGCCAAGAAAAAGCAGATGGATGAAAAGACGCCTGCTGATTACGGCGTTGACGTCACGCCGCGCCTGCAAGTTGTCACTACAACAGAGCCGGAAACGCGTAAAGCGGGTATCATTGTTGGTTCCGTTGACGAATTGATAGAGAAACTCAAAGAAGCGGGGGCTGTGTAATGGCTGTTCTTCTCATTGCTGAAGTGGCGGGCGGCGTATTGAACGCTGATGCGACTGGAAAAGCCTTGGCTGCGGTTGCAGGTCTGGGCGATGTTACTGTTCTGTGTGCGTCCGCTGGTTGCAGTGGTGCTGCTGATGATGCGACCAAACTGGATGGTGTGTCCAAGGTGCTTTGCGCCGATGACGCGGCGTACGGTAACGACTTGGCCGAGCCTGTGGCCGACCTGATCGTATCGCTTGCGGGCGACTTTGATCACATCGCGGCCCCATCCACTGCGGCATCGAAAAACATTCTGCCACGTGTGGCTGCATTGTTGGACGCAATGGTCATTTCCGAAGTGACCGCCGTGATTGATGCCGACACATTCGAGCGCCCTATCTATGCAGGTAACGCGATCCAGACTGTGAAATCGACTGATGCGAAAAAAGTCATGACGATCCGTACAGCTGGCTTTGATGCCGCTGGCGACGGTGGTTCCACATCGGTTGAGAAAATCGGCGCAGTGGCAAACCCTGGCCTGTCTGTGTGGGTATCTGATGCGGTTGCATCGTCTGACCGTCCGGAACTGACATCTGCAGGTGTTGTTGTGTCCGGTGGTCGTGGTGTTGGATCAGAAGAAGACTTCAAAATCATCGAAGCCTTGGCTGATAAACTGAACGCTGCCGTCGGCGCATCACGCGCAGCCGTTGATTCGGGTTACGCACCAAACGACTGGCAAGTTGGTCAAACGGGTAAAGTTGTTGCCCCTGATCTATATGTTGCAGTTGGTATCTCTGGCGCCATTCAGCACCTTGCTGGCATGAAAGATTCCAAGATTATCGTCGCAATCAACAAAGACGAAGAAGCACCAATCTTTCAGGTCGCTGACTTCGGTCTGGTTGCAGACTTGTTCGACGCCGTGCCGGAGCTGACAAGCAAACTATAAACGTCGGTTAAATTACAATAAATGGCCTGCCGCAGAAACGCGGCGGGCCTTTTTCATTACAGCAGCGTTTTGATAAGCGGCATCAATGCATTACTTGCCTCGGAATGGCAGGCAACACCAAGCATTTCGGATGCCACCTTTGCCTGCATTGGCGGGAAATACATGCCTTTTGTTCCCTGCTGTTTGGCAATATCCGATGGGACCGCCTGCACCACATCACGGACCAATGGGCGAAGTTCGTCGATCATGGATTCTGTGATGAACAACGGATCAACCTGCAGCGGATTAGGCACGGAGTTCCAAGGTTCATTCGATAATTCAACCCGCGCAAACCACAACAAAACTGCATTGGGGCCGATTTGACCCAACATATTCCTCATCCGGGCAACCCATGCTTTACGCAGTTCGGTCACCACAATATCAAAACGTTCTGGTGAAAGGCTGTGCAGCTTGCCAAGCAACGCACGGATGAATGTAAATTCAGAAAAATCCACCTCGTTGTAGATCGCCTACAACACGGTTGATGCGCGCAGAAACCGATCATTGCACCACAGGTGCACTGAATAGAACCGGTTCGACAAAAAATTCGCACCCATAACTTGCACGACGGTAAGGTCTGATTTGTGGCAGGCTGCCATGATCGTAGGATCATTCACAAAGGCATCGACGCCACCATTCACACAGCCAAAATTGACGCAGTGCCGACCGATATCTTTTTCAATCAATGCCGGAAACGGACGATCAATGAACTTTCCATATGTTTCGGTGCCGCCGATGCAGGCAAAGTAGGGGTTATCTAACCGACGCTTGGGGCCGCGGAACATGATCCGCGACATGCCATAGCGACACAGCGCGTATGTCAGTCCCGCCCCATCAATTGTTTCGCGCTTCATGGTTTCCACCGATTGCTGCTTCAGCTACCAGATTCGTCGAAACCCATTGCGAATTCGCTAAACTTTCATTTTGTTTATATTTTTAACGACTCTCTCGCCTTGAACGCCGGCCCGCATGGGGCATATGGTGTATCCAACTTTACAAGGGTTTTTGACATGACAGTTGAACGTGTGGGCATCGTGGGCGCAGGGCAGATGGGCAACGGGATTGCACATGTATTCGCCCTTGCCGGATATGAAGTTTTGCTAACAGACATCAGCAGTGATGCCCTTATTGCCGCCGTGGCGCTGATTGACCGGAATCTTGATCGTCAAGTTGGCAAAGGCTTGATCGAGCCCTTGGAAAAAGCCGACGCCATGGCGCGAATTGGAACCACCCAAACACTGACTGATCTTGGACAAACCGATCTGATTATTGAGGCCGCAACCGAACGAGAGGCCGTTAAGCAGGCCATCTTTGAGGACCTCGTGCCGCATTTAAAACCCGACACGATTCTGACGTCAAATACTTCGTCTATTTCGATCACACGACTGGCCGCGCGCACCGACCGCCCCGAACGGTTCATGGGGTTTCATTTCATGAACCCCGTCCCGATCATGCAGCTTGTCGAATTGATTCGCGGGATCGCAACTGACGAGCCGACGTTCAAAACTTGCGAAGCGGTTGTTGCCAAGCTGGGCAAGACCAGCACCGCATCCGAGGATTTTCCGGCGTTCATTGTCAACCGCATCCTGATGCCGATGATTAATGAGGCTATTTATACCCTATACGAAGGTGTCGGATCTGTTCAGTCGATTGATACGTCCCTTAAACTCGGTGCGAACCATCCGATGGGGCCGCTTGAGCTGGCGGATTTTATTGGGTTGGACACGTGCCTTGCGATCATGAACGTGCTGCACGACGGCTTGGCAGACACCAAATATCGCCCCTGCCCGTTGCTGACAAAATATGTGGAGGCAGGCTGGTTGGGTCGTAAATCGCAGCGCGGGTTTTACGACTATCGCGGCGATGTGCCAGTGCCGACACGTTAGTCGCGTAACTCCAACGTCCAGTCCCGCAGCCATGCCATGAACGCACGTGGATCACCTGCGCGAGCGGTGATCTCGGCCGAATCGATCGGCAAACCGACAACCGGCTTTTGCGGCTTGTCCATTGCATGCACAATTTCTTGGAGCAGCAATCCTTGGCGTAATGTCGCGGAAATTTGGTTTGCCACCTGATAGGCCCGAGAGTTTGATCCAGGGAAGAAACACGGCACCACAGTCGCCCCTGACGTGCGGATCATTTTGGCGGTGAACACATTCCATTCTCGTTCAATCGCCTCACCCATCATACTGTCAGAGCTGGCAACAATGCCCGATGGAAACAAGGCAACCAAGCCGCCTGATTTCAGATGCTCCATCGCGGCGCAGCGCATTTCAACCATCTTTTTCTGCGCTTTGGGTTCATGTGGGAACGGCACTGGAATCATATAGCTGGCCGCGTCTTCGTCGATACCCGTCAGCAAGGACCGCGTCAGGATGCGGTAATCATCACGCACCCGACCAATGAGATCAGCAAGGATCATGCCGTCCACCAACCCGTGCGGGTGATTTGCGACAAAGATCACAGGACCCGTTTTGGGAATACGCGCAAGTTGATCAGCAGGGGTCAACAGATCGATCCCCATAACATCCAACGTGGCACGCCAAAAAGCCCGCCCCTTAACCGTGCCTTGCTTTTCAAAGCGACGGACAAGGCGCGCGATACGGGTTTTTCCAGTCAAAAGCTCAATAACGCGGATGATATTGCGCTTTACCGGATTATCAAACGTGTTCGAATACGTCAGGCTACGGCGATCATAGACGCGGGGGGCTTGTGTGCTTTCGTCGGCCGCAGCGACTTTTTGTGTCGTTTCAGTCAATGGATCAATCCCCCTGGGTGAAAGGGCTAATCACCCTCGCCAAACTTATCAGCAACGAGCGCCGCGATTGCGTCGGCCAATGCACCAGCATCTGATCCGCGTGTGGTCACATCAATATAGGTTCCAATAGACGCTGCCAACATTAAAAGGCCCATGATACTGTCGCCGTCAGCGTCCATGCCATCCTTGGACACGGTTGCTTGCGCGTCGAACTTTTCCACCACAGCCGCGAGTTTCGCAGATGCGCGGGCGTGCAATCCTTTGATATTTTCAATTTTAAGAGTGCGGGTTGTCATACTAAGGCTGCCCAACGCTATGGCTATTGATGTATTTGTGGGCTGCATCCAGCGCCGCAGCGACGGCGTCAGGAACAGGCATATTCCGGGATTTTGCGAGTTTGATCAGCATTGGCAAATTGGCGCCATAGATAATGCGCCGATTTTGCGGGCTACAGGCGCGAAGTGATAAGTTCGACGGTGATCCACCAAACATATCCGTAACAATCACAACACCAACCCCAGTATCAACCGCATCGGCCGCGTCGCAAATCTCGCCTTGCTTCTGGGCGCGATCATCGTCGGGGGCAATCGAGATGCTACGCATACCTGATTGTTGGCCCACAACGTGTTCCACCGCAGACAGGTATTCACCTGCCAAGCCACCATGTGCTACGATCACAATTCCGATCAACCGTGCAACCCTTTGTTCCCCACGACATGTGCGTCGCGGCGTTCCATTTCTCGGTGCCGTTTAGACACCTGCCAACCGTCCTGCGCAAGGGCCTCGCTCAGTCTTTCGGCCAATGTGACGGAACGGTGTTGCCCACCGGTACATCCAAACCCGATGGACAAATGTGTTTTGCCTTCCTCCTTGTAGGCGGGCAAAAGCAAATCGGCCAATCCTTTAATTTTCTCAAAGAATGGATCAAAACGCAGGTCAGCAGCCACATAAGTAGCAACAGCCGCGTCACGCCCATCAAGCGCCCGCAAATCAGCATCCCAATGCGGATTGCGCAGGAACCGGCAGTCCATAACGATATCAAGGCCACGTGGCAGACCACGTTTGTAGGAAAATGAATGAACAGTAACACCCAAGAACCGTCCGTCAGGCGATGCAAACCATTTATCGACCTCGGCGCGGGTGTCGTGAACCGTCAGTCCAGTGCTGTCGATTAACACATCCGCACGCGCGCGGATAGGCATCAGCAAGTCACGCTCTTTTTGGATTCCAGCCAAAGGTGGCCCAGCAAGCGCAAGCGGATGACGCCTGCGTGTCTCAGAATAGCGGCGGACGAGCTCTTCTACTGCGGCGTCCACATAAAGCACCTGCGCGATCACGTCCACGCGCTTGCCCAGGCCATCAATCGCGGCAATCAGGCCATCGGTGCTAAAATCTCGGTTACGGACATCAAGCCCAAGCGCGAGCGGACGGCTCGGCGGCGGTCCATCCAACAGCCGCGACAGCAACGACAGGGGTAGGTTGTCGATGACTTCATAACCAAGGTCTTCAAGCGCATTAATCGCCGTGGATCGCCCCGCACCAGACGGGCCAGTTACCAACACGATGCTGGGTCCGAGGTCTGTCGCTATATCTATTGGGTTAGTCACCTGTCACTTGCCCCCGCGCGCAAAAATTGCAGAATCGCTGGCGCTAAACTGACCCCGTCAGAGCGGTGAAACAAGGGCAAGTCGCATCCCAAATACGTGACGCTGCGTGGGGCGGGTATCCGGTCTGCGGTTAAAAAGTCCAAGTCCACAACCATGACGATTGTGGCACTGTTTTTCACCTGTGCATTTAGAACCCCCAATCCGCGGGCTTCGATCAATCCGGCGATGGTGGGTGGGGCGAATGCAACGATGACGTCACTTTCAGCCACTAGCACTACCTGATCATCAGAGACCAAAGACGCGCCATATGCCATCAGTTCGAGCGCAATTGTAGATTTTCCAGTTCCGCTTGCACCTGTCAACAAAACCGCGCGGTCGCCCACTGCCACACAGGTTGCATGCGCTGTTTGGGTGTTCACCAGTTAAACCGGCAGGCCAACAACAAAACGCGCGCCAAACAGTTCAGACGTCAGGATATTTCTGTCGTCATCCACCAATACAATTCTTGACATGGGAGTTTGCCCTTACTGCTCAATTACGATTTTCCTGTTTTTTACCTTTTTCCTCAAATTTGGTCAGCGAATCAACCCCCAAGTGCGAATCACACCCAAAGCCCTGCCTTATTTGTCCCGATAAGTGATAAGTAATGACTAAAATGCCTCACATAGCGATTGGCCCTGCGACTGATTGCGCTAACACTCGTTTGATTGCGCTAACGTCTAACAAGCGGGGTTTCAGCGAACAAAAGCATAAT
>Ga0115003_10003283_pt1 | contig 12858 bp, 12 predicted proteins | sample ArcticOcean_MG_C_7_FD_88736 | JGI IMG/M metagenome (GOLD analysis project Ga0115003, IMG submission 88736) | Marine microbial communities from western Arctic Ocean - ArcticOcean_MG_CB11_88 | ecosystem: Environmental > Aquatic > Marine > Oceanic | place: Arctic Ocean: Canada Basin | collected... | reverse complement strand
TTAAAAGGGTCTGCAAGGCCAATTAATGTCGACGAAGATAGGGCGTTACTTATTGCGGCTTTCAGTTATGTGGATTATGTGGTGATATTCGAAGATGACACTCCTATCACAAGTATTGAATTACTTAGACCTAATATTATAACTAAAGGCGCAGATTGGAGTGTGGAGCAAGTGGTTGGTAGAGAGTTGGTTGATCAGGTTGTTCTGCTGCCTTATTTAGAAGGTAAAAGTACAACAAATCTAATTAACAAGATTGAGGCAAAAAATGAGCGATGATAAACAGATCGATATTGAATTTGATGACCATATTGATGTGGCGAGACAGACTAAAGTTGTAATGGTAGACCACATTGCTAAAGCTGGATCTAAATGTCTTGAATGCATTAGTGAAGGTGGGAAAATAATTTTGTTTGGTAATGGTGGGAGTGCATCTGATGCTCAGCATATTGCCGCCGAATTTGTAGGGCGCTATAAGAAAGAGCGAAGAGGGCTGCCCGCGATTTCACTTGCCACAGACACCTCTGCGCTGACAGCAATCGGAAATGATTATGGTTTTGATAGAATATTTGTTCGGCAGATTGAAGCCCTGGGATCTGCTGGCGATATAGCTATCGCTATATCGACAAGTGGGAATAGTGCTAACGTAATCAAAGCTGTTACTGCCGCAAAGTCTCTTGGAATGACAGTAATAGGGCTATCGGGCAGAGATGGCGGCGAGCTGAAAAAAGTTTGTGATATTAACTTAGTAGTCCCGAGTAACATAACGGCACGAATACAGGAAATGCATATTCTTATAGGGCATATAATCTGTCAGATTGTTGACGATGGAATTATTGATTAAAATTTAAAGGTTAATGTGACTATGGATAATGTAAATCTCCAAGAATGTAGATTATGCCATAATGCGGCAAAGCCAATATTTGAGCACCAAGTGCTAGGCAAGCATAACGTCCAGTATTATATCTGTGATAATTGTGATGCTCTTATGACTGAAGACCCGTATTGGCTAGAAGAGGCCTATTCTTCGAATCTTTGCGTGTTAGATGTAGGTGCAGTAGCGCGAGTTATGGCCAATTTTAGTGCTTTAATGTGTCTGAGCAGAATTTTCTCAATTAAGAGTTCAATCGATTTTGGTGGTTCTGATGGTCTCCTAACTCGGATGTTGAGAGATTATGGCTTGAAGGCGTTCTCTGAAGACAAATATGCCAAGGCGACTTATGCAAGAGGGTATACTGCACCTGAATTTATGACTCCCGATCTTATAAGTGCTTTTGAGGTTTTCGAGCATATGGCGAAGCCTATCGACGATCTAGATTATTTGTTCGGGAAAAAGCCCAAGATCATAATTTTTAGTACCGAACTTTACTCAGGTCAAGGAAAGAATTGGAGTTATTTGGCGCCAGAAGAAGGACAGCATATACTCTTCCACACCAAAAAATCACTGAAAATGGTTGGTGATAAATATAAATATAAATTTATTATAGTTGGTAGGTACAAGATGTTTGTAAGCCAAGATAGTTATAGTGCTGCGCGTGTTTTTTTATTAAAGTGCTTTCTGCGTATACCGGTGTTGAGCCTGATTAGAGCACTCTTGATGTTTAGATACCCCTCTAAGAATTTCATGAACGATTTTCATGAGCTCCAAAAAGGACTGCAAGATAAATCATAGGTTTAAATGAAACAATGCCCGCTAGTGGTAGATATTCATTTACTGTAGATATGTGTTTATAGGCAAATTTTAATAAATTTATTTAGGACCGAGTAGAAAAAATGAAAAAAGCATTGATAACTGGAATTACAGGACAGGATGGGTCTTATCTCGCAGAATTATTACTTGATAAAGGGTATTTAGTCCACGCGATCATGCGCAGATCTTCAGTTTTTACGACAAGTAGGATTGAGCATATTATGGGCCATCCGAATTTAAAAATCGAACATGGTGATCTCACTGATGGTAGTAACCTCCACAGACTACTTAGTACCATTCAACCAGATGAAATCTATAACTTGGCGGCTCAGAGTCATGTGGCAGTCTCTTTCGAGGTGCCGGAATATACTGCCGATGTTGACGCTTTAGGCCCTCTACGAATATTGGATGCGATGAGAGAATTAAAGTTAAATACTAAGTTTTACCAAGCTTCCACTTCTGAATTATTTGGTGGGGTGCCTGGCACAGAGCCTCAGAATGAGGATACGGCGTTTGAACCAAGGTCTCCCTATGCAGCAGCCAAGCTTTATGCTTACTGGCTAACGAAGAATTATAGGGAAGCTTATGGCCTCTATGCTTGCAATGGAATTTTATTTAACCATGAGTCGCCCAGAAGAGGGCAAACGTTTGTAACAAAGAAAATAACTCAATCCGTTGCAAGAATTTCTAAAGGTAGTGGCGAAGTACTTAATCTGGGGAACCTTGATGCTAAAAGAGATTGGGGTCATGCTAAAGAATATGTCGAAGCAATGTGGTTGATGTTACAGCAAGATGTTGCCAAAGATTACGTTATTGCTACGGGTGTGGCATATACCGTACGTGAGTTTGTTGAAATGGCATTTGGTCACATTGGTACTGAGGTCGAATGGAGAGGGCGTGACGAGGATGAAAAAGGGTATGACTCTGTATCAGGAGAGTTACTTGTCGCTGTCAACCCAAAATATTATAGGCCGACAGAGGTCGAGTTTTTGTTAGGTGATGCCACAAAAGCACATCAAGATTTGAATTGGGGCGCTAAGATAAGCCTACAAGATTTGGTGAAAGAAATGGTGGATTACGATATACAGTTCGATGACTATGGTGGTGAACTGTGACGTTTGCTGTCGATGTTCGCGCTTCAAAAATTGTTCAAGGTGCTGTGTTTTTTCGCCCATCTATTTTTACAGATGTCCGAGGTATGTTGTGGACGTCGTTCTTAGATAGCCAACTTAAAAAATACATTCCAGAAGGTCTTTCATTTGTTCACGACAAGTTTGCAGTAACAAATTATAATGTTCTAAGGGGTATTCACTTCGACTCAAAATCTTGGAAGTTGGTGACGTGTGTTGATGGTATTGTGGATCAGGTCATAGTGGACATGCGGGGAGATTCACCAAACTATCAAAAATGGGAAAAAATTGAACTTCGAGGAGATGAACCAACTTTGGTCTTGTTGCCTCCGGGAGTTGGTAATGCTTTCCATGTGAAGAGTGCTTCGGCAGTCTATCACTATAAATTAGCCTATCTAGGGGGCTATGTTGATGCTGCTGAACAGCAGACAATATTTTGGAATGATAAAGAGCTAGATATAGATTGGTCTGTTAGTGAGCCGATTCTTTCGGATCGTGACCAAAGTTAAATGTTAGACACAAATAAAGTAGTTTCTACGTAAGTTTATGTGGCGGCCTGCCCTAACGATTTCTTACATATGCCCACTCCGGACTAAAAGTGCCAAATTCAGATTCAAATCCAATTTACGCATTGATGAATCAAGCTCTGTCGAGCTTTTTTACTTTTGGCGTGTTAATACTAGCATCACGGGCATTGCCCACAAATGAATTTGGAATTTATTCATTATTAGTGCTCACACTGGCGCTTTTTTCGTTGGCGCCGCAGGCATTTGTGTTCATGCCAATGATGTCAATGTCAAAAGACTTCTCTTCTTTAAACCTGCGAATATACTCCGATTTTCTTATATTGTGCCTTATGCTTCTTATTAGCTTGGGTGTAGGGATAGTCTTGTATTATTTCAATTTAACTTCGGTTGGCGAGTATGTTAGTCTGGGCTCTCTGATATGCTGGGTTGTTTCATTCCAAGGGCATGAGTTTTTGAAGAGAGTTCTTTATATTAGTGACAGGCACAGGGCTCTTGTGTTGTATGAAATAGTTAAATTAGTCGGTGCTATTCTCGCCTTAGCTTTGCTTTATTTTAGGCATGGGAAATTAGATATTGACGTGATACTTATTGGAACATCGGTTGGTTATTTATGTTTTAGTTGTATCGCGATTTCCAGAGCTGATTTCCCAACATCATTTACTATTAACCCTATCGGCACTTTTGCAAAAAATTTCGCTTTTGGAAAATGGATTTTTCTTGGAAATGGTATTAGCTATTTCCAAAATAACTTCTTTGTTTTTGTGACAGCATTACTTCTTCCTCTTGAAACGGTCGCAGGATTAAACGCAGTTCGTTCGTTAATTGGATTTTCAACGGTAATTTTTTTGGCGATCGACAATTATCTTGCCCCTAAATTAGCTGGAGTTTATCAAAGTGAAGGGCTTGAGAATTTGATTAACAAAGTTATCTCTTTTTACCTAAGATCTGGTTGGATAATAGCGGTTATTTATGTGGGGATAGGGCTTTTCTCGGAAAATCTGGTTACGATGATCTTCGGAGAACGTTATGCAGATAGCTCAGTTTATCTGAACTATTTCTTGGTAGTAAGTTTCCTCGGTTTCATGGCACGCCCCTTCCTCATCCTTTCACGGACGATACATGCCACAAAAATTATTTTCTGGGGATCGGTTGGCCCGGCAATATTCGCGCTCGTATTTTCCTATCCGCTAATTTTTACTTATGGTGATATTGGTGCGGTTAGCATGGCAGTATTAGGCAGCTTATTGTTTTTGGTAAGTCTAGCTGTCTGTTTTTGGAACTACACAATCACAGCAGACTAGAAATTTTTCTAAATTAAGGGCTATAAGATGAAGCAAAAAATCGCTTTCATAGGATACTACAAAACGTTTTGCTATCAAGATATTGGCGGTGCGAATTCAATAGTCCGAAGATTATCAAATTCGATGTCTGACAGTAGAGAAATTTTTCATCTCACTTATGGTGCTGAGTCAAAAGAGTACAGCTCTTCTATCAATGACATTAAACAGCACCATTTTGTGAGTTTTAGATCAATGCTTACTTTCGCATATAACAATAACATTTTGGATTTGATGATAATTTACTTGAAGCCAATTGATTATCTTACCGTACTCTCGTTCAGAATTTTTAATAGATCGATGACATTTCACTCTTTGATTTCCAGTTTATCTTCAAGCTTGCTCAAACGAATTCTATATAAAATGCAAGTCCGAAGAGTTGTAAACGGGAAGATATTTTGTGTTTCTAAGCAGTTAGTGTCATTTTTCAAAAGTTGTGGGGGAAGAGTCATTCATTTAATACCACCCGTAGATGATGCATTTTTCATCGATAGTAATTTGCGCGACAGCAAAAAATCTAAAAAAGTTCGGATAGCTTTTATGGGGCGTATCGATCTCGGTAAGGGAACAGACATAGCGATTAATTATTTTGAAAAAAGCACGTTGTCTCATGAAAAGTTCGAATTTTATGTTTATGGATACCCACATGAATCTGATGCCAGTTCGATGGCACTCCATAACAAGTTACTAGATGAAGATTGTAAGATTAACTATGTACAATCTCCAGTATGGGACGGTTATAGTCCTAAAGTTGATCAGTTCCTTGCAAACTTGATCGACGAAGTAGATTTATTTTATCTTCCGTATAGAACAATAAGCTCTACGATAGATACTCCATTAGTTCCATTAGAAATTTTAGCCAGAGGTGGGTTGTTTTTGGCGACAGATTTCCCTCAAATCAAAGACATTATCTCCGATCATCGATTTATTCTACCGTTGAATGAAATCTCTCTAATATCCGTGATTGACGATAGAATATTACAATTGACCAATAATCATGGTCGAGTATCACAGGGTCAGTTTTTGGGTAACTTAGATTTTAAAACGTCGTCCGTCGCGTCTTTATTAGAAAGGAGTATTTATGAGCAATAATGATTCCATGAAATCACTTTTGATTGAATTATTCCAAAGGCTGAACAATTCTGATGTTCCTTATGCGGTTCTTAGAGGATACGAAGAATTACCAGATCAAGTATCTCATGATATAGACTTTTGCGTTGGTCCGGGAAATCTGGAGGACGCTCTCGATATTGTTGCGAAGGTAATGAATGCGAATGGCTATAGAGAAGTACAATTTTCGTCAAGACAAGGTTTTTCGCAGGTATATTACTATGGTAAGGAAGGGTGTTTAAAACTTGATTTTTGGACTGCATTTAAGTTTCGAGGTTTGGTTTATCTTGAGATTGATGAACTCCTCCATAGCACTAAAAATCATAACAATATTATTGTTCTAAATGAGTCTGCTGAACTCACAGTGTCTTTTTTAAAAGAATTCTTACACAACGGAATAATGAGAGAAGACAAAATTTCGTCGCTTAGTTTTAAGGCAAAGAACTATGGTTTTATGCTCAAAGGCGCATGTAAAAGCGATATATTCGAAGCTGAACGCTATCGTGAGAAGCTATTGAGCCAGGATTTAAACTTTTCTTCGCTCAGTAAAAACTTTATTAGAGGGCTACTATATTATAATTTAAGCAAAGTCGGTGTTGTTAAAACAGTGTGCTCTATTGCTGATTATATGGTCAGATTTGCACTGGATAAGTTAAGTAGGAGAAGTGTTTTTGTGGTGTTTTTGGGCCCTGACGGGTCAGGTAAAACAACTATAGCGCAACTACTTTTAGATGATGTCAGGGAAAAGAAGAGTTCCTTTACTGATGCAAAATATATTCATGGACGATGGGGATTTTTGCCTAATTTGGGTAGATTAAAAGGAGAGGTCAAGCAAGTCGTTGGATCGCTAGAGTTTGACACCGTAGAACACATTAAGCCAATGGCCCATACTAAAATAAGAATTTCAGCATACATGGGATATTATTTTATAGATTATTTAATAGGATCCTTAAAACTCATACTATTTCGAGGACAAAATCGTCTTACGGTCGCCGACAGGTATTTTTACGACTATTTCATTGCAGAACACTTTGAAGATTATCCGAAAATCTTTAAGTTTATCTACACTAAATTGCTACGATCCCCAGACCTGATAGTGTACCTAGAAGCTGACGCAGATATTATTAGAAAAAGAAAGCCGGAATTGACCGTTCAAAAAATTCAAAAACAACAAAAACGAATAAACGATTTATTTAAGGAGATACCGAATATAGTTAGGCTGAGCACAAACACTAAAGGCGAAAGTATTGAGGAACTAAAAATATTGATTAATACCAAAAGAATGAGCCGGAAGAGTTAGCATGACGTCAAATTCTATTGGATATAAGTCCCATGGATAACTTGATTCACTGGACTTTACCCTACCTTATTCTCGTCTTAGTTATTGGGGCTTTTGGTTTTGTAGCAAAAAGAAAACTGTTATACATAGCCGCTCTCGTTATCCTGTGGACAGGTACATTTACTATTTCAGGCGTAGGAGTGTCCCCTGAGAAACTGTTCCTATGCATAGTTTTCGCATATGTCGTGATATTTAGGCTCAGTAACCGGGGGCCTCAAATACCATTTTTCTGGTCTTATTTTTTATTGATATGTTATTTCGTAATCTATTCCATCCTGATGTCTTTCCAGGTTCCTCTGAATGAGTTATCAAACATTTCGCCCACCGCGCTCCAGATTCCTCCCTTAAGGGGGATTTTGTCCACGATTCTTTTCTGTATTAGCGCTGTACTTATATATTTCCCTTTTTCAAATAATGGTCATCCTGAGAATTTACGCACCATCTTGCGGGTTATGTTTGGTTCAGCCGGCTTTGTAATGCTAGTATTTGCACTGCAGTTAATTTTTAAGATTCTGATTCCATCTATGGACTCTATCTTCTCAGCGCTGTCTTCAGACAGCTTAAAAGTTATTGTCGACCTGCCTGGTGATGGGTTTCTTGATTTCCGGCCCTCTTTGTTCTCCTCTGAACCAAAGTATTTTGGTCTCGCTTTTGGAAATATTGCCGCGTTTGCTATACTTCAGAGAAGGATTAGACTGCCATATCTGGCTGTGTGGATATCGAGTCCGTTTTTTTTAATTGCTTGTTTGTTCTGTCTGGTGATGAGTAGCTCTGTTGCTGCGGCGTCAAGCTTTTTAGTTGGCTGCTCTGCGATTTTGTATTTAAGTGAGTCAAAAAGGATAACAATTGGACGCAGAGTAACTGGTTTCTTCTGGGTGTCATTATTTGTTACTTTTGTAGCAGTTTTGATTTTTGTTGATTCAGATTTCACACAACGCTTTGAACTCTACATACGATTATCGCAGGGTGGTTTTAACGATAATTCGAACGGTGCTAACTTATCGACTACTGCGTACATTCTTTGGATGCTTAATGATCCTAGTAAGTTGTTTTTTGGCGTAGGTTTTGGAAATGGTGCGTTTTATGCATTTGATTACATTTCTGGTAACTCGGGTTTTTCGCAGCAAGGATTTAGCAGTTCTAGAGTCCCAATTATTGATTTGATATCAAGCGTTGGAATTTTTGGCGCTTCGTTATTGTATTTTCTGTGGTTCAGATTTTTGTCTTATATACATGTGTGTTCAAAAAAATTATCCTCTGATAAGTCTCAAGAGCTACTTTTTGTTCGGGGCTGCATTATCTATTATATATTTTCGGGCTTTATTTATAATACAAATATGTATGTTTGGCTTTTTTTCGGCTTGGCGTTTTCTATTGTTTATAGTTGCAAACGCCGCGGCTTGATGAACGCGATATAACTTCAACCAAAATTCACAGGTCTTATTTTATGGTAAAAGCCAATTTACTAGGGTCGCGAGTATGAAAATTGTACTTGATGGTATTGCATTCAGCCTCCAAAGCAAGGGAGGCGTGACAATGTATTTTTCCCAAATCCTCAGGGCTATCAAAAGAATTTCGCCGGTTACGTTGATAAATGACTTCAATAGTAACAATATTTATCATCAGGGTAGTGAGGGGAGCGTTAGCTCCCTGCGGCTAGTTTTACTCAGATATGGCCATAATAATTATAAAAGCACAGAAAAATATATTTTTCATTCTAGTTACTTTTGTGTATCAAAAAACAAAAAGGCAATAAACGTACTAACTATTCATGATTGTATGTATGAAATCTATTATCCTGTCTTAAAGAAGAAATTACATATTTGGCAAAAAAAAAGAGCGCTAAAACGTAGCGCGGGGATAATATGTGTTTCAGAGAATACAAAAAAAGATCTATATAAATTTTACCCAGAGATAAAAGGTAAAGATATAAAGGTTATACATCATGGTTTGTCATCAGACTTCCATCCATTGCCGGAAATACCTAAAGAGAAAATAATACTCTATGTTAGTGGTCGAAAGTTTTACAAGCGCTTTGGGTTGGTAGTTGAGTCGATGGTGAAGCTTGTCGACTATCGGTTGGTGATTGTTGGTGGCGGCTCATTAGAAGACGACGAATTAGCCGCTCTGGCTTGCATTGATAGCCGATATACTCATTTAACTAATCTTTCTAACTCCGAATTAAATGCTATTTACAATAGATCACATTGCTTGGTTTATACATCTTCTTACGAAGGGTTCGGTTTACCATTACTAGAAAGCATAGGCGCTGGATGCCCAGTTATTTGTGAAAATAATTCTTCGCTATCCGAAGTTGTTGGTAATGATTATGCATTACTTGTTAGCGAGCTAACTACGAATATTGTGTATAACAAAGTTCTTGCTCTAGAGGAGGACTCTTTTCGCGCTAAGGTTGTTGACCAAGGTGTAAAATTTGCAAAAAACTTTTGTTGGGATGATAAGGCAAGGCAGCTCTATGAGTTTTATGAAACTATGTACAAAAAATATTAACTTCCGCTCTAAAACATAGATTTATATTTAACATGTAAAATCAGCCACCAGAGATTCCTTTGGTATAGACATATGAAACGTAACAATCGGATTACTATGCAACGAAAAAGCTTAATAATAACAAATGGCTCACTGCCTCACATTGAAGAATCAGAAAGCTTTAAAAAAGCGATTCAAGATGATGGGTTTGATGCAGAGATCTTTTTAGTTGATAAAGGTCATCATGTAACAAGGCAATTCGGGTTTCAAAAAATACTCCAGCTCATGAATTTCAAGAGAATTTGGTTGCTGGTTTCAATGATTCTTTCGGGCTCTATTTCCTCTGTATTGCTAACAGCTCCAATTCCAGTATTTTTATTGCTTATCCCATTTTTGAAATTAAAAAAAGTGAAGGTAATTTATACGTTCCACGAGCCCTACATGCCAGAAAGAGCGGGTATCTATTATCGGTTAACAAATATGTACCATAGTTTGTTAATCCCACAGGTAAATGATTTGTTGTTTTACAGTGAGAACGCACTGGCATTATATAGAGCAAGTAAAAGAGGGGATGTTACGTCATGTCATGTCGTTCCCTTATATAAGTACCGTGAAGTGCTAGACCAGTTAACGCAGTTCCAACAGCGCAAATATATAAGTTTTGTTGGAAATCTTGGTTCCAATAAAGATTTATCAAAGTTTTTCGATATCGCTGAAAAGCTGCCAACAAAATTGTTCCTTTTGGCTGGAAGCGGTAATTTGACTGATTATGAAAGTCGGATAAAAGAATTAGATAATATAGTTGTGGTGAATAGGTATCTTACAGAAGCTGAGTATTTTTCCTATTTAGATCAGAGCTCCTATGTGATTTTGCCCTATTCATCTGCCTCACAAAGCGGTGTTCTCTTGGATGTGATGTGTAGAGGTGGGATCGCTGTATGTACTGATATTGCTGCATTTTCTGAAATAGTAACTGATATGAAAACGGGTTTAATCATTAATTATGACAGTTTTTGTGAAGACTTTTTAAAAAAAGTGGCTACTTTGGGACCACCTGAACAGTTAAAGATATCCAATGCGGCCTTAAAATTATATAACTTTCAGTTTAGTGAAAGAGCGTTTTTCGACGCTGTCAAAAGTCTAAATGTTACGTGGTGACTACTGTGCAGTCTTTTATAAGGAAGTGAAATTTGAAATTATTAATTGTTAAGTTCGGTGCGTTAGGTGATGTAGTTAGAACCTCATATTTTTTGCCAGGTTTATTAGAGAGATACCCTAGTGCATCGATATTTTGGTATACCGCAAGGTCCGCGATTCCTCTTCTCTCTTCAAACAAATATATAACTACATTGTTTACCGATGATAACAAGGATGAAATTTTTTCGAGCGTTCAGTTTGATTATGTAATTAGTCTAGATGATGAATTCGAAATCTTAAAAACGTTGTCTGATTATGGTGTTATGGTAGATGTGGGCGCGTTTCTTGATTCATGCGGCGACGCGACCTACACGTTGAATTCTGCTGAATGGTTTGACATGGGGCTTTTGTCTAAACTCGGCAAGACTGAGGCGGACAAACTAAAAAGAATTAATGTCAAAGAGCATAATCAAATATTCGCAAATATTCTGAACATAGATATAGCGCGTCCATATTTTTTTAATGACACGAATGAGGATATCACCCATTTAGACATATCTAAGTCGGATTTCAACATTGGTCTTAATTCAGGAGCGGGCGGTCGTTGGCTTGGAAAGAGGCTCCTCAAAGATCAGGCCGTAGGCCTTATAAATAAACTAGAAACGATGAGAATTAATGGGAAAAAGATTAGAATATTTTTACTTGGCGGTGAAGCAGAGCACAAACTAAACGAATCCATTAGGAGCGAATGCGATTTTTCCGTGACGGATATTGGTGTACAAAACTCCCTTGGTGTATTTGCCAAGATCGTTTCAATGTTGGATTTGGTTATAACGAGCGATAGTTTAGCTTTGCATCTAGCGGTAGCTCAAGGAATTACTACGGTTAGTTTTTTTGCGCCTACGTCGGCAGCGGAAATCGGGGTGTTTGGCAATGGTGTTAAAGTAATATCGCTGTCTGAGGACTATTGTTCATATTGCTCCGATGCGGATAACTCCTCAATTACGTCTGATAGACTTCTTGATGCTTTATTACTTTTAGATAAATTCGAGATAGAGGAAAGGATATGAAAATTTCTGTCATTACTGTCACATATAATTCCGAAAAAACGTTGGAAGACACGTTAAAGTCCGTTATTTCTCAAAGTTACAGTAACGTCGAACATGTGATTATGGATGGCGGGTCAACAGATGCAACACTTCGAATATTGGATTCATATAGAGAGAATCTATCGATTGTTGTGAGTGAGCCAGATGACGGCATTTATGATGCTTATAATAAGGCTCTTAATTATGCGTCTGGAGATATTATTGCAATCCTAAATAGTGATGATGTTTTTTATGATAATAATGTTTTGGATTTAGTGGCATCTGAATTTGCAAGTACAGCATCCGATATTGTTTATGGTGATTTAGCCCTTGTTCATGAGGATAATTTATCCTCAGTTGTGAGGTTCTGGAAATCGACTAAATTCATCATAGGGTCATTCAAAAATGGGTGGCACCCACCTCATCCTAGTTTTTTCGTTAGGCGGTCAGTTTACCAAAAGCATGGGAATTTTGATTTATCTTTACCTGTTTCAGCAGATTTTGAACTAATGTTGCGATTTATGGAAGTTCACAAATGTGTTGCTGTTTATGTGCCTCAAATTCTAACGCGAATGCGTGTAGGTGGTCACAGTCAGAGTTTTTGGAATATTCTAAAAGGCGGCAGTTCGATTTTACAGTCTTTTAAAAAGAATGGGATCAAAGTTCAACCTGTATTATATTTTACCAATAGATATTTTACTAAGTTGAAACAAGTCTTTTTTAGTAAAAATACTGCAATAAAGGAGATGGATTTCCATGGATAGAATTTCATTGGTTGGCGGCGCGGGCTTTGTTGGTTCAAGGTTGGCGCAACGTTTCGATCGTCATGGCCGAAACTATATGATTTATGATATTGATATGTCTAATAGTAGCGGTAATCTTAAAGAACTCGATATTGAAGATTCATCTTCCCTTGAGATGCTTTTGGGCAATGACGTAATTATCAATCTGGCAGCAGTACATCGCGATGATGTAAAGCCGCTTAGTCGCTATGATGATGTCAATGTTCAAGG
>Ga0115003_10003272_pt1 | contig 12889 bp, 12 predicted proteins | sample ArcticOcean_MG_C_7_FD_88736 | JGI IMG/M metagenome (GOLD analysis project Ga0115003, IMG submission 88736) | Marine microbial communities from western Arctic Ocean - ArcticOcean_MG_CB11_88 | ecosystem: Environmental > Aquatic > Marine > Oceanic | place: Arctic Ocean: Canada Basin | collected... | reverse complement strand
GTCTGAAATCATTCAGGAGGCCATGGCAAAAAAGTGGTGAAGCCATCTCAGAGAAAAGAGATGGCTCTGGCAGCCGTATTAAACAAGGCCGTAAGCATACGATTAGCTTGCCAAGCGTTTGGCATAAGCCAGACCTGCTATCGCTATCAGGCAAAACTCTTCAGTGACAATGGCCTCATAGCTGATTGGCTGGTTAGGTTGACGCATAATCAGCCTAACTGGAGCTTTGGTCTGTGCTACCTTTACTTACGTAACGTCAAAGGGTTCAAGTGGAACCATAAACGCGTGTATCGTATTTATCGTGAGTTTGAACTGAACTTACGTATAAAACATAAGAAACACCTTGTAAGGGAAAAGCCAGAACCCTTATCAGGACCAACATCAATTAATCAATGTTGGTCGATGGATTTTATGCATAACCAGCTCGCTGATAGCTGAAGTTACAGGCTATTTAACGTGATTGACGACTTTAACAGGGAAGGCCTGGCCATTGAAGTGGACTTTTCTTTACCTGCCAGCAGAGTCGATAAGGCGTTAGATCAAATCATTAAAAGGCGCGGCCAACCGAAGCGGATACGCTGTGATAATGGCCCAGAATACATCAGTAGTTTGCTGGCCACCTGGGCTATAAATAAAGGTATTGAGCTTATGTTTATCTAACTGGGTAACCCTCAACAAAACGCCTACGTTGAGCGTTACAACAGAACGGTGAGGTATTACTGGTTGAATCATTACTTGTTTGATAGCATTGAAGATGTCCAGAATCGTGCAACTCAATGGCTTTGGATCTACAATAACGAGCGTCCAAATATGGCGCTAAATGGCATTACACCAATGATGAAGTTGGCCGCTGCCTAAATCTCTACTTTTAACCTAGGTCGTTAATGGGGGGATTGCACAGTAACCGGTTATGCGTGGGTGGTTTTTAAGCAATCGATATGACGGATAGTTTGAAGCCAACCTTTAATGAACCGATTGAAAATAATAATTGAGTGACTGAAATAAGACTATGACGAATTTCAATGAGCCATATCTAACTAATAAAGAGCAAGATTATATTGCTGATGTTTTTAAACGAAAACAGTTTTATGGTAGCGGCTATTACACAAAAAAATGTCAAGAATTCATTAGTAAAAAGATCTTGGTAAGGAACGTTTTATTGACTGATAGCTGTACTTCAGCCTTGGAAATTGTTGCATTATTATTAAGAGACTGGGGCGCCGATCAAGAAATCATCCTACCCTCATATACATTCTCTTCTACAGCCGCAGCATTTGCCCGTGCAGGCTTTAAGATTATTTTTGCAGAGATTAACCCTCGAACAATGATGATTGATATTGCTGATGCCAAAAGTAAAATTACTTCAAATACTGTTGGCATTGTTATTGTTCACTATGGTGGCTTTGGTGCAGATGCTAAAAGCTTCAAACAGTTATGCCATGCAAACTCAATTTATTTAATTGAAGATGCAGCTCAAGCGTTTGGCTGTTTAGAGGGTGATAAACATTTAGGAACGATAGGTGATTTTGGTTGTTACTCTTTTCATGAAACAAAAAATTTACATGCAGGTCTATCTGGAGCGTTGGTAATTCAGAATGATAAATTTGTAGACAGAGCGACGCATATATGGGAGCGCGGTACCAACAGGCAAGAAGTATTAAAAGGCTTGGCTGATAAGTATTCTTGGGTAGAAATTGGGGGTAGTTTTTATCCAACTGAGCTGCAAGCAGCTTTTCTATGTGCCCAATTAGAATCCTTCGATAATAATTTTAATGAAAGGAAAAATATATTTCAAGGTTACTACGATGTATTCGCTGAAAGTCATAATTTAGGCTTCTACTATCCTGAAATTTCTAATGATTTCAGTTCAAACTATCATGCGTTTTGGGTAGTTTTTTCGTGTCTTGAGGAATGTGACTTTATACGACTAAGATTAGTTGAATACAAAATTAGTGCTTACATAGGTTACGTTCCATTGCACTCATCTAAGGTTGGCATCAGTATGGGATATAAACCAGATGATTTAGCCCTTACCGAACAATACTCACAAAGAATCTTAAGGTTACCTTTGCACAACAATATGAAAAATAGTGAAGCGAAGTTCATCGCTGATCTAACTATTAAACTAGCTAAGGAGTATAGGGAATAACTTGACTCGAAGTGCAATTAAAGTGGTTGAAGTGGCACAGTGAATTTGACCACCTAACAAGAGATGTTATGATCATCTCTGATGAATTAGGTGAACCAGACCAAAAACGAACAAAACCTTCTTTTCGCTTTCAATTTAGACGATATACCAATTTTCGTGGTTTTAAACATCAGTTTGGGTTTGCTGGGGCAGCGTCGAGTTAGTTCTGGAGTAAGTAAAAATTCTAATGCTGGATGAACATGAGCACAGCTGAATGAACCATGTAAATAATCTCTATAGCTATGGAAGAGCCTCCCAGAAAATTTTAGATTTCCTATCTCCCAGCGTCCACCAAGCCACTTAAGGGATATCTTTTATGAAAATTTTAGTTACCGGCGGTGCCGGTTTTATTGGTTCTGAAGTTGTTCGTTACATTATTGAAGAAACCACGGACACGGTGGTTAATGTAGATAAGCTAACTTATGCAGGTAATTTAAACAACCTTAGCGGCTTACATAACTCCCCTAACTATCGCTTTGAGCAAGTTGATATATGCAACTTTGCCGGGCTTGAAGATGTATTTATCCGACATAAACCTGATGCGATTATGCATTTAGCTGCTGAGTCACACGTGGATCGCTCTATTGATGGCCCTGGTGCATTTGTTAAAACGAATGTTATAGGTACTTATTCGCTGCTTGAGGCGGCGCGCCAATACTGGTTAGGGCTTGATAAACAATCAAAGTTAAACTTTCGGTTTCATCATATTTCCACTGATGAAGTGTACGGTGATTTGGAAGGTGTGAATGACTTGTTTACTGAAACGACACCTTATCAGCCAAGTAGCCCATATTCGGCATCAAAAGCCTCAAGTGATCACTTAGTTCGAGCCTGGTTTCGTACCTATGGATTCCCCGTTCTTATAACCAATTGCTCAAATAATTATGGACCTTACCAATTTCCTGAAAAATTAATTCCATTAGTTATCCTAAATGCCTTGGAAGGAAAAGCATTGCCTATTTTCGGAAAAGGTGAACAAATAAGGGATTGGCTATATGTTGAAGATCATGTTAAAGCCTTATACAAAGTGGTTTCTGAAGGGGAAGTTGGTGAAACATATAATATTGGTGGTCACAATGAAAAACGGAATATCGACGTGGTGAAGCTCATATGTAGTATTTTAGATGAACTTGTTCCAGTATCTGAAAATGAAGTGCTGTATGGCAGTTCTGGAAATCAGTTAAACTCCACCTCCTCATATTCAGAATTAATTACGTTTGTTAAAGATCGACCTGGACATGATGCTCGTTACGCAATAGATGCCAGCAAAATAGAAAAAGAATTGGGTTGGACGCCAGCAGAGACCTTTGAATCAGGGCTTAGAAAAACTGTTAACTGGTATCTTGAAAATAAAATATGGCATCAAGGTGTAAAAGACGGTTCGTATCAGAGTTAATCTTTAGGTTCTAGAGTTACACCTGAATTAGTCACTGACATTGCGGTAGTATTTCATGAATACCTAGATAATTAAGTTATGACAGGAGCTGAAAAATGAAAGGGATCGTATTAGCTGGTGGTTCTGGGACCCGTTTATACCCAATAACTAAAGGTGTATCTAAACAACTTTTAGCTGTTTACGACAAACCAATGATTTTTTATCCAATATCTGTGCTTATGCTGGCAGGAATTAGGGATATTTTTCTTATATCAACACCCGAGGATATTGGTGGCTACAAGAGTTTATTAGGTGATGGATCTGCATTTGGTATTTCAGTTTCTTATAAAGTCCAGCTGGCCCCAGAGGGCTTAGCTCAAGCGTTCATTTTAGGTGAAGAATTTATCGGAGACGATAATGTATGTTTGGTGTTAGGGGATAATATTTTTTACGGTCAAAATTTTTCTCCAAAATTGCATGAAGCTGTTCATAGTGGCAAAGGGGCTACTATTTTTGTCTATGAAGTGAAGAATCCAGAGTGTTTTGGCGTGGTGGAATTTGATGAAAACAAAATAGTTAAATCGATTGAAGAGAAGCCACTTAAGCCTAAATCACATTTTGTAGCAACAGGCTTGTACTTCTATGACAATGAAGTTGTGGAAATAGCTAAATCAATTAAGCCATCTGCTCGTGGTGAGCTCGAGATTACTTGTATAAATAATGAGTATTTAAAACGTGGTGATCTAAATGTAATTGAGCTTGGTCGGGGATTTACGTGGTTAGATACAGGTACTCATGATTCCCTTATGGAAGCTTCCTTATTTGTGCAAACAATCCAAAATAGACAAGGTTACAAAGTAGCCTGTTTAGAGGAGATTGCCTTTAATCAGGGATGGATATCTAAAGATAAAATCAGACAGATAGCTTATCAGTTACTGGGAAATGACTATGGGCAGTACTTGATGAGTTTGATTAAGTAACGGAAGTTATTTGATGGGCAAAGCTGCATGCTTATGTAACAAAATGTTAAAAATTTTAATACTATATTTCCTAATTTAATGCTCAAAATCTAGTCTTAGGTCCAAGAATGAGTTGCTAACTTTTCAGGCTCATCTCATATTGGAGAAGACTTGGGCTGTTCTAATCCATTAGAACATGTCAAAATACCCTTTGATTTGGAGGGGCTACGCCTTGATAGTTGATATAACCAAGAAGATCTCTAGTTTTAACTGATGTTAAAAATGGGGGATTACAATCGGCGTATTTTATGATGTCACTAATAGTAGTAATCATGTATATTGAGAACTCGCCTTCAAAGGAGAAAGAGCGTTCCACCTGCTCCAATCGCAATGTCTGCACAATTTTCAGTTAAGAAATGTGCACAAAATTCCTGATTTAAATTACAAAATTTGATTGATCGTAGGCCCCAATGATCATCCCTAAAACACTTATTACACCCATTCGTGCTGATAGCTTACATTTAATGTACAGTGGATCTGCAAATGAATTTATAGAGGCACTGAAGTATGAGGTGCATCAGCATCCTGCCCTTCAGCACTCTTTTCTGATCAAACTATCCCGCGGTGAATTTTCTAATACGAAAGCTGTATTGAGAGATTATGCGCATCAGTATTCCTTTTATAGTGCATGGTTTACTCGGTACTTAAGTAGTGTTATCTCTAATTTGGATAGTGAAAAGCATACGTCGATGTTACTGCATAACATGGACGAGGAGAAAGGAATCCGCGGTAGTTCCAATATGGAAGAATGGCCACATGTTGAGTTATTTGACGTCTTCAAATCGCATGTGGGGGCTGATGCAGAGTATTGTAGGAATACACCGGCATGCACGACGGTCTTATTGTGGCGGGATTTGTTTTTACAAAAATGCAACTCTAAGATTGAGGGGGTAGGCATTGCCGCAATAGGATTAGCAACTGAATATATAATTTCAAGAATATATCCCTACATTATTGAAGGAATAGAGTCTCATACCGACTTGGGTCCTGAGGCGAGTATGTTTTTTCGTTTGCATGTTGACTGTGACGACGATCATGCGGCTGAGGTTGAATTGATAGCTCGTGAAATCGCTGAGGATATATCTACTCGAGAAGCGATTAGGTTCGGTGTTTTCTCTTCGCTCAATCTGAGGAAAGCATTTTGGGATACGCAGTTAGTCCGCGCTGAACGACTAAGCTAACTAGTATTATGAGGTTTGATGAGTGAATATTAAGCAGGTTGTAGATGAAGCAACATTATACGCTAACTCTTATGAAGAAATTTCGGCCCAACAAGTGTCTGAAATCCTCAATAAGCATTCATTTGCTATTGTGAGAGGGCTAATTTCTAGTGAAGTCATTTCTAAAGCCATTACCCAGCTAAAGAAGAGTTACAGCCCAGATAATGATAGCCCTGCAACAGGTGAAAATCCCAGTGATGTCATGGATAATTTTCAGAAGCTTTCCATTGGTGGCGCTGAACATTCTGGGGTGTACCGCCCTCGCTGCATGAGAACTTTTTATAATCCTATCTGGAGTGACGATATTTATGGACTCAGGGAGGTCTTTCGCTTAACAGCCCAGATAAGAAATGTTATCTATGGAAAACACTTGAATTATGCAGTTAACAGTGTAGAAGACGGTTTTTGGACCGCAGCACGAATACATCATTATCCAGCAGGCGGTGGCTTTTTAGTTTCTCACATTGACGATGTTGTGCCAGTGGTACAAAAAGCAGAAGGTATAAGTCACTATTTTCAGCCGGTGATAGTTATGAGTAAAAAGGGGAAGGGAGTCGATTGTGACTTCGAAACTGGTGGTGGTTTTTTTGAAGTATATGGTGAACGATTTTACTATGAGACGCACTGTGAACTTGGTGATTTGATTATCTATTCAGGCGCTACTACGCATGGCGTAGCCGACATCGACTTGCATAAGCCCTTTGATTCAAGGAAATGTGAGGGTAGATATGCTGGATTTGTCACGTTATACAAAAAGTTTGAGCGCAAAGGGCAATTAGATGACTATGTCAAAGCTACTAAAACAATTTATTGAATTATGATGCCATGGCTTTTAATGACACAACTGTTGGAAAAATAGTAATGGATAAAATGAATACACGGTCCGACACTAAATCAAATAGCTATGCAGACGCAGAAGAGCGACTCAGAGACCATTTAGAGAATTCGGTGATCCCACGTTCAGAAATTCTCGAGAACCTGCACCTTTTTATCACACCTCAGCAACTGCGCAGGATCTTATTTTTATATGAGATATACAAGGATATATTGACTGTACCCGGGGTCATTATGCAGTTTGGGGTTAGATGGGGCCGCGAATTGGCATTGTTTGAAAGCTTAAGAACTACCTTTGAACCTTTTAATCATAGCCGCAAGGTAATTGGTTTTGACACATTTTCTGGTTATCAAGGCATTGATAAAAAAGATGGAAACCATAGTGTTATAGTTGAGGGAAACTTAACGACATCTGCTAAGTATGAGGACATACTCGATGATTTGTTATCAACTCGAGAGCAAATGGATCCTCTTCCTCATATTCAGAAATATGACTTAATCAAGGGCAATGCACAAGAAACTCTAGAAAAGTATTTAATAGACAACCCCCACACGATAATCTCTCTAGCGCATCTGGATATGAATCTGTATAAACCAACTAAGGCATGTTTAGAGTTATTGAAACCCCATATGCCCCGCGGAAGTATTATCATTATTGATGAAGTGAACCTAGATATTATGCCGGGAGAGACTCTTGCAATAAAGGAGGTTTTTGGTCTTGAGAACATAAAGTTAAAGCGGCATCCTTCTGTTAACCCAACTTGGCCAGCCTATTTTGTTGTTGAATAGGGTTTTGTAAATATGAACAATGAGGGCATGGCTTGCTGGCTTTCTTACTGTAGCTTCGTCACTGCTTTGGTGTGCGGCTGTATCCAGAGTACCCTTATCATTTGCTTTTCCTATTGCAGCCATGTCTTACCCAATAATAATGATTGGGTCGGCTATTTTTTCAAGAAGGGATAACAGCAGCGAAGTAAGCTGGTAATGCACTGATCATTTCTGGCGTGCTAATCGTCAGTTTACTTCATAGGTAACTCTTGATAGTTTACCAGCCGGCTTAGTAGGTTAGCCTTAAACACATTGAAGTTCCATCCGTAAGTGTCAGTAATTTTTTTGATCTGTTTTAGGCCTGGTTCTGAATCAGAAAAATCAAAATATGTGCTACTTAATTTACCGTCCAGCGAATCCATATAATCAAATAGGTCTCCCATAGTGCTAAGATTGTTCTCAACGAACAGCTTTTTTGCTAGGTCAGCCAATTCGATGTGAATTGGGTTTTTTTCATACAGTTCATTATTGATGATGATTGGGGAAGTAGTATTGGCGGGCAGGCGATTACATAAATCGTTGTTCAGGATTTGAGTGTAGTTTAATCCTAGCTGCTGGTAAAAACCATTAAATAGCCAATGCCGGGTATTTAGTTCGATAACTTTCCACAGCCCATCCTTTTTATCCTTAACAAACTCAATCATAAGGATGCCCCGATAGCCTGTGGCAGTTACAACTCTGTTTGCTAGGTCGAGTAACTCTGGGAACCATCCAAACTTTAACACTATTGCTGTACCGTATGGATAGGGCTCGATCACTTCCTTAATGCCATTTGCAGCCATTCGAATATTTCCCTTAGCATCTGCATAGAGGTAAAAAGGTATTTCATCGTAAGTATTTTCGAAGAAGATTTTTTCCTGCACGACTAAGTCGAACCCTGCAGCAATTTCCTTAACCAGTGCTCTCTTAAGGGATTTTTTATCTTTGCATTCGATGGCCTTTAGCCCATTGTGCAAGGCATAGAAAGTCTGCCCATAGTCTTTCACTGCGGGTTTATAAATTGCTGGATAAATCATTTGCTCAACCACAGCGTCAACTTTATCAAAAGAGTCACAGTGTAATGTCTTTGGAACTAATTCTGGCGCGCTGGAGCTTAGCAAAAGAGCGCAGCTTGCTTTATGTGTAATATCGAATCGGGGTTTCTGAAAGTCGGCCGAACCCATAAATAATATATAGGGTGAAAAAATAGCGTGGTAATCCTGCAAGAACATCAGACTCGTGTCACTTGAGGGCAACACCATTAGCTTATGACTGTATCTCTGGCTAATCCTTCTTAAGATCAACAAGAACTGCTCTGAAGCAAGGTCGGCATCAGTGTATGGGTTGGCAATTTCATAATGTTCGCCTAGGTGAACCGAGTCTTCGGATAACCAGTCAGGTGCCCCATCCCAATCAAATGTAATTGATATGACAGGGATGCTAGCGGCGGCGCAGCCACGAATAATACCAGTAAAACATATGTCATTGCTTCGTATAACAATTAGTGGTGAGTCAGGAAGGTACATTTAACGGGCCTATTTCTTGATCTTGATGGCAAGGTGTAATGGAATATCATTTACAGGAGTAAAGAAATCTTTGTCCAACTTCAACATATCTTCAGTAACACCAAGCTCAACTATTTCTGGTAATGAATTAAAGCCCGCCTGAGATAGTGCTCCAAAATAGTCTTCCAGTGTTTTCGGTATCATTTGAACAGAAAGTGACGTGCCATCACGACAAAAAATCTCACCGGAGGAAAGTATATCTCTACTGGAAAAGTAGCCATTATTTTCTACGTCAAAATAAAAAGGTTTGGACAGTTGCCTTTTAATGAATGGGAATGATGGGTGAGGTACAGAGAAAATAAATTCCCCTCCCTTTTTTAAAACACGATATACATCTGCAAACGACTGATAAACTTCTGCCACATGTAAGTAGTTATACACAAAGACTCCCAGTGCTATATCGAACGAGGCGTCGGTATAAGGCAAGTCAGTTACTGTGCCAGTTTGATAGTGGATAATATTGTCATGTGTCACTTGTTGGCTTTTGGCAAGTTCAACCATTTGTGATGATAGCTCTATACCCTCTATTGACTGAGCGCCGCGTTGTGCCAGCTCTCGTGCACAATATCCTTCACCAGAGCCGAGGTCAACAATTGACCGATTAGATACATCGCCGCATAAATCGAAGACTCTGGGCCGAGCAGTATAGTCAGAAAGCGAATTTGGCGCCTTACGTTTCCACCGCTGTGCTGTCGAGTTATATAATGATTCGGTCGTATTTGTCATAATTGGACTACCAGTCATACCATTGTTGGGAAACTTACAAAACGTACAATCGGTAGTAGTATACTCTAGGTTTAAGTATCGAGAGTATATGGTAATACCATGTGAGGCCTTTGTGCAAAGGTCTCAAATTAATTTAATAGTTTCACCAAATCATTGAATTTCATATTATTAGTCATTGAGTTTATTAGTTCTTTTTGTCTTAAACCAGTGGCTTTGTTTGCAGAAGACTTAAACGCTAATTCATCAACTAATGAGAGCGCAGTATCATTGGTAGTAAAACTACTGTATTCAGCTGGGTTTTGAATATTACTGTCAGGTGAAAGTGCCGCATATACAACCTCAGGGCCAGTGGGTTTTGCTTCTCTAATGGGAAAAATCATCGGTACGCCAGCAATGGCAGCCTCTCGCCCCATTAGACCATGAGGTTGTCCATAAGTGTCTAAAATTAAAGCAACCTTTAAAATATGTTTTTCTGGCTGTGGCAACCAACCAAGAAAAACAACCTGTGAAGGTTTGATTCCAAACTTTTCAACCCACCTTTCGTGAATAGGCCTTCGTCCACAATAGTGAAAGGAGAGGAGTTTTCTACTATTAAGAAGATGCGAAAGGACTGCCCAATATTTTTCGTCGTCGATTAACTCTTCCCTACAAAACGCAGCAATTACTCCCCGCCGCTTAGTCCAGTTAGACGGCTTTTTGTTGGCATTTTTCATCTCAAAAGGTGGTGAAAATGTATGCCAGTAATTAGTGCCAATTTGAATGTTTTCTCCTGAATGTGTGCCAGTAATACACTTTTGGAGGCCACTGATCGAAGGATGAAATTTCACAGACCACCAGTTTATGTTAGGTAACCGTTTTGAAAAAAATGAAAGATATACTGGGAGGCATTGCCAAACCACGTGATTATGCTCGGCAGCACAACGCTCAAGGTGAATTAATTTATGAAGTGTGCTCGTACCTTCTAGTACAATAAACTCACAGCCCAATTGGTTACACTTTTCTTTGAAAGAATCGTTGGATTCAAGTGACGCGACAGTGACACGGCTGCTGTAAGGCTTACTTTTTAGAAGCTGAAACATAGGATTTGTATGTGCTAAAAAAGACGGCTGGTGAACAAAAAACAAAACACCGTTTGCATCAACATTGATTGTTTTTTTTGGGCCAACTGGGTTTAATTTATGGAACTCGTCAAATATCGAATAGAATGCACAATAGCTTTCTTCATTTTCAAATTTTTTTAGTATTGTGCTAGCCAGGTAGTTTTCCAGTTGTAGCACCATGCCTAGCTCGTGGAGAGATTGATTGCGTATAAAGCTAGCCAATAAATTAAAAGATTGATCTCTGAAATTAGATTTAAATGTTATTAGCTGTAGACAAAAAGCTAACTGGTGGACTGTAATTAAATTTAAATTGTGTTGCACTGAGGCGATTAAACCGAAAATAGCATCTGATTCTAGCTCTGGTGCTATTTGTTCAACTAATGAAAAGTCTGGTTTTTTAGGGATGTGCTTTAATCCTTTGGATGGGTTGAATATGTCAAGTGTTAGTTCTAAGTTGTCTTTGTTGTCTGCAAGGTGACGCCTCGCTTCGAGTATTTCTCTATCAACTGCAACCCTCCACTGCAGACTATCTGCACTTCGCGGTCCACTAGAATGGTTTCCTTCAACGTTAATAAAAAATGCACTTTCACATTTTAAGCATCTATGTTTTTTCCAAATTTCAAGGTAGTATTTGAAATCTTCGCCAGCATTCATCCCAACATCAAACGGATGCTTTCTTGCAACCTTTGTTCTTACAAAATGTCCCATCTGCAAAGTTAAACAAGGATCATGAGCGATAAGTGTTTTAAAGTTATCAATAACCTTAATTTCATTTTCTCGAAAGTTTAAACTTTCAAAATCAGGATATTGTGTTAAGACAATTTGCCCCCAAACAGCGTCAAATCCTTTTATATATTCTTGGACCGCTTCAAAAACGCCGTCAAATAAAAGGTCGTCCGCGTCTAAGAAAAAAATCCAGTCATATTGCTCTTTCCAAGCTAGCTCAACACCAATATTACGTGCTTCAGACCTTCCTATACTACCTTCTAAATCAAAGACAGGAATGCATTCAATTTTTTCAAATGGGCCTTTACCATGTGAAATTGCTAAATTTATACTGGGTACACACATACTAACGTACACCTCTTGGTGACCAGGACCAATTGGCGTAATAATTGCGCAACTTAAAGTATCTTTAATAGAAACCGACATTTTTTACTCTTTTTAATAATCTCATTTTTTGCCAAAGGGCGTGTAAATCACTCAAAACATTGAATGCAATTTATGAGCCAAAAAAATAAATAAATTTATATAATTGTTTTTAATGGATTTTTAAATAAATTGACGACATTACGTCAACATAAAATAGTTGATTTTAGGTTATTTGGTCATGGCCCCATTACACATGCTCTTGAGTCAGTGATACACCACAAAATAAGTGTTTGAATCTTCACAGCTGCGCATATGGTTGTTGACCTTTGTAAGGAAAGCTTTGTGTGAAAAATAAATGTGAGACCTTTGCACAAAGATACCAAAGCCACGCTGCGATATCATAATGGCTAATAATACACTTACTTAAATTCTGTTTGGTACCGAGGGCCACTAACTTGGAGTAAAATTAGGTGGTACAAAATAACGACTTAGGATCTCTTCATGGCATGGAAAAACTTTAAGCAACTGAGTTTAGCCGATAGCCTTACTTCTGAGCATGAAGCGCTGACTGAACTAGATGATATTAATGAGCTGATGGATTGGGAAGCCATCGAGCACCTTCTTGGCGACATCCATGCTAAACATCGTGGTAATACGGCATGGCCCCCTGTGTTTATGTTCAAGGCGTTATTACTGCAGAGTTGGTATAGCTTGAGCGATCCTAAATTAGAAAGGCTGCTCGTTAGAGACCTATTCTTCCGTCGTTTCGTGGGCTTGAGCCTCGCCGATAGTGTGCCTGATCACAGCTCCATTTGGCGCTTCCGCCAATTGCTGGGAAAACAGGGTTTGATGGCTGCTTTGTTAGTGGAAATCAACCGTCAATTGGGTATTCAAGGGCTTTATATTCGTGCTGGCGAAATCAGCATTATTGATGCTAGTGTCATTCAAGCCCAGCGCAACCGC
>Ga0115003_10003271_pt1 | contig 12890 bp, 15 predicted proteins | sample ArcticOcean_MG_C_7_FD_88736 | JGI IMG/M metagenome (GOLD analysis project Ga0115003, IMG submission 88736) | Marine microbial communities from western Arctic Ocean - ArcticOcean_MG_CB11_88 | ecosystem: Environmental > Aquatic > Marine > Oceanic | place: Arctic Ocean: Canada Basin | collected... | reverse complement strand
CTAGAAATTTAAAACCTGCTAATAAATTAGGAATGAAAACAGCTTGGGTTAAAAATGATGAACCTTGGGCAGCTGAATTTTCTAATGAGAGTTTTATAGACTACAAAATCGATAACCTGTCAGAATTTTTAAGGAGTATAAATGAGCAAAAATGAATTAGAAACAATAATAAATCAAGCTTGGGAAAAAAAAGAAGAAGTTAATAAAAATTCAGATAAAAAAATAATTGATGCAATCAATGAGACTATAAGTGATTTAGACTCAGGAGTGGCAAGAGTTGCTGAAAAAATTAATGATAACTGGGTTACGCATCAATACCTAAAAAAAGCAATAATGCTAAGTTTTAGAATTTACGAGATGGAGGCTTTAAGTGGGCCGTATAGTAGCTGGTATGACAAATCTCATTTGATAAAAGGAAAAACTGCTGGATGGACTAAAGAAGACCATGTTAAAGCAGGTTTTAGAATGGTTCCTAATTCACCAGTAAGAAAAGGTTCCTTTGTAGGAAAGAATGTTGTTTTAATGCCATGTTTTATAAATATTGGAGCTTATATAGACGAAGGCACAATGATGGACACTTTTTCAAGAGCAGGTAGCTGTTGTCAAATAGGTAAAAATTGTCATATCTCAGCTGGCTCTGGCGTTGGTGGAGTTTTAGAACCAGCTCAGGCATTACCAACTATTATTGAGGATAATGTTTTTCTAGGAGCAATGTCTGAGGTTGTTGAAGGAGTAATCGTAGGCAAAGGATCTGTGATTAGTATGGGTATGTGCATTGGTCAATCAACAAAAATTGTAAATAGAAAGACAGGTGATATTATTTATGGAAAAATACCTCCCTACTCAGTAGTTGTGCCTGGCTCAATGCCGGATAAAAAAAATCCTAACGCTCCATCATTGAGTTGTGCTGTTATAATCAAACAAGTTGATGAAAAAACTAGAAGCAAAACTTCTATTAATGATTTATTAAGAGAATAATGAAAAATTTTGATGAATTGCAACTATCAAAAGACTTAATTAGATTTCCCAGTATTACACCGATTGATGCCGGGGCCATAAATTATTTATCCAAAAAATTAAAACAATTGGGTTTTAATTGTAAGATTTTGGAATTCAAAGACAAAAAAAATCCAGCTATTAAAAATCTTTACGCAAGATTAGGAGATAAACAGCCAAACTTATGTTACGCAGGTCATACAGATGTTGTTCCTCCGGGAAATATAAAGGATTGGACTATTAATCCCTTTAAACCAGCTGTAAAAAATAATTATTTAATAGGTAGAGGAGCAAATGATATGAAAAGTTCTATTGCTTGTTTTTTATCAGCAGTAAATAGTTTTTTAAAGAATAATAGAAAAATTAATGGATCTATTAGTTTTTTAATTACAGGTGATGAAGAAGGCCAAGCTATTAATGGCACCAAAAAAGTAATCGATTACTTAATTAAAAAAAAAGAGAAAATTGATTTTTGTATTGTCGGAGAACCAACAAATCCTAACAAATTAGGGGAAATGATTAAGATAGGAAGAAGAGGAAGTCTGTCATGCAATCTCGAAATTCATGGTAGCCAAGGTCATGTTGCGTATCCGCATCTTTCAAAAAATCCTATAAATAGTTTAATTACTATTTGTAAAAAACTTAAGGAAATACCATTAGACAAAGGAAACAAACATTTCCAGCCATCAAATTTAGAAATCACAGGGATACATGTTGACAACAAGGCACATAACGTAATTCCAGCAAGAGCAAAAACTCTCTTTAATATTAGATATAATAATTTTCATACATCCGTGAGTTTAAAAAAATTAATTAATTCTGTAATTAAATCAGTGTGTAAAAAAAATAAAGTAAAATTTAAAATTGAATTCTTTAATTCAGGAGATTCTTTTTTAACAAGGCCTGGGACTACAATTCAAATGGCAAAAAAAATTATAAAAAAAATTACTAAAATAAATACAGTTTTTTCTACAACAGGAGGCACTTCAGATGCAAGATTTATTAAAAAAATAGCTCCATGTCTTGAATTTGGACTAGTTAACAAGACAATGCATAAAGTAGATGAGTGCGTTTCTCTGTCTGATTTAAAAAAATTAACTAAAATTTATCATAATTTTTTATTAGAATATTTTAGATAAATTAAAATAGATGAAGACAGCAGTAAAAAAAAATCTCTTAGTTTTATCTCTATCTTGTCTAATATTTTTATCTTTTTTCATTGGCTTTATACTAGATGAAAATTCAGCAGGTGCAGGAGGAGTAAATGGAGACTTTAAATTAATTTGGAACAATCTACAGTTACTCAAAAACAACTTTATAGTGAATTTAAACTCACCAGAATATACTGATAGCAGAACACCTGCTGCTTATATACTTCATATTTTTTTTAATCCTTTTATCGAAACTCAATATCAATTTAGGTTAAGTGTATTTTTAATCTCTCTGATTTGCCCTATATTTTTTTTCTTTTTATTAAAAAAAAAATTTGCACATATTGATAAATATTTAATATTGTTAATTTCATCTCTGGTTTTATTGAGTCCATATTTTAGAACTAGCGCATATTGGGGTCTTGGTGAAAACTATGGGATTTTATGTTTATTAATATCATATTTCGTATATCAAAATCTTAATTTTTCAGACAAACAATTAAATAGAAAAAAAATATTTAATTTATTTTTTTTAACGTTTTCATCTTCATTGTGTGTTTATTTTGATCACAAACTTTTAATAATTCCTCTTATTTTTTTTATATTTGTAATATTTAATAAAAAAATTTACCTTAAAGACAAAATATTGATGACTTTTTTCTATTTTCTTTTTTCAATTCCTTTTATTTATTTAATTATTTTGTGGGGAGGTATTTTACCTCCAGACGCTCAAATTGGCAGAAAGCTTGGTTTTAAATTTAATATTTTTAATATTGGTTATGCAACAACTATTATATCTTTCTATCTATTGCCTTTTATTTTTTTTCAAAAGAAAAAAATAATAATTTTACTTACTGATTTTTTTAAAAAAGAAAATTTATTTTTTTTATTCATATCTTTTTTTATTTATTTATTAATCATTTTACTTTTTTCAAATTTTTCTGAATTAGGACATGTAGGCAAAGGTGTGGCACACAAAGTTATTTTATTAGTTTTTGTAAATGAGAATATGCATTTTATTGCAACACTTTTTTCTTTTTTTTTCTCATGGGTAATTATCCACATTTATTGTCATAATAATATAACGGATAAAATTATAATTTATTATTTCTTAGTTATCTCTTTTTTTATATTTCCAATTTTTCAAGAATATTTCGACCCATTAATCCTAATATTAATTTTTACACTTTTTCAAAGTAGGTTTGTGATTAATAGTAAAAATATTATAATTCTTACCTCTTATTTAATTTTTTTTTTAATAGGCTCTAATTTCTATTACTTAAAATAAATCAATTTTCTATTTTTGACATTCTGTTGAGAACCAATCATACGGAATAAATTTTTGATTGATAGTTTTAGATTTAATTTTTTTGAAATGTTTTTGAAATATTTTTAAATACTCATTTTTAAATCTAATATTTTGTCCTACATCTTTTTTAATTAAATAATTAGCTATAATATTCTGATTTTTTAAAAAGATTGGATCACACGTTAAAAGCTTACCCTTTTTTTTTAATACTTTTTTTAAAAGAAAAAATATTTTATTAACCTCAGAATCTTCCAAATGATGTATGACACCAAATAAAAATACGAAATCAAATTTTGGAAGTTTGTTTAATTCTTTTAAATTAAATTTTTTACAGTAAAAATTAAAATTTTTAAAATCGTATTTTTTTTTAGCATAAGCGATATATTTTTTACTTATATCATAACCATAATATTCAACATGTGGAAGACTGTCTATTATTTTACCTGTGCCACAACCTATATCTAATACTTTGCTATTTTTGGTTATAATATTTTTTACGATCTTGTCTCTTTTTGATTCACCTGACATTATTTTTTGTGTTAAAGAATAAAATATCGGATATGAAAAAAATTTATAAAATCCTAATGTTTTTTGACTCATATTTAATTTAAAAATTAATTAGTTACTAACTATAAGAAAATTCGAAAAATTTATATATTTAATTTTATGAAAAGAATAGCTAATAATATAATTGGATCTGGTTTTTTAGCAAATCAATTCAAGAACCATTTAAAATTAATTAATAAACTAAATCTTTGTATTTATGCATCAGGTGTTTCAAACTCTCTTTGTAAAAATAAGCTTGAATTTAATAGAGACTACAAAGGAATTAAAGAATTTGTCAAATCTATTGGCAACAAAAAACTCGTTTATATAAGTTCTTGTTCGGTATTCGATCCAAATCGAAATAAATCAAGTTATATTAAAAATAAAATTAAAATTGAAGAGTTTATTAAAAAAAATTTTAAATATTACGTAATTTTGAGATTTCCAGAAATAATTGGTAAAAATAATAATAGAAATACTTTACTTAATTTTTTGTTTTATAACATCTCTAATTCAATAAAATTTACAGCTTATTTAAATGCAAAAAGAAATATATTAGACGTTGACGATGCCATAAAGTTAAGCTTTTTTTTCTTTAAATTTAAAAAAGAAGTTAAAGAAATTAATATAATAAATTCTAAATTTTTTTATGTCTCATCGATTATTAAATGTATTGAAGGTGTTTTAGGAATTAAAGCACTTTATCTTAAAAAAAAAGTTAAGTTTGCTAATTGGAAAATTAAAGGCTCTAATAATAATAATATTCTTAAAAAGGCTAAAATAAAATTTACAAAAAAATACTTGCTCAAAATTATAAAAAAATATTATATATAATATGGACATTTCAATTATAATTCCTGTTTTCAATAGTCAAATAATACTTCCCAAGCTAATAGAAAATATAATTTTTTACATTAAAAAAGATTTTACAAATGCAAAGTATGAAATTATTCTTGTAAATGATTTTAGTGATGATGATAGCTGGGAGTCTATAACTTATCTTTGTAAAAAATTTAAAACTATAAAAGGTATAAATTTAGCAAAAAATTATGGGCAACATAATGCGATTATGGCTGGTTTAAATTTTTCTAAGGGCGATAAAATTATTACAATAGATGATGATTTTCAGCACCCTCCTTCCGCGTTAAATATTTTTTTACATCAACTAGATGAATTTGATGCTTGCTATACTTATTACCTAAATCGAAAACATAATTTTTGGAAAAAAATAGCAAGTAATCTTAATAATTTAATTTCTAGTTTTTTATTAAATAAACCATTAAAAATTTATATGTCTTCCTACAGGGGTTTTACGAGAAATATAGCAAATGAAGTAATTAAATACAAAAAAAATAATGTTTATTTAGATTGTTTAATTCTTAAAAATACAAAAAAAATTACGATGATTAACGTTGAGCACGGTAATAGACATAGCGGTAAAAGTAACTATAACTTAAAAAAACTTTTAATATTATGGGCCGATATGGTGTTAAGCTCAGAAATCATGCCCTTGAGATTTAACAGTTTTATTGTTTTATTTTTCAAATTTCTTATCAAAATTGCAAAAATAGGTAACGACAATAAAGAACAATATAATATTATAGGAAAAACTTTTTAGGTTTAAACTTATTGCCAATGAAATCAGTTGATATTATTCTGCCGAATCATGATAGTTCAAATACTATTGTATCGACTATAAATTCTATATTTAAACAATCGTACAATAACTGGCACCTAATAATTGTTGATGATAATTCAAATCAAAAAACTAAACGTTTACTTTCTCAATATATTAAGAGAAAAAAAATTACAATTCATTATCTAGAAAAAAATAAGGGTGCTGCGTACTGCAGAAATTTAGCTATTAAAAAATCTAAATCATACTACTTAGCTTTTATTGACTCAGATGATCTGTGGGGGAAAAATAAACTTAAAAATCAGATCAATTTTATGCAAAAAAACAAATATGATTTTTGTTACACTTGGTACAAAACATTTAATGCTTACAACTCAAAAATTAACAATATTAAAGTCCCCAAAACTTTTAATTTTGAATCGTTTATTAAAAATACCTCTATAGCTACAAGTTCTATGATTGTTAAAAGATCTATAGCTGATGGTATTAGATTTTCTAATACCAAAATTTGTGAAGATTATTTTTATAAATGTCAGCTGTTGAAAAAAATAGGTAACGCCTATTGTTACCCCGGTTATCTAACTAGATATCGAATAAGAAAAAAATCCTTACAAAGTAATCGTATTAGAAACATCTATTGGTTGTGGAAAATTAACAGCAAGTTAAATAATTTTAATATTTTAAAGAATTTGATTTCAATTTTTTTTATTTCTCTAAACTCAATTAAAAAATATGGTTTAAGATGAGTAAGACTAATAACTCACTTTAAACAAATATAATCCTCTTGCAGGAGCTGGAGGTGCACAATTAACTCGTTTTTTTGAATTTATAACAGCCTTAAATTTTTTTAGACTCCATTTTTTTTCAGCTACAAATTTTAGACAGCCAACCATTGATCTTACTTGTTGTTGGAGAAATGATTTTGACTTAAATGTTATGGTTATTTTACTTTCTTTTTTTATGATCACTACCTTATCTAGAGTTCTAATAGGAGATTTTGCCCCGCAAGAAGAAGATCTACATGTTGAAAAATCTCTTGTGCCTTCTAAAAATTTAGCTGCTTTTTTAATTAGTTTAATATTTAAAATAGACTTTATGTGCCATGCTTTATTTTCATCTAAAGATAGCCGTGCAATACGATTAATAATCACATACTTATAGCATCTTTTTTTGTCACTATACCTTGCATGAAAATTGTTTTTTTTTAGTTTTACTTCTAAAATAGATATTTTTTTTTTTTTTAAAAAAAAATTTACACTATTTATGAAATCAAGTTTATTATCTATCCTGGTTTTGGATGAAAAATGAGCTGATTGAGAAAGTGCATGGACACCCGAGTCCGTTCGTCCAGATCCGTATAAGATAATTTTTTGCTTTAGTATTTTCTTTAGGGCTTTTTGAATTGTTTCTTGGACTGATAATCCGTTTTTTTGAGTCTGCCAACCTACAAAGTTAGTCCCATCATACTCAATTATGATTTGGTAAATCAACATTATTTAAGCATATCACCTTGCTTAAATTTTACGCCCGTCAAAAAATTTTTCAACAGTAGTTTATTTTTACCTTCCTTTTGTATTTCAATAAATTCTAAAGATTTATCACCACAGGCAACTATAAAGTTTTTATCAAGAATTGTACCTGGAAAACCTTTCATTTCATTGGTTGTAGCTCTCCATATTTTATACCTTTTTTCTTTATATTTAAACCACGCTCCTGGACTGGGGTTGAGGCCATTAATTTTTGCTAATATTTTTTTTGCACTATTGTTCCAATTTATCTCAGCTTCATTTTTTTTAATTTTTTTAGCGTAGGTCGCAAATTTATGATTTTGTTCAATAAATTGAGATTTTTTATTAAAAATATTATCTAATATTTCTATAATCGATTCAGATCTAATTTTTGCTAAATTTTTTGATATTTTTTCTGCTGTGAATGATTTATCTATCTTAATCTTAATTTTTTTTATTATCGGTCCTGCATCTAAATTTTCTACAATTTTCATTATGCTTATACCTGTTTCAGCATCAGAGTTCATAATTGACCTTTGTATTGGTGCAGCTCCGCGCCATTTAGGGAGCAAAGATGCGTGAATGTTTATAAAACCTTCTTTAGGTAAATTTAAAAGACTTTTTGATATTAATTGACCATAAGCAACTACTAAAACTATATCCGGTTTTAGTTTTTTAATAAAATTAAATTCTTCTTCCGAGTTTAAATTTTTTGGATTTCTTACAACTAGGTTTAAATTCTCAGCACATTTTTGTATGGGAGAGATATTTATTTTTTGACCTCTATTAGATTTTTTTGGTTCTTGCGTATAAACACAAGATACTTTGTAAGATGATTTAACCACAGTTTCTAATATTGGAACAGAAAACTCAGGTGTACCCATAAAGATAACTTTTTTGTGTAACATTAGTTCTGTGAATTTAAACCACTATTCTTTCTAGTGATTTTTTTTGTTTTGAAAGTTTTTTTGTAATAAAATTTTTTTTGAGCTTTGAAAGATAATCGATAAATAAAATACCTTCTAGATGATCCATTTCGTGTTGAATACAAGTTGCTAAAAGGCCCTCAGCATTTAATTCCTGCTGTTTACCATTATAATCTAGATAGTTAATAAGACATTGATTTGGTCTATCTATTTCAGCGAATTGTCCAGGTACTGACAAACATCCTTCTTCATAAGTTGCTTTAGTATTAGATTTTAAAATTATTTTTGGGTTGACAAAGTAGAGAGGATTTTTTTCTTCTTCTTTGGATAAGTCTATTACTATAATTCTTTTCGGCACACCCACTTGTATAGCTGCTAATCCGATCCCAGGTGCAGCGTACATCGTATCAAGCATGTCATCTATCAATTTCTTAACTTCCTTATCAACCTTATCAACATTTTCTGATTTCTGTCTCAAGAAAGGATCTGGTTCTGTTAAAATTTTTTTAATGGTCATAGAAAATTATTATATTAGATTTCAGTTCTTTCAGGTAGCACCAAAAACAAAATTTTATTTTTAAATTTTTTTAAGTTAGCTTTAATAAATAAATGATTAATAAAATAAATAGTATGAGAATCTAGATCCGAAATTTCATCTTCGCCTATTAATTCGACTATTTTTAACAAAAGAAGACCGATTTCTTTATTTTTTGCAAAATTTAGTAATTCCATGGGAGGTAAATTATTTCTTTGAATCTCTTTGTAATTTATTTCTTCAGGTATAGTGAAGCCATCACTTTCAAGTGACTCGAATAGAATAACATCCTTAAGTGAAATTTGGTAATTTTTTTTCTTTTTTATTTTTTTATAAATACTTGCTAAGTCTTTAGATGTTTTTTTTTTTGTTGTATTGCTTTCTGTGTAAAATCTTACAACTTTAGATGAATAGTATTTATCATCCTGGTATTTTATTTTTCCTAGCTTATTAATCTTATGGTAGGTGGTATTGGCATCTACGAAGTTTTTATATTCTGCTGGTATTTCTTCTGAATCTATACTTTTTAGTTCTTGCTCTAAATATCCTTTAAATATGTTAGACAAATTATCTTTTTTAAATAAATCATTTAATAAAAAAAGATATTTTAATTTTGTTTCAATATTATCTGATAGCAAAATTTTTTGATAAACTAATGCTCTTGCACTAATTGAATCAAGATTTAGGTAGGCTGTCTCAATATTTAAAAAATCATTAAAACTAAATCTCATATTAGTATAAATTTCAAAAATGAAATTTTTAGATAGGTTATTATTATTAGCTGCAATTTCTAATTCTTTAATTTGTTGATTATTTTCAAAATTATTAATTTTTAATAGATTGGCAGCAGTTAAATATTGCCATATTTTTTTATCAGTTTTTTTATTTGGCTTATAATTAAATTCTGAGGCTGTAATTGAAGATAGATAAAAATTTAAAAGAGAGGTATCGTTTATTTTATTATCTGCCTTAGTGTTTATGCCCAAAAGATAATTAATTTTACTATCAAAAAATTTGTTAGATAATTTTTGCTCTCGAAGTAAATCGTAAATCAGCATTGCCTCATTTTTTTTATTATTATTAATAAGACAAATAATTTTAAATTGTTCTAAATACGAATCTTTAATTTCATTGCTAATTAAAGTAATATTTATACAAGCTTCTTTTATATTGGCTTTTGCAATATTTTTATCTACTAAATATTTTATAATTTTTTTTTTATTCGGAAACTCTTTATTTTTATTTAAGAAAGTAGATATGAGATTTTCTTTTTGATTGTCAGTTAACCAATCTAATTTGTAATTTATAAATTCTTTATCTGTCATATTTTTTTGAGGTAAATCTGATATTGTAAATAAAGTGTTTACAAATATTTCTTCAGCATATGAGGATAGTTTAATCTTATTAATTCTTTCTATTGTATCTTTAATCTTTGTTCCTTCTGAATTTGCCCACATATCTAATGTTAGGTTATTTTCCGCTGGTTCAAATATTCCATAGATTGATTTTTTTTTTATTGATATGGTTTTTGTATCAATCTCTACAATGCTTGGGGCTTCAGTCTTAACAAGAGTTTTTAAAATTTCTTTTTCCGGAACAATTACAGCTTTATTTATAGTGGGTTTTTTATTTAAATTTTTTTTTCCCCAAATATCGACACTATCTTCTGAAAGCAGTGGCGTAGAGAGAGAAAATAAAAAAAATAAAGATAAAATTTTTTTATTTAAGCTTAATAGTTTCATTGGTTATATTTTTTTTAATTTCTTGCTTTGGTGCGGGAAAATTAAATTTGCTCAATATAAATAAGGCCAATAATAAAGCTAAAATATATAAAAAAAAATTTATTATTTTTCTTTTAAAAGAGACTTTTGGACTAAGACGTCCTTTGTAATTAAATTGCATAATAATTAAATATACTTAAACTGAATAAATAAGACAAATTTATGATAAATCAAATTATAAATTAGGAGTTTAATTGAAAAAAAACCTTGCTTTAACTGGAATGATGGGAGTTGGTAAGACAACAATAGGTAAAGCTTTGTCAAAAGAGCTCTCTATGCAATTTTCAGATATAGATAAGATCATTGAAAAAAAGCTTAAAATGACAATCAAGGAAGTTTTCAAAAAACAAGGAGAGTATTTTTTTAGAGATTTAGAAGAAAAAATTACCCTTCAAGAAATGAATAAACAGGGTGTTGTTATTTCTTTAGGAGGTGGAGCTTTTATGAACACTAAAATTAGAAATATAACTCTTCAGAATAGTAAAAGCTTCTGGTTAGATTTAGATATAAATTTGTTAGAACAAAGATTGATTAATTCAAAAAAAAGACCTTTATTAAACGTAAAAAATATTAAATCTTCTCTAAAGAATATATATGTACAAAGGAAAGATACTTACGCTCTTGCTAACTATAAAATAGACTGTAATAAATTAAACGATGATTTAATTATTAAAAAAATAATTCAAATTTATGTTAAAAACTAAAATAAAAGTCAAAAATTTAAGTTCAAGCTATTCAATATTAATTGGTAAGAATATTTTACACTATGTTCCTAAAGAAATCAAAATGGCGTGTCCTAATGCAAAAAAAATTGCTTTAGTTGTAGATAAAAAAATTCCAAAAAAATTTATTAAAAAAATAAAATCATGTTTGAAGAAATACGAAGTTCATCTTTTTGAGTACTCTGTTAATGAAAAATTTAAGTCATTTGCAAATGTAAATAAGCTAGTGGAAAAATGTCTTTTTAAAAATTTTAATAGAAGTGATATTTTAATATCTTTTGGTGGTGGTATTTTAGGTGATTTTAGTGCTTTTGCTGCGAGCTTAATTAAAAGAGGAATAAATTTTATAAATATTCCATCTACAATGCTGGCTCAGGTAGACTCATCAATAGGAGGTAAGACTGGTGTAAACTCCAAAATTGGTAAAAATTTAATTGGAACTTTTTATCAGCCGAAGCTTGTTGTTTCTGATGTTGAGCTTCTAAAAAGTTTGCCCCAAAGAGAATTGGTATGTGGTTATGCTGAAATTTTAAAACACTCTTTAATCTTAAAAAATAATTTTTTTCTATGGATAAAAAAAAATTCAACGCAGTTGTTAATCGATAGGAATTTAGATTTATTGCAAGAAGCAGTGATTAGAAGCTGCAAAATTAAACTATATTTTGTTAATAAAGATATTTATGAAAAAAATACTAGAATGATTTTAAATTTTGGACATACTTTTGCTCATGCTATTGAAGTTCAGGGTAAATATTCCAAAAAAATAAATCATGGTGAAGCTGTGATTATGGGTATGATGATGGCAACAAAATTATCGTACTTAAAAAAAATATGTAAATTAAAAACGCTCACTCAGCTAAAAAATATTTATACCTCTAATAATCTTAAAGATGATATAAAAAAAATATTTAAGAAAAGAGAATACAGTAAAATAGTTGAACATATGAATAGTGATAAAAAAAATAATGATAGAAAAATTAATTTAATTTTATTAAAAACAATTGGAAAGACTACTATTCCAAATACTTATAAGATATCTACACCTGAGCTTAAAAAAATATTTAATAGAATTATTTAATCTTTATTTCTAAAGCATGAATTTTATGTTTAAGCTCTTCAACAAAGAGATTCATTATTTCTCTTTGCGCTGCAATTTTGTTTAAGGAGCTTAAATGGGTAGAATAAATCTCAAGTCTTAAATGATATTTTGTTTTATCAAAAAATTTATGCTTTTTATGTTGGTTGCTATTATCTATTACAATAATACTTTGAATTTCAATATTTTTTTTAACTTTATCTTCAATAAATTTCAAAAAATCATTCATATATTTTTAATTTACTATATAAATACTTTTTTAATATGAAAATTATTTGTGAATGGGAAAAATGTGATCAAACAGGTAGCTTCAAAGCACCAATAGAAAAAGATAATAGTCGAAAATATAGAATGCTTTGTTTAGAACATATCAAAATTTTTAATAAAAAATGGAATTATTTTTCTAATATGACTGACAAAGAGGTAGAATACTTTGTTAAATCAGATTTAACCTGGCACAAAGCTACAAAAAGTTTCAGTTCATCAGATAATTTTTTTAATATTCTTTGGAATAATGCTTTAGAAGATAAAATAAATATTTTTAAATCTGAAAGCTTTAATGAATATAAAAGAACTCAACTAAGCGATAAGGATAGGGATGCATTTGATGCCATGGAACTAAAATATAACGCTATATGGGAAGAAATTCAAAAACAATTTAAAACTCTTGTAAAGAAATATCAT
>Ga0115003_10003267_pt1 | contig 12898 bp, 17 predicted proteins | sample ArcticOcean_MG_C_7_FD_88736 | JGI IMG/M metagenome (GOLD analysis project Ga0115003, IMG submission 88736) | Marine microbial communities from western Arctic Ocean - ArcticOcean_MG_CB11_88 | ecosystem: Environmental > Aquatic > Marine > Oceanic | place: Arctic Ocean: Canada Basin | collected... | reverse complement strand
TTTGATTTACGAGCTTTTTTGATTTACGAGTTTTTTGATTTACGAGTTTTTTGATTTACGAGTGTTTTGATTTACGAGTTTTTTGATTTACGAGTTTTTTGATTTACGAGTTTTTTGATTTACGAGTTTTTTGATTTACGGCGGCGTCTACCTCCTTTTTCTTTTTCTTTTTTTGCTTGTTCTGCTCCTTCTCCTTCTCCTTCTTACCGTATAAAAACCATTTATCTTTATAATAATATTTGAACGCAATCATTCCTAAACGTTTTAGCCATAAAGGTACCGCATTTCCGAATAAGTAAGTGGTTTTCCTGTTTTTGGTTCGGTAAACATATGTTTTACGGCTACATCCATCCCTTGTGTTTTCATCACTTCTGCTGCTTTTTTATTGTTATCGTCCATATGTGGCATGACTGCATCTAACAACGTACCATTTGCAATGGATGTTTTTATTTGATTTGCAATATCTATAGACGGTACAGGTGTGACTCGAAATATTTTTTTATTGTACCACTCCTCCATAGGTTCAAATGCCAAACGATTTGCGTGTTTGGAGTTTTCAAAATCATTCAATTGTGGACTTTCTGTTTCTTGGAAATGATCATATGTTTTTTCTCGTTTTAATAACTTTCCGAGCGTATACCATTTTCCTTGCTTATCTTGAATATCGTAACTCGTATTAAAATCTAATTCGCTTCTAAATAACATGTTATTATGCTAATGCGTTATTTATTTAAATTGTTTTCATTTTTGTTTTAAGAAAGGGAGAATACTTTTGTATAGTAAGCCCAAAAGAAAATACCTACAAAACATTTCGATAACAAATCAAGCACGTTATACACTAAATTCTTTTCAAGATCTCCCATAAAATAGGCCAATCCATAAATTGACCACAAAATAACAAACGCCCAAAAGAGTATTTTATTATCGAAATTATTGCCTACGTAGTTGCTGTAAATAAAATAATACAATCCGATGAAAAATACAAATCCTATGGCATTTGCGACTGTTTTATCAAACATTTGAAGTTCTCCTAAATAGCCGCTTCCCAACATTCCGTAGTTGAGAGCAAGAACTGCTAAAAAGGAGTAAAAGTTAAACGGTCCAGCTTTATTGTTGTACAATAGAGCCAATACCAATACAAGCAACATAATCGGTGTAGTAATTGACCAATCTAAGTATCGTGTAAAGTTGATCTTGGCATAATCTACTTCTTCGTCTTTGTTTTCAAACATACCCACAAATTTACCGTAAAAGAAAGCCGCTACGACAGAAATACATGTTTCTAAATTCAAAATATTACGAATCTTAGAATCATTTGTTCGTATAGCCTCAATGAAAGTGATCGTCGCAGTCGTCATTAAAAATGCATAAGTAATGTAAAAACTGGAATTTACTAATTCGGTATTAGTTACACTGAACATTATATTAAATATACAGAAAAAACAATCGTTTATATTGAAAAAATGATCAATGTGAATACTATAGATAGATGGAATTAGAAGAAGTAGATAGCTCTGTTTTTATAAATGATTTGAGAGAATATACAGAATTCAAGACGAACACGTTTTCAGGTTACAAAAAAACGGATGTAAAAAAGGAACTATTACAGTCTCTCAGTAAATCGAAAATAGAAAATGCTTGTTATTGGACTGCGGAAATGATTTGTGCCGGTCATTTTATGGATTTATGGGAGATATTTTTGTTTTATTTAGGAAAACACATTCATTTAGCAAATCCAAAGTTGCCAATATATCTTGATAAACGGTTTCAGGTATTTCGAAATATTATGATTCAGGGACTACATTATGATGAATTGCAATTGAGAAATAATCCAACCATTCGAAATATGTTTGCGGAAATATGTTGTGTTTTGGCGTCTTCGCCAACAAAGCCTACATTTGAATCAATTAAAATGGATCGAACAGAAGAATTCGATATGACGAAGATATCCGAAAAACTAAAAGCGCCTTCAACAGATTTTTCAGTTGATGTTTTGCAAAAAGAAGATCCGAAAGAAGTTGCAATTGCAATCAATGAATTTTCCTATCATATTTCAGATGTGAACGGTCATATTCCAAATATGGCGTTTGCGTGTTATTGGATCGAATGGTTTATTAGTTTTGATCAGATTTGTAAAAAAAGAAAACATCCTTGTTTGGCTCATACACGAGATAAGATTCCTGTAGAACATAAATACCAGAAGGAAATTATATGGATTTTATGGGATGCGATCTTTCTTCATTGCAAGGATGATTATTTGAAAACGATCTTAAAATCGATATTGAATTTGTTTTGTCTCAAATTTACACCGGCGAGTATAAAAAAACGTGTATATTTATTGTACTTTGCAGTGTCCATTATAACAGAACCTTTCATTCGAAACGTACAAATGATCCCTGATAAAAAATTGTTGGAAAATACAATTCATAATATTTCTACGGTGTATAAGGAAATAAAAAAATCAGAAGTCAGCCCACAAACAGACTATTTATTTGCTGGGTTGCATGATAAAAACAATGTTCAGAAATCCATTCAGAAAATAGAATTGCTGAATTCTTTTGTTCCAAAGTCTTTAGAGAAATAATATGTAAAAATTGAAAAATATATAAATATTTCGTACATACAAGAAGAGGTCATGGAAACGTTAATGAAAATGTCTTTTGAGGAATTTGTAGTTGCACTTGAAACAAATAAATTGCCTCGTATAGAATTAAAGCCTCGACCAAAATTACTACGTTCAAATACAGGAACATTTAATTCGTATGAATCATATTTATTATCTCTATACTCGAATCGTAATCATTTTCAGTACTATGATGTAGAAATTATCCTTAGAAAGTATAATATACCCCATGTACGAAAACATTCCGAATATTTTTCTAGCATTAAAAGTATCGAAAGCATAGACACGTTTGATTGTGAAAAAAATCATATGAAAACAGATAAAGAAGATGATAGAAGTTTTTCGTTTGATTCCATTAGCCGAGAAAATAGTATTGACTCAGGTGATAGCACCTCATGGTATTACGGATATAGTTCATGCCCAAACAAACAATAAAATGAATCAATTATTAACTTGTTATTCTGGTAATCTGGCAGCGACCACATTACTTCATCAATGTAAATTAGACGTTTTTTTATGGCCAATGTTCATTATAGGATCCTATGTACATTTTAAACACGATATTGATTTATATGTGAAAAATCGTTATTATGGTCATTTAGTGAATGGTTTGTTTTTGGGAATGATGATTCAATACCCATTGTTGTTCTATTCCTACATGACAGCAATTCATGTGCCAAATCATTATAAAAATGCGTGGCCTTATATTCAAGAACATAAATGGACAACATTAATGTTATTAGTATGTACAGGGGGTGCTTCTTATGTGGGATACGATGTTTGTCGAAATGTATTCATGCCATATGATCTGATAATAGGGATTATTCTGGGGCATGTAACATATCAAGAAGTGTCTGTACACAAATCATTTTAATTTTATTGGGAATAAAAAATTAAAATGAACTACCGAAAGATCCACCCAACGCAGTGTTTGCTGCCAGGGGACCCATGTCAAACGAAGGAGCCGCTGGACCACGAATCATTTCGTCAGGTCCGGTACTTTGGCGTATTGTTGCCATTGGTGCTGGTGGGAATACATCTTGCATTGTATCCATATTGTCTCCTCGGCTTGGGGAGTGTTGACTTACCCCTGGACGTGATCCTTTTGGTTTCTGTCCTTCCATGTTTTCTTGAGGACCACTCCACATCTCGACTACGCGATCTACTAAAATATTTACTTTAATACCAATCTTTGTTTGAATACTCAACACGAGAATCATAAACGCCAGAATAACATTTGTTAATGTAAGTGCTTCATATTTGAATTCGCTATATGTAGGTACAAAAGTGATGACACGATGTATGATGATAACGCCTACAAACATGACAATTAGTTGAATCAAAACTTCGATCAATACTTCGATAGAGGATTTATCTGCATCTGCTTCTGGAACAAACCGCTGAATCATTTTATTGAGCAATACAATCGGTATAACTCCTAAAAGAGAGTATTGTACCACATTCAGAATTTCTGCTTTTCCTTCTTCCGTTGTTGAAAAAACATGTGAGAAAAAGGTTTTTCTGGTTCCGATTGGTTCTAAAACATTTGTTTCTCCAATATTCATTATATGTCTTGTACGGAGAAATTATCCTAAATGTTTATAATTGTGATTCGCTATCCTTTTTCATTGGATTTTATTATATTGATAATTATTATTATTATTATTATTATTATTATTATTATTATTATTATTATTATTATTATTAATATACAAAATTATACCGTAGTTATATATATTACGGTTATTAATGATTAATATATTGTTTACAAATATATATAATGAAATATCAGATATATATTACATTTTTTAAAACAATAGAATTGTTTTTGTTTTTATTACCAGCATTTCCACCTGATCTTTACGCTCGGATATCAATGATGGTAGTATATTTTATTGGTCATTTGTACGGTGTTCAACGAATTTATTTGAATTACAAAAACGATATATTAGAACAATTTCATGAAACGAAAGAAGATTCGGCTACCGTAAATATTATCTACACATCCATATAAATAAATAAATTTATTATTCTTTTTATATGGACGAATCCAATTATTTGAATTTGATTGAGAGAATATTGCAAGAAGGCAATCGCGTGGAAAGTCGAAATGGCACCACTTATTCTGTTTTTGGTCATCATATGGAATTTTCTCTCAAAGATAACACCATTCCTTTGTTAACCACAAAACGCGTGGCATGGAAAACTTGTTTTCGCGAATTGATGTGGTTTCTACGAGGCTCTACGAATAATGTTGAATTGCAGCAGAAAAAAGTGGGGATTTGGAATGCAAACGCTTCCAGAGAATTTTTGGATTCGCGTGGATTGACGCATTTAGAAGAAAATGATTTGGGTCCTGTTTATGGACATCAATGGCGTTTTTTCAATGCTCCGTACAAAAGTTGTCACGATGATTATACTGGTCAAGGCATTGATCAGATTCAGTACATTATTGATGCGCTCAAAGACCCAACACAACACACTTCGCGTAGATTGGTCATGAGCGCATGGAATCCATACCAAATAAACGAAATGGCTTTACCGCCATGTCATGTACTGGCTCAGTTTTATGTACGTGATCATAAATATTTGTCTTGTAGTTTGTACCAACGAAGTGGGGATGTCGGTTTAGGAGTTCCATTCAATATTGCTTCGTATAGCTTTTTAACACATTTGATGGCACATCATTGTGGATTGGAAGCAGAAAAGTTTGTTCATTTTATTGGGGATGCTCATATTTATGAAGATCATGTGAGTGTATTGAGAGAACAGTTATTACGATCTCCGATGCCTTTTCCCAAGATGAATTTCTGTATCACACGAGAAGCGGTTGAAAATTATGATGAACACGATATAACGTGGATAGAACCCTACAAATGTCACGGAGAATTGAAAATGAATATGGTTGCTTAAAGTGGTGTTTTTTAGCGTGACAGTAGGATTATCGACTGGTCTTAGAATCATTGTTTTAATAATGAAAAATAATGGGACAAATGAATCGCATCTCCAGCTACATTCAAAGTAAATGCAAGCATTATTTCTGATAATTGAACATGTGCATTTACTAATTGATGATGAAACTCTGTAGGCTTATTCTTCTTCTTCTTCTTATTTGGAGTTTCAAGAGATGTCATCATTTTTTTCAACTGTTCTTCGATCTTTGTAATATCGTCATTACGTGGCATTTTGTTTTTAATACTCGATCTCGTAAGTGGCATTTTGTTTTTAATACTCGATCTCGTAAGTGGCATTATTTGACTTTTCTTTTTTGTTCCTCCACTACGAGTACGAGTTTGTGATCTTTTGGAAATAATTTTTCTACTCCTGCTTCGGCTGGAATGTTTGTATCCTCCTTTTAAAAAATTCAAACTATCCCAAGGAATACTCTCTACCATCCCATTAATTTTATTTATGGATTGAGAATACAGTACGGTTGCACCATCTGCAATAGCAGTTGCACTCTCTGTTTTTGTCAAGTATGATACCGTGTCATATACTGATTCTGTTTTATCGCCCAAATAATTGTACACATTACCTGAAGTATTTCCAACGTATTCGTAACCATATTGCAAATTATCTGATACTGATAAATCTCCAATATTTGTGTATTGTTGCAGTGTAGATGCATACTCTCCAATTGAGTTCAATTTTTGATAAGTCTCATTTATTGTTTTTACACCTATCATTGTATAATTATACCCAAATTCATATTCGGTTTTAAATTCTGAGTTTATTATTTCATAGTGAATAGTCTGAGGAAAATATGTAACAGAATTTCTCATTGCATCTATTGGTGCAAATGATTTAAGTAAGGAGATGGATTTTATTGCAAAACGTACAGCCATAACGAAGGCATCGCTTGCTAATTTATCATTTCCTATTTTTATACCGATTGCTGTAATAATTAAGTATATGAAATATCCATGGAACCAATATAATAGTGCATCCAACATTAATGTACAAATTTTAAATGGTACTATTGATTTATAACCATCTTTTAAATAGCTCGTTAAAACATAGTAAACATACAACAAAACACGTATAATACCAATTACAAACTCTGCAAGAGAAATAATACATTTCAATAAACCCACAATACTACTACTACTGCAGCCATACCTCCTTGGAATATTTTCGATGTCTTTTGACATTTTTTCCAACATTTTTTTCTGTTCTTTGTATAGTTGTTTTTGTGTTTCAAACCCAGTTACAGCTGTCTCTAATGTTTTATTGGTTGTATCATCAATCACATCAACCCCTTTTTGAACAGAATCAATACCGTTTGTGATTTTATTCGTATTTTCACTTTGTGCTTCAGCAAGCATTGATAACTGATGTTGCATGTTTGCTAAAATAGCTTCAGTGTCGTTGCTTTCAACTATTACACTTCTTTTTGACCCACGAAATAGTTCTTCTTTCTCTTTAATTAAGGCTATCTGATCTTTTACGCTTTTAGATTTTTTCATAGGAAGTATCGATAGTTTCGACATATATACTTTATATATATTTTTCTTTAAACTCGACAATTGTCATAACCGGTATATTTAATTTTTGTGCTTGTTGAATTTTACTGTTTGTTTCTTCAATATCCTTTATTACTACTGAAAATGTATTTTTAGATACGGCGCTTGTAAACGATACCTGGTATTTATTTTCTAGTTCTTCCATATATGTTTTGTCACGGAATCCTGTAAATACAATCTTTTTCTGGTATAGATCATGTTGTGTATTGTTGGCGGAAGGTGAATCTGGTAAAGTATGGGTTGATGTGTGTAAACGTTTTTCTAAACCACAATTTTGCAAAAATTTTATACATGGTTCGATGTTTTCCACAAAAGTATTCGCGTTTTCTTTGCCGATACCGTTTATTTTTTGTAGCTTTTCGATTTTTCCTCTTTTTGTAGATGTCAATATATCTGGGTATGTTTCCATTATCGGTTTGATCTTACGCTCTCCCAAACCTCTACCTAAACATCCAGATGCCACTAGTAAACGAACAAGCGAACACTGTGCAATCTTCTCTCGAATACTACTTGAAATCTTTTCGGATAGTTTTTCTTGGAAACCTTCAACTGTCATAAAATCTTCAATTCTCATAGAAAGGATCTTTGGTATACTGTTGTATCCGGATTGAATCATTCTACGCACATTTCCAGATGATAAACCATCTACTTCTAATGTAGTGAAAAATGCAGTAATCTTTTTTTCCAATACAACCGGATCCTCGTTTTTATTGGTCAATAACACATCGACGTGCGTTTCCGTCCATGTATAGTCGACATCTGGCATTTTTGCAGTTTCTGCTGGCATTGTAATTGTTTTGATATAAGGTATTACATCTCCACTGCGCACTAGCTGTACAATTGCTCCAATACCAATCTTGTTTGACTCGATAAACAGTCCATTGAATCCAGTTGCATATTCTATTGTAACCCCTCCTATATGCACTGGATTGACGCGTACACGCGGTTTCAAATATCCGTCTTTGCTTGCATTCCAAATCACGTCTACGACTTGCGTTTCCACAACTTGATCGGATATCACCATTTTGAAGGCAAACGCGTGATCCGGATTGCCTTCTGTTCGCCTATGCAGATTGTCATCTGTCACTATCACACCGTCAATTTCATATGCGTAATTCGTTCGCCAATCCATCAATAATTCGGAAAGTGTGTCGTTTGTGAGAGACGATGTTTTGAATCCGTGTTGTACAGTCTTAAAACCGTTTTTCTGTAAAAACTCCATTTGGGCGCTCGGATTTAAAACCGGTTCAATCACCTCGTATGCAATAAAATCAATATCGCGCATAATAGGGTCTGTTTTTTTACGGTTGACTAGTCCAGCGACCATATTTCGAATGTTTGCAAATTGTGTTTTGTATTTTCGTTCAAATGTCGCTTTTGAGACAATGAATTCTCCTCGCACAATCATACCAGTATTTTTAGGGATTGTGGATAAAAGAGGTAACACTTTAGAAATATCTTGACCGATTGTACCATTACCTCGTGTATACAATTCTCTGGTGTGATTGAGAGAAGAATATAACCCACTGACGCCGTCTAATTTACAGGACAATACATAAGGGCCAGTATATTTGCGTTTCCATATTTGCAATGATTCGGTGTCTGGCTTAATTTTGTCCATTGAAGGCATATTTACAGGAAGCTGAACTTTGTGTTTATTTGTTGCGATTGACCCTATTTCTTGCAATGCTTCGGCTTGTGGGAATTTACGCTCTAAAAAATCTTTTACGATGTCGAATTCTGCATCGGTTAGACTAGGTGGGGGACTGCCAGAAGTATATGCATGGTATTGTTGATTGGCAGTATGAACCATGTCGTTCAATTGAGATTTGGAGAGTGTATTTAGGAAAGGAACTCCTTGTGATTTAAATTGTTTCATTTGATTTACAGTGGTCATATTTGATATTATTTATGGGAAATATGTTTTTAGATTACTTTTTCAAGTTTTTACTAAGCAAACACGAAAATATTCATTTACGAGGGTTGCCGGAAATTTTAGATAAAGCAACGCTTCCATCTTATGCACAACCAACACAATCTTCTAATGCTAAGACTATACATAAAAATGGATGTAAGCGTCGCACGAAGAAACAAACGCGTCGCACGAAGAAACAAACGCGTCGCACACGAAAACGTCGACAAAAACGTTCGTTGAAAAAGCGCAGAAAATCCAGAAAATAAATATGTTTATTGCATCATTATAATAAACATACCCCCATTGTAATGATAACGATGGACAAATATAAATTTTGTGACGGTACTGGGCAATGTTACCGACGCTACAAAAAGTATTATTTTGCTTCTTATGACAAAGTAGAATGCAAATACAATTGTCAAATGAAAAGATGCAAAAAGTGTAAATTCGAGGCACCGGAGTGGTATTTCAAAAAGTATACAAGTGGATTGTGTTACGAATGTAATAAAGCAGAATACAGTGACGAAGCGGATAGTTGTGAAGATGATTTACGGAGCGATGCGACTGTAGATAGTTTGGAAAGTATTGATTCTTTGACAGAAGAAGATAGAGAACTTTTACTGAGGTTTACAGAGCTAAATAATAATTAACCAATTTAAATTATGGCACTTAGTACGTGTACAGGAAACAATATTGAGATCCGTATAAAACCGAATAGAGGTATATATGGCTCCTTTAAAAATAGCACATCGTGGTTACGGTGGAAAAGACAATATAAAAGAAGCGTTTGAAAATGCGTTTGAAAACGGTTTTGATGTATTAGAAGTTGAATTGCATAAAACATTGGACGATAAAATAGTGCTCCATCATGATTTGTTTATAGAAGATGTAAATATCGAACATAATCCATTAGAGTTTTTACAGACCAAATACCCAGATCTATTATCTTTAGAGGATTTTTTTTACTATTTTCCGCCAGACACAAATAGGATTTATCTAGATTTGAAAGGCTGTGATGAACTTGCTCAGATATTGATCCTGTTTATGATAGAGAATTGTTATAACTGTATAAATATTTCAGTGGCAAGTTTTAATCGTTATCACGTACAAACATTAGGATATTCTTTTTTAGTTTGGTCAGTCGGTTTTATTACGTACAATACTTTTCGAATATGACGTTTTAGTTAATAATATTGACTTTATAGTGGATGGATTGGACGACATTGTCATTCGGTACAATATAGTATTTAATGATGAATTCAAAAGATATATATGTATGTACAGTTTCTTCTGAGCAAATTTACAAACATATCCATATATCGAGAAAAAATTGAGAAAAGGTTTTGTTTCTGATAGATATATTGTTAATATAAAAAAGAATATAAAACATTAACGAAAATAGTTGTATATGAGTAGTGCCGCCCTTGCAAAAAAAAGACGAGCAAATATAAGTACACAGCCACCAGTACCGCCAAATATATCGACACCTACATCTAACTCTGTAGATAGAAAGGCGATTACGTTGCCTCAAGTATTAGGAATGATAGAAAAACGATTGATTTCGTTGGAGAAAGTTTACCATGTACAAAATAAACCAAACGAAGTAATAAATGGAAGTGCCCAAGAAAAAGAAATATTGGATGAGTATGAATCTCGTTTTGAAATGCTCGCTGTTCAAATTGGTGAAATGAAAGACACTATGCAAAAATTGCAAACATTCACAATGGACGTAACCCAAAAAATGTTTGAACGTCTAAATAATTCAGAAGAGAAACCTGCAGAATTGGAAATAGTTGGAAGTCAGAAGGAAACAAATATTAATACAATCGTGGAAGAGGAAGAGGAAGATGATGAGAATGATGATGAGAATGACGATGGTGAATATTAAATATAAATATTTATACAACTTGATAAATATTTAACGCCTATTTTTTAGAACGAGTTTTTCTAGATCTTCTTTTATTGGTATTGCGTCTTTTGCTTTTCTTTTTCGGAAGTCTTTTTTTCGACCGTTTCTTTGTAAATTTCTTTACAATTGGAGCTGTCACTTGTTCGCCTTTTTTATATACTTTCTTTGCGGCTTTCATCGCCTCTTTAAGGGAATATACTGGATTTGTCATTCGACCTAAACGGAATTTCTCCTGAACTAGTTTTATCCAAGCAGTCATATATTTAATAATTATATTATATTTTACATTAAAAATATAAAAAAGTACTCTTTTATATAAGAAATGGAAGAAAATAACGAACGACACGAATTTTTAAAAAGGATTAAAGAAATAGAACAACAATATTATTCAAAACATTCTAAAAACCTTATTTTTAAAAATTATCAGAAGTCCGAATGCGCATCTTTTGTGACAAACGAAATGGATTTACAAATGATGATAGATTGTACTGCATTTATAGTACCGGACACAAATATTATTTATTATAATTACTTGGTTTTTAAAACATATGGAAATGAAGAAAATCATATACATTTGTACAGACATCTAACCCAATTGATAACGAACGTATTGCACAAATATAAAACGTTTGAATTCCATATAAACTTGAAAACATTTTCTGTTTCTGCGTGCCAGCGATATTATAATATGATAGTGGGTTCAATCGACGATAACATGATTTTCACAGAAAAAATGACAAAAATTGTCATTTATCACACACCTTTTATTATCGATCAAATCAATAAATTATTGTATAATAGTATTCGTACGTTCGTGGATAAAGTAGAATATGTAAAAAAGGATAGTGATTTACGAATTAATAAATTGTTTAACATAACAATATGAATAAATGAATATTTTGTTAATAATGAAGTTGAAAGTTGAACTCGATAAAGGAGATGTATTTGTAAGATGTTTTCAACATATGAAAACATTTACGGAAAGTATTAATATTACATTCAATTATGACCATATGTACGTTCAATGTATGGATACTAGTATGATACTGATAATGGAGCTAAAAATACCAGCGTTATGGTTCGATGCATATAAAGTAGACCAACCGATCACAATAGGTTTAATGACGTCTTTATGGTCGAAAGTGTTAAGTATACGAGCCGATACTCAAACAATTTACTTGAATACAGAAGATTGTGAAGATCATTTATCGGTATTGTTTAAAGGTGAACAATCAAAATCATCATTCGATAAATCATTCGAAGTGCCATTAGTTTCTATAGATAGAGGATTATTGAACATATCAGAAATGGAATTTTCTGCGGAATTTTCCTTGCCATCTACCACATTTGGAAGTATGGTAAATCAGCTAAAACAGTTTGGAGACAATTTGTTTATAGAATGTACAGAAGAACATATTCAATTGATCGCTGATAGTCAAGAATTTGGCAAAATGAAAACACATATCCCTATTGAAGAGTTAGAAGAGTATGCAATTGATGAAGGGCAAATTGTGACTTCTAGTTTTGGTTTACGGATGTTACACAATATTTGTTTGTACCAAAAAATAGCCAAAAACATTAACATTGGATTGACTGCAAATTATCCTATGAAAATAGAATATAACATTGAAGATAACGCAGAACTCGTATTCTACATTGCTCCACGAATAGAAGATTAAATTCTATGAATTATATATATGTATTCGCCACATTCACCAAGTGGTACACAGCCGCCATCGTAAGAAAGTACACAAAGATCATTTATCAACAATAAAACGAAAAAATGTCCTCCTACAAAACCATTGCCACATCCAAAAAATGGTTAAAAGAAGCAAACCAACGTCAAGTATCTGGACCAACATGAGAAGTCGGTAATTTTTACTATATTATTGTACCGGTGCGTAACTATAGGCGAATTGAAAACAGCA
>Ga0115003_10003265_pt1 | contig 12899 bp, 11 predicted proteins | sample ArcticOcean_MG_C_7_FD_88736 | JGI IMG/M metagenome (GOLD analysis project Ga0115003, IMG submission 88736) | Marine microbial communities from western Arctic Ocean - ArcticOcean_MG_CB11_88 | ecosystem: Environmental > Aquatic > Marine > Oceanic | place: Arctic Ocean: Canada Basin | collected... | reverse complement strand
GGGCTCGGCGGCGGAGGGCTCGGCGATGGTGGGGGTGGATTCGGCGGCGGGGCATGAAGCGTGACCACCGTGACGGTGTTGTCCTGCTCACCGTACTGCAGACTGATAGTTTCGTTGAAGCCGTAAGAGAGTGGGGCGCACACGAGCACCCTGAGCTTGTCACCGTTTCGGACGAGCGTTGGGGAGGAGGCGTTCACCCCATTCAACAACAAGTGCGCGCTCTGGAACCCGTCGCTGGGGGACAGCGTCGCGTTGACCATGACGTCTGGACCCAAACCGGACACCATGACCGATTCATTAGAGGGAATCATCGAGCACGTGCCCGGATCGACAGTGATTGTAGTGTTGAGCTCGAACGCGAGCGCGGTGATGTCGGGCGGCGGCGGGCTGGGAGGCGTCGGCGGCGGACTCGGCGGCGGCGGTGGGCTCGGCGACGGCGGCGGTGGGTTGGGCGGGGGCGCGAACAGGGTGGACACGCTTATAGTGTCCACGTGCTCACCGTACGTCAGACGGAAGGTCTCGTTGAACCCAAACTCGGCCGGCGCGCACAAAAATAACTGCAACGTATCGCCGTTTTCGACGGCCGCGGGTGAGATCATGTTCAGGCCATTGACAATAATTTGATAGACCGACATGTCTGTGGCACCGTACGGGTGAGGGGTCAGGTACGCGCTGACCGGGATCCCGTCGCCCAGCCCGGAAACAACAACCGGCTCGTTCTCGGGGATCAACGCGCACGCGCCGGGCTCGACCGTGAGCGACGCGCTCAGCCTGAAGGCGTCGGCGGTGATGTCCGGAGGCGGCGGGCTAGGCTGCGGGGGTGGCGGCGGACTGAACGACACATTTCCTGTCTCCGAGGGGGTGGCGAACATGAACGCGCCACCGCCGACGGTGACCACGGTGCCGAGGACCGTCACAGTGTGCTTGAGAAAACCCATGGTTACGTGTGTGAGGGCTTACGTCCGCGTGCGCTGCTGCGGAACTCAAGCGCGCTCCCTCCGTCCTTTGGACGTTCCAATGTCTTGACCAAATGTCTTGTTTACACCGCGAACTCGTTGCCGTACCGTACCGTCTCGCCCTCGGGCGTCGTCACAAGGAACGCAGATCGGGTGGTGTCCAAGCGAAGCAACGTGGACTCACGACACTTATGTGAGCAACGCCGGTCCGGAAAACTCGGCGCGGGGAGGGGGGACGGCGCACTCGCTGAGTGACAGGCATGGCGGCGAACTCAAAAAGCTGTCAGAAAAACTCAAAAAAGCGTCCAGTGGACGCCACGTCACTAGATTCTACAAAATGCACCAATCGGAACGCCGGGCTTGTGCTATGTGTCATAGACGATCGTTAAAAAACGATCGTCTACGACGGCAGAAACTGAAAAAATGAAGGGCCGCGGGGGAGTGTTGAACGCGTATCGCCGTTCAACGCAAATTCCTTGAACGACAAATCGACAATCCAGAATTCCTTTAGATGAATTCCTTGTGATTTCCTTCGCATTTTCTTTCTTTTGTAATTGGTGTCGAGGCTGTCTGACTGCTTTGTAGTTTACGCCTTGGATGCTTTGTTCACGCGCAACGAACGGCGTGTCCCGCAGTTTACACGCGTGCACCACGACCGCATGGTCTTCGTGGTTGCGTGCCTGTGATTTCGTTGTGTTTCTAACACTCTTGTCCGGACCGCGCGGACCACCGTGAATGCGTTTAACCACCGCCGATGTTTCGATGATGGGTCATCAATCCAAATTTGTGTGGAAAGAAGTGCTTGCGCTCGAACACCTCGCGGTCCTTCACCACGATCCCTTTGCCATCCGGGGTCCTGTTAACCAGGTCGTTCTGGGGTCCTCAGCGAGGGAGTACGACTTGCTGTTGTTTTGTGTCGTTGATTTCGTGTCGTGTCGACGGTTACGTCGTCGAAGAAGGGAAGTGAGTTTGTCAGTGATGAGGTGGATGAGGTGGAGGTGTACTCGGCAACCCTGGTTTTGTTCGTCGGGGGTGCGGGGCCTGCGAGTTCGGACATCGTTCGAAAACCCGGAGAAGGAGAAGAAGGGATCTGCGGGTCGTGTCGGGACACGCGCGCGCGCGTGTCGTTACAACACGCGCGGCAACCGCGCGTCGATCTGCTTGCGGAATTCGTAGGGCACGCAGGGCACATGCGTTGGAACTTACAGGATGTGGCGCGGTGGAGACGCGGTCGAACTGGAACGGGTTGAACGCGGGGCGGCGTGAGGTTGCGATAACCGCGGCCATGGTACGTGTGCGTGAGATGGCTGTGAGCGATACGGCGGGGACGCAAGCGTGCGCGTCGTAATGGGGAAAACGCGTGAGTTTTATTCTTAAACCGCTAGCCGCCACCTTCGAATACGCGTTTTCAACCTTCGGAACCAATCACGTGGCCGTAAATCGTTCAAAAATCATCAAATCCGTCAGGGCAGTCGCTGATGACGTGGCTTTCGCAATTTTATACCTGGAAGACAAACTGAAAATTGATGGGTAGTAACACGCGCCACTTCCGTAAGCGGTAGTAACTCGTCTGTCATGTTTTTCTCGGTAAAGGGTGCCGTGGGCTTTGGTATGCTGTTGATGCGGGCTGTTGAGATGGGGGCGTACTGTTTCACTGTAGCGGGTTTATTGGTGCTGTTCCTGTTGTAGCACTACATGTGCGACGACTCAAAAAGTGCGATTCACGTAGAAACTTTCTGGAAAGGCGCGACGCTTCGTTTCGGTGCGAAGATGCTTTGTTCACGCGCGACGCCCTGTGTGTCCCGCAGGTTACACGCGTGCACCACGACCGCATGGTCTTCTCGGATGCGTAGCTATGATTTCGTCGTGTCTCTAACACTCCAGTCCGCACCGCGCGGACCACCGGGAACGCGTTTCCACTCTCAACTTTCACATGTTCCTCGACGTCAGCCGTCAGCCAACCAAAAACGACGCGTTTTTCCAAAAAGAATAGAAACATCCTGAAATCTGTTGGCAGAGATGTGAGGGCGACACGCGAGGGCATGCTGGCGCTATGTAAGTTTTATGAGAAGAATTAGCAGTAGGAGTTGTGTATTATTATTGCACGGGAGCGATGAGCTCAAAAAAAGGTACCCGTGTGTGTCAAGATCCGTCGTGTATGGCGTTGTTGCTCGCTAGTGCGTTGGGACTGTTCAAACAATATGTAAGTAAGCAGCATTGCGATTTGAAAGCGAGTTTGGAAATCTCAAACTGTGATAGTCCATGAAACAAAACCTTTCGAAATCGCAATTTGAGGCACGCCACCTATCAACCAAATCCCCTCAACGAATCCCTCCGTCGTAAGTCGCGAGTGCTCACTTTTCCCGCCACATCCAGGGGAAGCGGCGCTCAGGTCAAGCGCATCCACAAAACAAGTACCTCGCTTTTTGACTGTCGGTTACACCCAGAGAGGCTGGACTAGGGAGCTGTCTTCACGAGACTATGACAAGCCTTGCCGCGAGCCTGCGCCCGTGGACCACCAGCCCCCTGGATCGTACGCGAGAGCTGAGAAAACGTCGTCATGTCACCGCGATGCGGGCGACTGTGACGGCAAAGGAACAGAACGTCCGTGAGATTGATGAAGTCGCACTTGCGGGTAAACTAAAAGGTGCGTCTCGTGCTCGATCTTCAACACCCCATCGCGGTCTCCAAGCCGTGCTTCCCCCCTCCAACTGACCAAATCCTTCTCAAATTCTTCCGTCCACCCTTCTTTTTCTTCTCGCTGCCAGAGATCGGCCTGGAACTTCAAGGGTGCGTGGACAAGGGAAGCTGCGCGGCTGTGTTCAAGGCGGTGAGCCTGGGAAGCGCGACCGCCTGTGCGGAGGACGAACACACGTGGCAAGGCGAGAAAGGCACTGTGTTTGCGGTGAAGATTCTGTTGACGTCGATGACGAACGAGGATTTCGTTAAAAACTTCCGACGAGAAGCGCTTTTGCTGGGGCGAGTCAATCATCCCGGCATAATCAGAATGTACCATCACGGCAAAACACCAGCGCCGTTCATTGTGACGGAGTGGTGCGACGGGGGCAACGTGTGGAACGCAGTGAAGTGCGAAGAAATCAAAGCCAGACATTGGGTCGGCGACGAAGGCGACGAGGAGGATGAAAGTAAACGCATCAAAATAAACACGCCAACCGACGCGCCGTTGCTCGACATACCCGCGGTCGCCATGGACGTCGCGCTGGCGTTGGAGTACCTGCACCACGCCGGCTTTGCGCACCGTGACATGAAAAGCCACAACGTGTTGCTCACGTGGTGTCCAACACTGAAACGCGTTCGGTACGTAAAGCGTCGCGATGCGTTCGAAAAGATAATCGCGCGTCGAAAGCGAATTCGCCATCGAACTCGTCTTTTCCTCCACTCACCACCTCTTCCCTTCACAAACCAAAACAGAGCGAAACTTTGTGACTTGGGAAGCGCCGCGCCAATCTCCAAAATGCCGCGGCGGCCGGCGAAAAACTGGCTCGGTTTTTCCGGTCGGTGGCAACCCGTGGGAACCATGTTATGGATGGCTCCTGAGATGCTCGAGCCTCCTTTAGAGGGCGCGACTGCGCCGGTGGGGTATTCAGGAGACAAAGTGGACGTGTACAGCCTAGGAATCGTGCTGTGGGAACTCATGGAATTCAAAATCCCGTGGACACACGGAGACATCTCGAAACAACTAGTCATCGACTCGGTCGTGGTGAAGAACGAGCGGTTACCCATCCCGAAATCGTGCGACGCGAGGTTAGCCGAACTGCTTGTCGCCATGTGGGCCACCAGTCCAGTGGACCGACCGGATATGGCGTACGTGGTGACTGCGTTTCGCGAGATTGGCGCTGAATGGGACGACGCGGGAATGTTCGCACGCGTCGCGAAGAAAGCCAACTTACACGGCGAACAACTGGCCAAGATTTTGACGCAGGTCAACTCGGAACAAGAAAACCCGTTGGATGACGATTCAGGCACAGCCGATGTCGGTGACGTCACGGTGACTGAGGAAACGAGTGCGGAACAAAAACATGTCACGGCGAAGGAAGATGCTTCAACAGAGGTTGGCGTGGAATCGACAAACGGGAACGGAAAAAAAACGCGCGAAAAGAAATCTGATGAAAATAGAGAAAACTGGTTTGGCGATGTCGGTTCCGTGGATTTCGAACAGTTAAGCACGAAGCTGATTCCTATGTTGTACCCGCACATGTTCGCCTCTGCGACGGCCGCGGCGGATAGACAACGCTTGGATGAGCAACGAACCGAACTCGTGGAACTGGAAAGCAAAGCTGTCGAGCTCAAAGCGCGAAGCAAGCTCGACCCGTTTGCGGCGTTCACAGCGGATGCGAAGGCGCGCGAAGCCAAACGGTTGGACAAAACAATCTCACTCGCCGCGGCTGAGAGCGAGGTGCACGCATGGCGCGCCACGCGAGATCTGTTACGAGAGCAGCTCGCGGAAGCAGACAGACAACACCTTGAATGGAGACGGAAATATAGGGAGATTGATCGCAAAAGATGAGAGCTACATGTTTGATAGTCTAGACTAGTTTATTACCCCCATGGAATCACCTGATGCCCTCGTACGGAGTCAGGCCGAGCTTGTTCAACAGCTTGTCATTCGCCCCCTTCGCAATCAAGTAATCGCTCAGAGAGTTGAAACCGTACGAGATGCAGTAGTGCAATCCGGAACAGCCTTGTTTGTTCTGTGCGTCAATGCCAGCTCCGTGTCGCAACAGCGCTTTCACGATCCGAGCGTTGCCGTTTTGACAGGCGATTATCAAAGGGCTGTTCCCAAACTTATCGCGCCCGCCCGCCGGACATCCGCTCTTCAGTAGATCGGTAACTTGCTTGTACTTGCCATGCCGAGAATAGGAAAACAAATTTCGGAAGTCCTCCGTGGTAAACTGACGCTTCGAAACCTGCGCGAGTACGTTTTCTTGCTCCGTCGTTGCAGCGAGCTTGGTCTGCGTCGTCGCGCCGCTGGGCGCCTTCGCGTCCGCTTTCCGCGGATACGCACCCGGAGAACTCGCGGCGGTTGACGTGGCGAGCGATGAAGGTTCGGTGTGTGCCGCATCCGTTGACGCGTCTTCATAAACAGCCTGTTGACCACCAGGCGACTTCTCCGTTAACGCGGCGACGACCTGCCTCGCAGAGCTGGCTTTCCTCATGAGTAACTTCGCGGCGGCGGTTTTCTTCGCCTGTTCGTCGCGCGTCGCCTCGGTTCGTTCAGGCGACGAAGAGTTCTTCGCGCGTCGCTGTTCGTCCACGAAATCTTCGCGCGTGTCGCCGAGCTCTTTTCTGTGTTCCACATTGCCAGGCCGCATTTGCACCAGTGCGCTGACTTTCGTGCTCGCTTTCAAGAACTTTTGTATCCCCCTCTCATTCTCGCGCGACGGCGGCGCGGGCGACGCCTCACCCGCCAAATCGCGCGCGCCTCCTCTCTTTTCGTACCTTTCGTAATTCGCCTTGCGCAAATCCAGCCGCGAGAAGTCGATCTTCGGCACGACGTGTCCCCCCGTGCTGCGCGTTTGCGTGTCATTCAACGCGAGGGGAGCATCGTCCATGTCATCGTCTTCGCTGTCGTCTCCACGCGCATGACTCGATCGTGCCAGAAACGCCCCCCGCGCGTGAGTAACGCTGTTTATCGCGCTCTTTCGCTTGTCGTCTTTCGAAACCCCCGAAATCGCCGCCGCGCCGAGTTCTCGCTCCGTCGGCGCGGCCGGAACAGACTCAGGAACTTCCGGCGCGACGCCGCACGACGCCGGTGTGACGTTCCCGTGTGCCTGCGCTTCCGTTTCTTGTGCACCATCCGTGAAAGGAACACGGTCATTGTTAACATGGCCTCCGCGGACCAACACCAGCGCGGCGCTGAGCAACGCGCGGGACGCGTTTTCCAAAGTAGCGGCGCCGTCGTTTTTTTGGGCAGTCGGCTTTTGTCGGTCAAAACTTGGAAACGCGTTCGGGTCAGCTCTTGGACGCGCGTTCACCGCAGTGGCTTGCCACGTGTCTGGAATCGTCCGCATCCAATTCGTGTTTCCGTGACGCGTGGGGTGCGGGGAGACGTTTTGGGGAGTAGAGAGGCGCGGAAGCGAACCAGAGCGCGTTTCAACCCAAGCGTCGTCGCCGACGCGGAGGGGAGCCCAAAACGAAGCGCCGCGGTTTTCAACACCCGAACGCGTCGGGTCGTCGGGTCGGGTCGTCACACCCACACCGTCCGTGCCGCTGGGGTGGTGGGTAAACGTGTTGTCATCGACCCAACGATTGGGCACGCGTGTTTCCGCGTACCCCCCGCGTGCGTATGGAGCGGCACCCCACGTGTCCCACGTTTGGGGGCGCGTTTCTAACCGCGGCCCCCCGGGTGCGCCCCGGGTGCGTTGTGCATTCGCCGCGTACGCGTTTTGGGTCGTCTCGTTCGTCGCGGCGGTCGCGTGGAAAGATTTACCAAGCACCGCGAAAACATCTTCCGTTGCGGTTCGGAAACCCTCTCGCTCGTTCGCCTGGTCTTCCAGCAATTTCCTAACGCTTTCTTCGTTCACGCGTCGGTGTTCCTCGCGGTGCGCCGTCATCACTTCTTTCTCGGCGGTTTTGATCGTTTTCATGTGTTCAAACGCGTCAGCGTACCGCTTGTTCGCGAGCAACTCCTGTTGCTTTCGTCGAAGCTGCAACACAGGCGCTGACGTGATAGCCGACTCGGTTTCGAGACTCCGCAGACGCGCTCTTAATTTGTTGAACTGCTCTTGCTGGCGGTTCCGAAGCTCCACTTCACGCTGAGCCGTGTCAGCCAGATGAGCGCGTAACACGTCAGGGTCGAGCTCATCGGTCGGGTTTCGCGCGACGTCAACGTGCATCGCGTTCACTTCGTCCGAATACGCGGCATGTGCATGCGGGTCGAGCCTACTCGAGGTCGCAGGCCTGAAGGACGGACCCCCGAACATGGTACCTCAGGCCCGCCCCCCGTGGTGTGAGTGGCGGTTTTGCTTGTTGGTTTTGATTATTGTTTGCTCTCACTACGAGAACGAAAATGCTAAAATCGTGCTTAAATCGTGCTAAAAAGGGAACGATTTAGCACGCTAAAATCGTGCTAAAAATTGTAAATTCCGAGCGCAAATAAATACAATATAATGAAAAGCGACGACGAACGAATCTGCTGTTTTCTTGCGAGAAGTAAGGCGGCTTTTTGCATAATTTGTTAAAAACCAAGACTACGTGCCAACCAGTGTCGGGGGGCGCGGGGCAGCGGCGACGCTCAATGACCGCGGCTTCTTCGGAATGGGACCGTCTGGGTAACATACATTATCAGCGTCGGCATCTGTACAGCTTCGACGACGTGAGTGTACACGGGAGCAACAGTGCCGCTGCCGTCAACGGCGGGGCTTTTGCTGTTTTGTCCACCGCGGGGAAGAGCACGAACGTTGCGGATTCTGCGCTTGATTCCACACAGCGCGCGCAGCAGCATTTCACGGTTTACAGCTCCTCAGGACATCATCTGTGCGACATTGCGTATCACAGCTCTAGCGACCTCATCACTTTCGGTTGGACACGTGAAGAGCTCCTCGTGTGCGTGCACGGAGACGGGCGAGTAGTGGTGCACGATTTGCAAGGCAAGGTGACGGGTGATACGTACCCGCTGCGCGGCGCCAAAAACGGCGACGAAGCGCTCGCTCGTTGCAAGGTTTGGGAACGTGGGATTGTCGCTGTGACGACTGCGAAAAAAATCTTCTTGGTCACAGATGTACATTCAAGCGCACCGAAAGTCACGCAACTGGAGTCTCCCGAAACGCGAGAAAGCGTCTGCGCTTTGGACGTGAAAGTGACGTCGTCGGGAGGAAACAAAGTCGACGCGGAAGTGTTTTTCGCGCACGGCGATACAGTGACTGCTGCGCATAAATCCACCGGTTCTCGATCTCAAACGTTTGGAGGAGGCAAACCAGTTGCGCTTTGTTTGTCGCCGAATGGTCAGTTCCTCACCATCTTTACCAGTCTCGGTGAGATGCTCGTGGTGACGTCTGACTTTTCACGCGTGGTTTCGCGGTTTGACGCGCAGTCGTCGTCGCTGCCGGAGCAGCTGGCGTGGTGCGGTTCAGACGCCGCGGTGATGTACTGGCCGACGTATTTGATTATCGTGGGGCCTCATGGGAACTTCATCACCTACGTGTACGACGCACCTGCGAAACTAATCTCGGAATCAGACGGTTTGAGGGTTATCACGTCGTCGGGGCACGAGCTGGTTTCCCGCGTGCCCGACGCGGTGGTGGAGATGTCGGATTCGGACTCGAGTAATCCGGCGGTAGCGCTTCAAAACGCGGTGAAACAACACGCGAACAACCTTTCCGACGTGAACGACTCCGCGCTGCTCGTTGAAACGGAAATCGACTCCGCGATTCTCGGTTGCGTTCGAGCCGCTTGTCACGAGTTTGACACAAAGAGACAGTCAGAATTACTCCGCGCGGCGCACTTTGGAAACTCGTATCTTCAAAGAAAAAACAGACACGTAGACTGCTGGGCGTTACACAAAACGTGCGTGATGCTGAGAATACTGAATGCCGTGCGCAGTCCTGAAGTGGGCATACCCTTGACGTACGCGCAGTACTGTCAAGATGGACTCGAAAATCTCGTCAAACGTCTGAACATCCGCAAACAACATCTCCTGGCGTCTCGAATATCGGAACGTACCAAAGGTTGTCAAGATGTGATTGAGCACTGGGCTTTGACGAACATCACGGCTTCATCGTCCGAGTCCGACGATGCTCTTCTAAATAAAATAAAACCTAAGCTCGAAACTTTGCGCGGCGCGTCTTACGGGAAAATCGCGCTCGCCGCGCATCGAGCCAATCGACATCGGCTGGTTCAAAATCTAATCGACATGGAGCAAAATTCCTACGCGCAGGTATCTCTCCTCATCAGCATCGGCGCTGACGAAAACGCGTTGTTCAAAGCAATCGAAAGTCGGGACGCAGACCTTATTTACACGACGCTGCTCAACTTGCAGCGTTTGATGACGTTTCAAGATCTCGCCTCGCTTTTGTCGAGAAATCCTCAAGCGAAAGCGCTTTTCGTCGCCTTCTGCAAGCGAACGGACGTTGAGCTGTTGAAATCGTTTTTCTATAGCTCTGGCGAAACCGCGAAAGGTGGTCAGGCTTTACTTTCACAGGCTTTTTGCTCCTCTGCTCGTGATGCCGAGGCGTACGTCTGGGACGAAGGCTCTGCTACTCTTTGCGCGCAAGCTTCTATGATGTACGGGAAGTTGAAAGACGAGTTTCACGAAAAGACTCTGGATGAAGCGCAGCGCCTGATCCGCCTGGGAATGGAAACACACTTAGAAAACGCACTCAGTGGTATTCCTCAGAAAAGTCTCGCCGCGATTGTGAAACACTTCATTCGGAACGGAGAACTTAAGGAAGCGCAAAAGATCCGCGTCGCGTTTGGCGTTTCTGATCGTCATTTTTACTGGTGGCACGCGAGCGTCCTCGCGTCTAATCGCGACTGGAGAGCTCTCGAAACTTTGGCGAGTGACAAAAACTGCCCCTTGGGTGCACTAGCCTTGATCGAGCTTGGAGAACGTTACGGCGCTCCGAAAGTCGAGCTGGCAAAGTACCTAGCGCGGCTCCCCAACACGCGGCAGAGGGCAGCGATGTTCGCCGAAATGGGACTGGAAGACCAAAGCACTGGCGAGGAACCGCACACTTTTGCAACGAAAGCTGCTGGATTTTTCAGCGCTGAGTCGTGAGCGAAACGAGGTTAGAATCCGACGATTCGCTTGTTGTCGGTTCTGTTACACCACAATTTCAGGCTAGCTACTAGACAGCATAAAGCGACGAAGACAGTTTCACGCATTTACCACTGCCCCCGCCGTGTTTTCGGCAAGCGGCGTCTTTTGCCCGCTCGCGATCTTCGGCTTTTATTTCTCCATAGTTCAGTTTCACTCGCGTCGACGTAAGAATTCTGCTCAGAGAAAGTCGAAAATCTTGGAGCGCCGCTTCATCTTCGAAACCCTCTCTCAGCACGCCGTCCGTAAGCACATCCGAGGCAAGCGTTGAGGCTGCGCGAAGCACGGCACAGACGTGGCTTTCAACTAAAGCGCGAACGAGAGCCTCTGTCCCGTGGCGCAAATGCACGGTTAAGCTGCTCAACAGCTTTGTCCAGAGACACACGTTCTGTGTTGCGTTTAGACTGTCGCGAAAGCACACGCCCACGGCTGACGCGACGATATCGTCGGCTCGGGTTTTGTTCAAACTGCTCAATTTTGACGCCGGCGAGTCCATCCGACGGGCCTCTTCGTTTTTCAAAAGCACGGAATACGCGTTGATGCAAACAGACAACGCTTCGCTTGCTTGACCCATTTTCTCGAGGATCGAGGCTTCCGCGTCGAACACGCCATGATATCTGCAGTAAAACAAGGTACGCGTGAGATGATACCCGACCTTCGCTTCCTGGAGAAATCGTTTCACGGCGTACGGTGCAAACCGACACAGGACAAGAATTTCGACGTGGATGTCCCGACTCACTTCCGCCGTGGGTTTCTGTTGTGCCGCTCGCGTCGCCGCGCAAGGCGCTGGCGCGTGTGCCGCGCAAGGCGCTGGCGCGTGTGCCGTGTTCTCGCGTGTTTTCGGTGGAACCTCGATGCTCGCAAAAAAAGGGTTCACCCGGTTCACGGTGGTGTCCACTTCCCCCGCCTCGGGGGTTTGACCGAGAAGTTTGCGGATCCGCGCGTCCCAAGTTTCACCCCGCGTTTCCTGCCCAGGCATGACGGACGCGTGACTTGCCGCGGAAGGCCCTGCGGACCCTGTCTTACGAAGTTCGAAACACCCGAGTCGGGAACGGGTGGTTTGCACGGCACGGCTCGGGCGGGAAGAAGTGCGAGGCTGACGTGTCAACGCACTGCACCGATGTTTGCATTTGTTTACCAAAAAACGTCCGGACACGTCGCTCGGCAACACCGCTTGTCAGTACTTCAAGCGCGCCGCGCCGCGTCTTCCGACTCCCGTGTCCGCACTGTCGATAGAAGAACTTCAGCGCCATGCTTTGCGCTCGATCGAGCTTCTTCCAAGCTGTCTCGTTGCGGTCGCGAGCGAGGAACCCCGTTGGACGCAAACGACGCGTGGGTCGCACTCACCTCACACGCGCCTCTGCTTCAGGTAAGTCGACGTTTTACCCGGCACCTCACGAAAACATCAGCACGTCGACGTCCACCAGCGAGCTGCGTAGTGCTCGGAATCGTCGTGAACCCGTGGTGTTTCTCATACATGTACGCATCTCTCTGACGGACTCCTTGAATGTTTCCCACTGCAGGTGACAAAGATTCCAAGGACGAAGATGGGAAAAAGAGTCTGCTTGACTGGGACGGCGCGTGGAGTCAGATCAAAAGAGAAATCAAAGGCACCGGCACGATCAATCCCGATGATCTGGTAGACAGATCTGCGAAGTCTTCCATGAGGTAAGGGGCCCTTGCCTGCAAACGAGCCGAGTCGTTTTGTATCCTTTTCGTCGTCTAACCGCTTCGTCGCATTCTCAACACGCAGGAAGAACAGTGGGAGGACCGCGAAGGAGGATATCCAGGCTGATGAGAATCGTGTGGCAGATATCTGGAGCTCGGAGAATTTTACGAAGTTCGGCATTGCTTCCGTGTGCTTCTTACTCTTTGTCTTTGTGTTCGTTATTGGGCCGCCGCCGTCGGAAGGGAGGTGTTCGCTTCCGTGGTGCTAGCGTTTAAAAAAAGATTAAGTGTAAAAAGGGCTAGCTTGCTTGATTTGCTTGACGGTGTGACGGTATTGGTGATTGACTTGTAATAAATAACAACAGATAGGAGTCACATAAAAAGAGCGATTCAACATACGTTTTATTTCAAGTCTACAACATCATCCCTCCGCTGCTTCCGACGTGTCCGTGCCGCGTGGTCGTGGCGAGCTCGCCGTACACGGGTACCAATTCGTCTGG
>Ga0115003_10003262_pt1 | contig 12902 bp, 11 predicted proteins | sample ArcticOcean_MG_C_7_FD_88736 | JGI IMG/M metagenome (GOLD analysis project Ga0115003, IMG submission 88736) | Marine microbial communities from western Arctic Ocean - ArcticOcean_MG_CB11_88 | ecosystem: Environmental > Aquatic > Marine > Oceanic | place: Arctic Ocean: Canada Basin | collected... | reverse complement strand
CTCAATCTCCTCCAAGACCACACGCTGACCTTTGCTTCTTTTCTTTCGTCCCAACCCAGGCTTCGATTTTCTTCCTGTTCTTCGCCGCGCTGGCGCCCGCCATCGCGTTCGGCGCGGTGCTGACGTCGGCGACGGCCGGCATGCTCGGCGCGACTGAGGTGATTTTGGCCACCGCTATTGGTGGCGTGGCGTACTCCGTGCTTTGCGGGCAGCCCATGTCCATCCTGGCGAGCACCGGGTCCGTGGTGACGTACACCGCGATTCTTTACCAGACGTGCGTCGCGCAGGGTTTGCCTTTCTTCGGCACCTACGCCTGGACCGGCATCTGGACTGCTATCATCCTGATGTTCGTCGCGGTCACGTCGTCCAGTAACTTGGTCAGATTCTTCACCAAGTTCACCGACGAAACCTTCGCCGCGCTCGTGGCGATCATCTTCTGCGTCGAGTCGTCGAAGAAGATCATCATGATGTTCTTCAACAGCAACATCAGCTCCACGCTGGCGATGGGGTCGTGCATGGTCGCCGTCGTGACCCTCGGCACCGCCTTGGCCATCTCCAACTTCAAGTCGTCGCCCTACGGCCCCGCCGGTATCCGCACCGCCATCGGCGACTTCGCCCCCACCATCGCCGTCGGCGCCGGTGTTGTCTTCGCGCAGTGGCTCGCCGCGAACTACGGCTTCGCGTTCGAGGCCCTGTCCCTGCCCGACGCCCTGGCGCCCACCGCGAACCGCCCGTGGATCGCCGACCTCGCCGCCGTGCCCAACAACATCAAGCTCATGACCATGGCCGCCGCGCCCGCGTGCGCGATTCTTCTGTACATGGACCAGAACATCACCACCCGTCTTGTGAACAACAGCGCCGGCCTCAAGAAGCCCGGGGCGTACCACCTTGACATGTTCTGGCTCTCCATCATCACCGGCCTCACCTCCATCTGCGGCCTGCCCTGGATCTGCGCCTCCACCGTGCACTCCATCACGCACGTCAAGTCGTTGACGGACACCACCAAGGACATGAACACCGGCCGCGATGTCGTCACCGGCGTGACCGAAACCCGCTGGACTTCCCTGATTCTCAACGGCCTCATCGGTTTGTCCATCGTCTCACTCAAGCCCGTGCTCGTGCAGATCCCCATGTGCGTGCTCTCCGGTTTGTTCTTCTACCTCGGCCTCGCCGCGATGCGCGGGAACGAGTTCCTGGAGCGCGTCAGCATGCTGATGATCACGGACCCCCAGGAGATGCCCAAAACCCACCCCCTGGTGGAAGGCGGCGTCGACCTCGGCGTCCTGAAGAAGTTCACCGTCATGCAAATCGTCTGCCTCGGCGTGATGTGGTGGGTCAAGGGCTCCCCCGCCGCGATGCTTTTCCCCATCCTCATCGCCGCGCTCGGCCCGGTGCGCATCATCGCCGGGAAGGCGGGCTGGTTCTCGCAGTCAGAGCTCAACCTGCTCGACGAGCAGGTGGAAACCGACCCCGGGTACGTCAAGGCGTAAGTCAGTTTGACTGACACGCGCAACTCTAAATTGAACGGTCGCGCGGTGGTCCGTGTCGGACGGGTTGGCGACGCGGCGGTGATTGCGGGTGGAGTGAGGCCACGGAGTATCAACAGATGAGAACACGGAACGCGCGACGCGAAGGTCACTTCATGACTCATTACGGACCGTCTTCGCGAACGAAAAACCATTCTTAATAGACCAACGTTCGTCGCCAAAGAAATTATCACCCTCGGCTGCTTCTTTCTCTTCTCCTGCAGTTGCAGTGCTCTTCCCCAAGAATCTCAGTCTCTTGAGTTTTCTCTCACTGCGCCACGTCGCGCTAGCCGGTCGCCCGGTGGCGATGTTGACGCCGGCGCGTTGCCCCGCGGTCGCTCCATGTCGAGCTTCGTGGGTCACTTTTCGACGCGTTCGGCGGAACGCTGGTCAGGCCCGCGCCGCTCGGCGGTCACCGGTGGCGGTCGCGGTACCTGTATCAATTCATAAAATGGACGAGGACGCGTCGGCACCCACCGTGATCAGAGCTCCACCCGGTTCGCGCATCTACTTCGCGTACGGCAGCAACGTCAACACCAAGACCTTCACCGGCACACGGGGCATCGTCCCTGCCGCGTCGTATCCCGTGGTTCTTCGCGGGTACCGTTTGGTGTTTAACGTCCCCGGCTTGCCGTTCGTGGAGCCCGCGTTCGCGTCGGTGATGAAAGTTTCTCGCGATGTTGATGCACAAAAAAAAGAAAACACGACGAACGAAGACGAGTTTGACGTGTACGAAAACGAAACCCACGGCGTGGCGTACGTCGTGACCGAGACGCAGTGGAAGGCCATCTTGCGAAGTGAGACGTCGTACGTGTGCGAAGACGTGGTGGGTGAGGTTTATACGAGTTATCAGTCAGAAAAAACTATGATTGAAGCCACGACGTTGACGTTCCCGGACGTCGACGTCGGCAGCGTGACGCTTTTGCCGTCGAGACGGTACTTGGACTTGCTAAAGGAAGGCGCTTCTGAGTGGACTTTGGATGCCGGATGGGTAAACTACTTGTCAAGGAAGGTCCAAGCGTACGACAGCAATTTAACCCCGGGAAAAGCGGCGGGAGCGGCGGTGGCGGCGATGAGCTTTGCGCCGCTGGTACTTTCAGCGGCGCCGTTTGTAGCCGCGGCGGCGGCCGCAAAAGCGTTCGAAAAAACCGCAAACTCTTTTGATACCAACAGCACCGAAAACATTTCGGAAGAAATCGTGGAAGCCGCGGTGGCGGAGGGATTCCGAACGTTAGGCACCGTGACGTGGCGGGTGCATAACGTGTTGTGGGCGCCGTTGTTTGGCAGCGGGGGAAATAACGACGAGTAGAAACGTAGCGTGACGGAGTATTCCGGAGTAGTTGGTATGGTAGTAGTGGTGATTTTAGTAGGGTAGTCATAATTTCACAGAGTAGCTCGAATGATACGCAACTCACAAGTCACTCAACACCGGGCCACATCATTGCTGTATCGGGTCCTTCAGAAGAAACGTAGACAAAGCTCAGCGGCGTCCGCGACCGCGCCCGCCGCCTCGCGCTCCCCCGCCTCGTCCTCCGCCCCGCCCTCCGCCCCTTCCTCCCCCTCTACCTCCGCCTCTACCTCCGCTCGCCGACCGAACTTGCGGCTTGAATCCCGGGAACAGCGTCTCCACGCACTTCCGGTACGAGAAGTCCTCGGCGCTGCCGTCACTCCTTAGCACCATGTAGCACCGCGTGTCGTGCTCCGGGTGGTTGCGAATCTGGAACGTTTTCACGCCGCACCCGATCTTCTTCGTGGCGTCAGGGTGCGCCCTTTTCAGGCACTGCTCCACCACCGCAAACTCGTACTCGTTCATGTCCTGGTTCACGGTCATGTTGTTCAGAATCCAGGAGAAGTACTTGATCATGTCCTCCGGTGATGCGAACTCCTTGGGGCCGAGGGTGACCGGAACCCACTCCTTCTTTTCCTTCTTCGCATCAGGCGCGGCATCGACCGCCTCCTCGGCTTTGCGCTTCTCCCCAACCTCCGCGACAGGAACCTCCTCCTCGGGTTTCGTCTCGTCGTCAGCCATCGTGCGCGGGGGCGACTGTCGAAACACGCGGAAAGGCGCGCGGGACGAATGAACCCGCGCGTACGCACGCCCGCCGTTCTGGATTGCTCTCGGAGAAAAAACACGGCCGCCGCCAAAGAAAACAGAAAAAAAAACAAATCAGACCAAAGTTGATTGGTACGCGCTGCTTTTCATCGTGTCGTCTGGTTTCGATCGACAGTATTGATCGACGCAATTCGTCAAAAAAAAAAAGGCACTCCATGAAAACTCGATGCGTCCCAGGAAAAGTGTCTCCGACTCAGAAACGCTTATTCGCAGTTCCGTTCCCCTCTCCGAAACGGCACACCAGTCGGGGTCCTTCCCACTCCTCCGGGCACGGAGTCGGGTGAGCTTCGTGGCGCTTCGCCACACAAGCGGCTCCCGACTGCTCTTTTTCAGCTTACGTTTAATCATGGGCCTCGCGGACCCCCTCGGGGATGCGCTGACGAACTCCCTTGCGAACTTAATTCTGTCCCGTCAGAATCCGCCCAATGCGCGTTTGAGGTCAAGCACAGCAGGCACGTCGTCAATTCGAGACGAAGGGACGACACAAGAGAGAGATGCAATGTCCCCTGCAATGGCTTCTCAAAGCGCGAACGGAACTCGCGATACCGACGCAGAGTTGGTGGTGTCGCGAGCCACCAAAACGTTTCTAGATTTCGTGGATGGGGATGGAAACGAAGTGCGTGTCCCCAAATTCCAACGCGCGCGGAACGGACGTGGCGCTGATGAGAACAAACCGCCGCCCCTGTCAGACAAGCAGAGGATTGCACGGAGTAAATCGCGATCCGTGGAGCTGTGGAAAAAAATAAACCCCGGGTACGTCACCGGTATGCAACACCAATCCGAGTACGCAGGGTCCCTGGCGCTGACGCTCGAAAGGCTGGAACTCGCGAAGTACGGCGATAAAAAAGCATTCAAGCACCACCTCGCGAAAACAGACACGAGCGTTTACGTCGAAGCGGTGGCGAGGGAGCGGATAATTTCAAAAGCATTGGCGGCGGAGGCGGTGCGGGAGATGGATTTGGCGAACGCGGCGAAAGTGAGCTCGAAAGCGAACTCGGTGGCAGGGGACGCGCCGGCCGCGGCGCCGGCGGAACAAACGTGATGCGTTTTTTAGATTCGAAAGGCATCACTCTATTGGCCGTTTACTTTATCGCCGTTTCTATTGAAGCATTCTGTTAACAGTATCTTCTACGTCTCATTAGTGTACGACCGCGCGCGTCCGCTCATTCCAGTCGCCGCCTCTAACGGCGCATCGGAAGCGGCGCCGTGCTCGTCTCGCTTCGGCCCGGGTTCCAACCCAGAGTAGGTTCGGCGGGTCAGTAGGTACTGCGCGCCCGATTTGACGTCCGATATTTTCCCGCCCCCCGCGCGTCGCGCCACAGCGTCAACCGCCCGGACCGCCAGACGCATCTTCGCCTTTGTCCGGTGGCCGTCACCAAGCACGTCGTCATCCGAATCCGAATCCTCATCATCGTCATCATCGTCGTCGTCATCTTCCCCACCCCCCCGCGAACCCGACCTCACTTGGCCGTCGAGAAAGGAAAACTCAGGTCCAAGTTCGTTGTCCAAGTTCTGTACCTTCTCATCGCCCGAAGTCGGCGCCAGCAAGTGCTCGAACCCCAAACGCACCTCCCCGTCCCACACCGACCCGTGCGTAAACGCGACTTGCGCTTCCCACGGCGTGATCACTGGTTGTAAATAATCGCGGCCGTCGATAAGCGCGGCGTGTTCGCACGAAACCAACACGAAACTGTGATTGCAAAAGAGAAATGTCAGTCTTGAGTCTTGAGTATATGTAGTATACTTCCTTTTAATGACTAGTGTAGTCAAAGAGAGGCAGTAAACAGTGTGCCTGGATTTGGGAAAGGCCCAATACGTACCACTCAATCTCGGGAAAGTTCGCGAGCTTTTGCGGGTTGGGTTTCCCCGCGACCACGGTGTACGATTTCCGCCCGCTCTTCGCAATCAGGGTCCTTAGGTTTTTAATCGCAGTGAGGTACCCGGCGACACCCAGGGTTCCTGCCATGATACCGACCACGTTTGAGTTCCGAGCTTTCTCGATTAAAAAACGCCGGCGCTTAATCACGCGAGCGGTTTGTTCCGACCCCGCCGCTTCGGTTGTTAACTTGGAATCAATAGGCGTGACTTGCGCGATACCCAAACACCGCCCGTGGAGCACCGCGAGCGCCATGGTCAACGCGGGTGAGTCACCGGAACCGACCCACACGAACGCACACGACGCACGGCCGGAGGTCACGCCAGACGGGAGCGTGAAATATTGCCCACCCACGCGCTCGACTTCGGTTTTTGTATCCGCCACGTTTGGCGCGCAGGGCGTTTCTTTTTTCGTCCAAGAGTCATCGGCGACAGGCGCGGCGGCTTCCGAACCCGAACAGGTTTTATTTGTGGCACCACACGTGACGCATGTAGCCTCGTTCGCACTCCCCCCGCACCTGTCACTTGAGCACGCGCACGCGCCTCCGCATCGTCGGTGGGTGGTGACCATCGCTCGCTCGCGCGGAAGCACCTCGACGGGCGCCGACTCGGCGACGACAATCGGGCATGTGTTCGCGTCCGCGCTCGTTTCAGCCTCAATCCTCTCGCAAAGCTCCTCGACTTGATGCGTGTGTTCCTGGTCCACCAGGACGATAAGCGCCTGGCATCGCGTTTCGTCATCGCTCGCCGTATCTGGTGCGGCGAGTGCCGCGGCGTGCGCTTGAATCGCGGCGGCGCACGCCGCGACGTCGATGTCCACTTTGTTGAACACGAATCTGGCGGGCAACCGCGCGACGGGGGACATGCACGCCCTGCCGAAGTGCACGATACAATCCGCGTTGTGGTGCGCTGCGGCGACTTCGTCCACGCAGCACGACCCGAATGTCGTGTCCGCGAGCACGAACACGCGCGTCGGCACTCCTTCCACGCAATCGGGACCGGAGTTGCACACACGCTCCAAGGCCGCCGCCACCGCCACCGCGTCTCCCAGGAGTTCGTCCGGCATCTGCAGCGCTACGCGTTTGTACCCACCGGCGTTGACCCACCCAGCGGTCGCGGCTAGTTCGTACGCCGACTCAAGGCGCGCGCTGTCGGTCATGGACGACATCGAAGGCGACGCCGCGAGACGCGAAGTGCCGAAACCGAGGGAAGGATGCATTTGTTTTGCCGGGTGAATTTTGTGACTGTTTGGGCATCTTGCGTCTTGCGAGTTGCGAAAGCTATACGGACACCATATGGATTGATTGTCCGCGTGGAAGTACACCGTAAGAGCTCCCAAGGTATTACCAGTCTTGGAGTGAAAGGTATCGTACAATAATGTATGCATATGTTACAAGTAAATAATGCCAGTCACACGCGTCTCTTATATTTTTGTACAAGCGCGCTGCGACGACATACCAGGATTATTCAGTCGGCATGATTGCAAACGGGGTGCATGATTCAACCGCCGACGTTCAGGTCACTCAGGTCCTGACTCGGGAATGACTCAGGTCACTCAGGAGTGTCGTTCAATCTAATTATTCCGCCTCGACGTCCGTAAATTTCACTTCCGTTTCCGGCAAAGCACGCCCACGTTCCCAACCTCGCGTTGCGGTCCGATCGCGTCCAGCATCGGGACGTACATCAGAAACGTGGCGAGCAGCGAAAACACCATGGACAGCATGACGATCAAGCCGAACTTGTTGAAGAACGTTATTTGCGCGAAGAACAGAATCACGGCGGATACGAGGGTGGTGAACGCCGCGGAGATTATCGGGAACCCGAGGGCGGCGACGGCTTCTTTGGTGCGCGCTTCCCGGGTGTTGGATTCATCGTCGTCGTTCTCAGCGTCGACGCTCTTCTCCGCGTGTTCGTTGTACGCCACACCTAAGTGAATGACGAAATCCACGGAGAGGCCGATTCGAATGGAGAAGCAAATGACCTCCAGGAACCCTAACGTCCACCCGATGGCCACGACCGTGGCGGTGACGGCGCCTAGAATCGTCAGAATCGCGACCAGGGAATACAGCGTGATGACCACGTTGCCAGTACCCAACAACACCACGAACCCGCAAAGCAACAGCGTCACGAACGCCGCGGTGTACGCCCCGATCTCCATCTGCTCAACAGTGTCCATCCAGTGCCACGCCTTGCCGGCGTGGAACCCGTTTCGCAGCCCAACCGGCGCCGTCGCGAGCGCGGCGGTCATGTACGCGTCCCACTTGTCGTAGTCTTTTCTTAAAACGTCAATGGGCGAGGTCCATGAGATGTTACTTGCGAAGGACAGCTGCATGAAGAACAACCTTATGTCGTCGTCGGAGTCAGTGCCGGTGGGTTGGTAGAACATGCGCAGCGGCGACTCGGCGTCGCTGCCAAACTGCTCGGCGTTTAATTCCGCGAAGTGCTTCATGCACTTTATCGACTTGGTCACAACAACGGGAAACCCGGCTTCGCCGCACGCCGAGGTGAAGGCGTCCAGCAACGGCGTGTTGTTGTCGCAGGTCATCAGGTCTTGCCCGGCGCACGCGGTTTGCCGTGAATATTGACCATTCATCCATTCCTTGAAGTACGTAGGAAAGCAGCTTGAGCTTTCCGTCATTAACAAATCGGTGTCTTCGCAAAATTTCACGAGCCACACCTGCGCCTCCACGCTACTCGGATCAAAGCTCGGATCCAGCTTCAGGTCGGGCAATTTTTTCGGGTTCAGGTGGTTGAACACGGGCTGTTTGGGAAAAAAAAGACGTCAGTCTTTCGTGATGAGTATGCGGGGATGGGAAGGGTATAGTAGTGTGACCTCTGGTAAATTGACACCGTACCGTGTCTGTTTACCACAGTACTGGTAAACGTTACTGGTCATACAGCGTCACGTCCATCAGGGTCCGTAAACAGTCGGGGGGATTTGGAGTTGGGAATCACGTACCTCGTCGTACGGCACGGAACCGAAGTTCAAAGAAACCCGAAGTTGCCCTTCGCTGGAATCCATGAACCCGTTTTTCTTAAGCACGCCGTAAATCTCAAGCGGGTGGTCCTCGCCTGTTGTGAACGAAAAGGGTCAGTCGCGAGTCGGCGAGTGTGGGTGTACTTCGTAATGTGTATCAGGGATTGGGTATAGTAGTGGTGTGACTTTCCGACTGTACTCCATAAAGAGCAGGTAACAGTGCACTTGTGATGTATGTAGTAACTTCCTTTTAATGACGGCCGTGTACTCACGTAGGGGCAGTAAACAGTGTGCCTGGATTTGGGAAAGGCCCAACACGTACCTAGCAACAAAACGTCGTTGTTCTTCGGGGTTTCCAGTTTCGTGGCGCCCCACAGCGCGGTGGCACCCAGCCCGAGTGTGCAAATCAGCAAAGGCCACCTTAAGTTGTGCAGAAACGGGTACAGCTTTTCCCGGCAGAACACTTCGGGGGGCGAGCCGGAAGAGTTTGTTACTTTTGTTTCACCCTCCAGGTCGTGTTTGCTTTGAACTTTTGAGGTCACGTCGCCAGGTCCAAGGTTGCTTTGTCCTTTACTTGTCGCGTCGCCCCTACCGCCGCGTCGTTCCTTTATCCAGGCGAAGACGTCGAAACAAAAACTCGCCTTTTCCCGGGAACGCATGAGCTCGTGCTGGAACGCGACGCAGCTGGCGAAGATTGTTATGTTGTAAATGTAGTCGAACACAATCAGCGAGGCCATGAATATGGAAAACACTCTGATCGGCGCGATCGGCGTGATCGCCGACGCCAGAAACGCCGCCGTGGTGGTGAGCGAGGTTAAAAACATAGCCCAAGTCGCTTCCCAGTACGCGTGAGACGCAACCTCCGTGGCGGATGCGTTGGGGGAAAGCTTGGCGTACGCGCTTTGCCACTTGTCGAAGAAAACAAAGCAATCATCCGCGCCGACGCCGATCAAAACGAACAAACCTGCGAGTGTAACAAAAAAGTGTCAGTCTCAGTCGGCGAATGTGGGTTTGTAACAGTTGCGAGTACGCCAGTAAACGTTACCAGTAGTGCAGTCGACCAGGAGCAGTAAACAGTGCACTTGTGATATATTTGTAAGCATTACCAGTACTGGTAATGTTGTTACTAGTGCTGGCAATGCTACATACATCACAAGTAGTGCACTCAAAGAGGGGCGGTAAACAGTCGGCGGGAATCCGTGAAACGCAAACGCACCGATGAAGTTCAAAAAGGGAAAAAACTTGATTTGGAAAACCGTGGTGGTCAGGAACACGGCGCTGGGAAACGCGAGGAGCACTTGTAACATCCCACCGAAGGTTAACAACAGCGAGCCGGTGTGCGCTCAGATCAGCACCAGGACGATGAAAATCGCCGCACTCGCCATGAACATATCGGAGTTCAACGCCGTGTCCACCGTCGTGTCTTTCAACGCGCTGTCTTTTCTGTCGTAGGAAGACGAGAAGAGGGACTGCGATTGTAAAAGAAAAGTGTCAGTCTTTCGGGCCATGTTAATAACTTGTATGAGCAAACATTGCACTTGTGATGTATTTGTAAGAGTTGCCAGTACTGGTAAATGTTACCAGTAGTGCACTCAAACAGTCAAAGAGGGGCAGTAAACAGTGTCGGGATTTGGGAAAGGGAATACGTACCGACTTTACACTTTTTTTAAGCGACCCCTTCGTTTCCAACCCAACCAGCCAGTCAATCACCCCACCGCTTTCCATTGGGAACTCCACAAGCGTCGAGGTTAACAAAGGCGAATGTTCGGGTGACAAACCGAACCCGGCGTTTACGTACGCGGGGTCGAACCCGGTTTTGGTACAAGAATCGGGAAGGCCGTCGGCGCCGTCCGCGCGATAGGTCTCGGCGCACGCCGCGAGCGCGCCCCGAATCTGTTCAAGTTGAGCGGAAAGACCTATTGTTAACACCCAGGACTCGCAGCTCGTCACGGAAAGGTTGGCCATCAACACTCTGTTTATTGATACGGGGGGGAAGCACCGGTTGGAGGTGGTGTCGCCGTTCGCGAAGTAGGTACTGGCGAGGCCGGCGTCGGCGGATGGCGAGGCGCCGGCGCACGGCTTCGGCGATTGCGCACAGTACTCGGAGTACCCGTTGAGTTGCATCACTGCGTCTTCAACTTTGCACATCTCATGTAAGGACGCAGTGGTGAGCAAATCAGTGGACCCGGAAAAGATCGCCATGAACGAGCTCTGGCGGTACTCGTCGTGAAAGGAACGCGACTCGGACCACCCGACGGTGTCGCAATTGTCATCAGCGTTATCCCCCGAACAGTACGGCTAAAACGGATCCGCGCAGTTTTCGAGGTACGGGTTGAGCGTGCCGCCGTTGTTGTTCTGAAGAAGCGCACGCGACTTCGCTGCGCTGCTTCGGAAACGATGAGACAAAGATGATTGGTCATCCGAGATTTCGCGAGCCTCGTCCGTCAGCAGACTCCGCGCGCTTCGTCGGCTACGTCCAGCATCGGTGTTCTCGCCTTCCCCCATCGCCAGCGGCGTGCCTTCCCCCAACGTGAACTGCCCGGTTTCCCACACGATGACGGACATTTGCCGGTCCGCGAGTTCCGTGCCTCGGGTTTCCCACCCCTCCGTGTCTATTGACAGCCCACCAACGGCGAGGCCGAGGGCGCCGATTACCAACCCAAAGCAAAGCGTCACGCTGAAGGAAACACACGGGCGCTCGGTGATCGCGATGATCACCGAGGCCTTGACGCCGGTGTGGCGGCCCACGGTGCGGGTCATGTTCAGGCACGTTTCGGAAGCGACACGCACCGCCGGAGCGCAGGGGGTTGTGTGGTCCAAGGGTCCAAGGGGCACATGTCATCCAAACATGTGAAAAAGAATAACGCGACGATTTCCACGTCGATGGCGTTTTTTTAAGGGGTGAACGAGGGGTTGTCACGTTTTCGAAGCACCGAATTAGACATTTGATCACCCACAACTCTCTTACTAGTACAGCCAGTTCCAACCGCTCGACGTCGCACGCATTCTGAGTTTTCTCTTTGCCCGCGGCGTGTCAGTTTCTAAAGACTCTTTGGAACTAGCGTCTCGATTACAACCGGCGAAATCTATCTTTATTCGTCTCACCACACTCCCTCTTGTTTTTTCCGTCACACGCGCGCGTCGCCTCGACTTCTGACGCTCTCGGTTCGACTCTCTTTTCGCGGAACTCGACGAAAATATTTTTTTTATACAATTCGCGCCCACACGCACTCCCGTGTCTCCGCGTCGTCGTCGCTCGCCTCCGTGAGGATTTTCCAAACGTCCTGCGGGGGATTTAACTCGAGCTTGTCCGCGCGGTCCCATCGCTCCAGCCGTGTCAAGCCAAGCGCGGGCCCGAATTTCTGTGTGTTGATATCGAAAATGAGGATTGGTCAGGTCGGGATCTGGGGATAAAAGAAAGGAAGAGTGCCGATTCTCTCGGAAGACGCGACGGGATGCATCTGAGGGGTGGTCACACGCATCGCGCCGGTACCGAACGTGACGCACCGATGTCATATCGAACAATTTCAGAATGTTCAGGTACGCCTCCGTGGTGTTGTTTTCAGGTTTGGTGTCTGCAGAAGGGTCGGGCGGGGGTCAGCGATTCGACTACGTTACGTCATTTTGTTTCGAGAGATTTTGGTAATTGCCGGAAGCCATGGCCACAAGGGTGTCGGGTCACGATACGCACCGACGATTTTGCTCGTCTGCGTCTTAGAAATAATCTTCCCTCGAGTAGCGGTGACGCGTCCGCGCTTCGTGGCCTGGAACGCATCGGTGACCTTCGCGGGGGCCATGGTTGCCGAGTCTCTGCGCTTCCGGGAATGCGGGATTGGAATCTGCCGAGTCGCTGAAGCCAATTTCCAAAAATAAAAATAAACAGATGTGCGTCGTTTCAACTGGGTTTTTTCAGCGACTCGTTCGACCCTGTTTACTCGCGTTCATAGGTGGGCGTTCATCGCAACGCACGGCAGAAGTTCCCATGTTCGGGAAAAGCTTGTTGAGGAGTCTAAACACGGTACCGGGTACGCCCCGATAAACGAACACGTTTGAATCGGACCACCGGTTGCTCAACTCAACTCGTGCTAAACTCAACTCTACTCAACTCTATCATACTCAACTCGTATCAACTCAACTCAACTCTCTCTTACTCTACTCTACTCTATTTTTACCATTTTTACACACACGCGCGGTCGTCGCGCGTGAAAAAGTTCTTCGTCGTCCCTTCCCTTTTATTTCGCTTTTTTCGCCGAGACAGTGGCGAGGATCTTCGCGAGCGTTTCGTTTTGCGACCGGAACTGCTTTTCCAGCGCGTTGTCCCCGTTACCGATCTCCGCGGTTTCGCGTACCGAGTCCATCTGTTCGAACGTTTCGTCGTCGTCGCGGGATGGTTTTTTCTTTTTCGCGAACT
>Ga0115003_10003257_pt1 | contig 12918 bp, 8 predicted proteins | sample ArcticOcean_MG_C_7_FD_88736 | JGI IMG/M metagenome (GOLD analysis project Ga0115003, IMG submission 88736) | Marine microbial communities from western Arctic Ocean - ArcticOcean_MG_CB11_88 | ecosystem: Environmental > Aquatic > Marine > Oceanic | place: Arctic Ocean: Canada Basin | collected... | reverse complement strand
TGAAATGAATGATTACCAGTTCAAGCTAGCAAAAATGAAAGGCGATTTCGTCTGGCACAATCATGTTGATACCGATGAAGTCTTCATCGTAGTCAAAGGTTCGATGTGCATCGAAATGAAGCACGAAACCATCACGTTGAATGAAGGAGAAATGTATGTGGTTCCCAAAGGAGTCATGCACAAACCATACGCTACAGAAGAATGCCATGTTTTGCTGGTAGAGCCGCAAGGCGTAGTGAATACGGGCGATGCAGAAGGGCAGTTGACCGCAGAAAACGATGTTTGGGTATAAGCCCGCCTTCACCTTTTGTAAATATTAACGTAGGTTTTCTACCTGTTCCTGCATGAATTCAATCTGCTCTTTTGAATACAGAGGTGTTGTCCATCCATCTGTAACATAACGACGTGTTTCTTCAGGCATCATGATGACCCGTTGAACCTCTGCCATTAAGCGAGAGTATTCTTCAGATTCCACATTACTAAGTAGATTCATTTTCAAATCGTGAAGGATTTCTTTAACTCGTGTTTCCCACATATCTTGTTTATTCCATATTGATTTCGAATTCTGTCGCTCTAAAGCAATTTCTTGCTTAGCGAACTCAAACCATTCATTCTGAAAGGTATCAGGATTACGTTTTAAGAGAGAAATATCTTCGTCATTTAGGTTCCAAAGCGCTGCACATTGAACTTGAGTCGCCCAACCGTGGACTGATTTCCCAGGAAGGAAAGTAGTCAACGGGTCCCCATGTTCGTTTCGCTCATCTTTACTGACAAATGCTCGTAGTGAGAGAAAGGCATAATCTCCGTATACTGATGAACATTCACGCACCACATAGTCCAGTCGATCTACGATTGGTGTGGCTTTATTTCCGTGACGATATACGGAAAAGACAGCTTCAATGGCATTTTTTGCTGTTGGTGAATTATCCACTTTAGCAGCATCCTTATATGTGCAGTATGCAATAATTCGGCACCATAGGTCGTATACCTTCTCAGTAACTCGTCGAAGTTGTCTTCGCTCATCTTCAGTAACCTTTCCAATATTTGGGAGTAGATTTCGTAGGGCAGCTGCTCGTTCGGATTTTGAATTTATTTCGTCTTGGATTCCTAGTCTAGAGCGGACTGCGGGTCTATGGAGAAGTGTTGGCCCCCCTGATACTGCAAGGAGAAGATGGTGAAGCGCACTAATCTCGTGGTGTTTGGCTACACGAAGTTGAGGTTGGGACATGGGCTTTCCGGACGCGTTATAACGTTCGTATAACTCAGCCAAATGCCGGTCTGATTTTGCAACTACCTTCTCAATGGTAAATGTGTATTCGGATAATTTTTCGTTAAACCATGGGGGGGGCTCTTCTCCCAAAAACCATTTTTGGCGGAATTTGGCATGATCTCCGTCGGTGTCATCAAACCATCTTCGAATAGTCGAAATTCGTTGATTTCCATCAATGACTTGCCAAGGTTGATCCAAATGTTTCATTGCTTTTCCTAGAACAATTGAGGGCATAGGAATTTTCCTTAGAACCGAGTCAATAAATCTGTTCCATTCAGGACCTTTCCATTGTTGATCTGAACGTTGATATTCAGGAACCATTGTGCCTAATTTTGCAGTTTCAGGGTCTTCGGACTTTCCTCGTAGAAGCATTTCATAGAGTTCGGCAAGAGTCATACTCTCTGTAGTTCGAGAAGCAAGGGATACCGCATTGTATGCGTCGTTCGATTGTCGAGTATGTTCCAAATTTCCATCAAGTGCAGCGTAAATCTCCTCTAGGAATGGCTTGTATATGACCCCGTTTCCAGAACCAATGTGTGGGTCTCCTTCGAATTGGAATGAAAGGGTGCAACCTATGACTACTCCATATTGGTTTTTAGTGTATTTTGACCATTCTTTCCTCATGCTAAAAGCCAATCTGCTGAAACTCGTAGAAGAAGTGTCTCTTTCAGAAATATACATTTCTCGAACCACAGAATTAATCTGTTCTTCAGTAGAAACGTCAGCACCGGTTTTGAAGCGAAGAATTTGCTTGGCCAATTCCGCAAGGTTCTCAGTTGAAAGATTACCATTTTTCTCATCACATGAAAGCGGAGATGAAAGTCCAAGTCTGTGAGAAATCCATGCAAGGTAACTCTTTTTAGAGGTTTCATCTAATTCTTCTTCTGGCAAATATGGACTTGTAGCATCAATCATTTTTACTCACCTCGACGTATGCTGAAAGCCACCCATATATCATTTCATCCAGTTCAATTTCTGATTCGCCTTGTTCGGGAAGCAAAACTGGCCATGAAAGGCTTGGAACGCCAGCAGGTAGCGGCGTGAATTGGCGAACTCCGGGGACATCTGATGCCGAAAATAACCGTAGTGGGCGGTTATTTCGTTCACTGAAGTAGTGAGCTCCGCACGCCTCCATTTCCATTTCAAGACGTTCTATTGATTCATCGAACACTTCTAACGATTCACCACTTAATTCATTTTGAATGCGAAGAAGCAGATCGACTACTGACCATCCTTCATCTTCTCCGACTGGTCGAATCATGCAACTCGCCAAGTACAATTCAGTACGTTCTTGACGGGCGACTTGGTCCACACTGGTTATTTCATGCAAGCGAGTTTGTTGGGTTGTTGTTTTGACATCAAGGGCAACTGGTGATTCGGGAAAGCAATAATCTTGGCAATGTATGGCCGAAGATTGCCAAGCTTGAACACAGCGTAATTGTTTGAGAGGAGTGTCAGCATTCGATAACAATCGCTCAAGGAAAGCGAATTCACCCCACAAAGACACAATACGCTTGAAACTCCATCCAAAGGAATCATTCTCAACTAGACTGCGGAATACATCCAATGAATGCAATAAATCACTACCCGTTTTCACTCCTTCATTGCGCGTTAAATGTTCGGCCACTTTTGCAATTGCATAAGCATCAATTCCCAAGTCGAATTCCAAAACCAAGCAGTCCTCTAAGTCAAATGAGGCACTGGATACAAAGGAAACTTCGGATTGAAGTTTAGCATGTTTCAGATTAAACGATTCGGACGGCGCCATTGTGTTGTGCAATATGAGTTGAGTATTACCTTCGATACTACGGGTGATGTAAACATTTGAACCAACGTGATGGAACGGTTGTAGCCCGTTTACAGGCACAGGTAAAGTCGCGATTGTATGTTCTAGGCTCATGTCTGTACTCATTCTTCCTCATCTCCTCGTTTATGCACGTTCACAGATACTGAACCACCAGGGCCTGATTGAGGGAAATGCATAATGTACCCCACCCATGGCCCCACTCCTCGCAATTTGCCGGAAGAGTTCATGTAATCATCGACGATATATACCACACACATTAGCGGGTCTGTGGTAGTTCGCCAACCTCTCAAATGAGCTGTAGCAGTCGTGGGTTCAAAATCATCGAGATACCAATCGCCTGTGTAGATGGATTGGCCTTTTGTACGGCCAGATACGAGTTGGTCGATGGTCGAATGATCCGAAGATTTACGAATCACTCTTCGAAGTTTGTGAGCTTTGAGGGCACTTGGCAACTCATCATCCATTGCGTTTCCGCTACCGTTGCGGATGATGATATTCACACGCGGAGTATCTTGACCTAATTCCTCCTGCATGGAATGGAGTCGCTGCAGACAATCATTGAATGACTGTCCCGCTTTGTGACTGGTTGTTTGGCTTTCAAGGAATGCCGCATACTCATCGATAGATACATTGAATTTGAGGCCTTGGGTTTGTCCATCCTTCTTAGCATTCTTACCGAGAATCGGTATTGGCGTATTTGATTTGGAAAGTTTATCTAAACTGTCACGCAAACTTTGGATGGCTAAACCATTGGTTCCAATCCACGGTTGATTAACGGTAACTCTGTCTCCAGCAGAACGAAGCAATACTCCATTTCTACGCTTGGCTTTGGATGTTGATTGATAGCCAGGGTGATGCATGATTTTTGCATCAGCAACATTTTGTCCTGTTTCTTGGATGTGTCGGAATTGGTCTCTCAACTGTGCATCAGCCCAAGCAATCTTCGTGAAACGCTGAACCAATGTTGGGCGCATGTGGATACTGATTAAATCTTGATCTTCACGTAGCGGCCCGAACCAACGTGCGGTTTGTAATGCAGAATCAATGATTGCAGAAGAAGGTTCACGTAGAAACATGGTCGTTCGTAATCCTTCAATGGTCAAGCCACGAGAGAGCACATCCCCACCGATAACGATGAGATTATTCGGAGTCTTTGGGTCATCATAATCCAGTTTATCGTCGCTCTTAGAGTTCAGCAATCGTAGTTCTGATGTGTCGAGAACATTCAAAGCATTTCCGAGTAATACTGATTTTTGTGGTAGTGAGAGATGTTCACTGCGGAGTTTTTGACGGTTTTGGCGAAATCGAGCAATTATCGAACGCACTATTTCGCAATCTTCAGTTCTCGCTTTTTCGAGTAACTTGATGGCACGGGCTTTCGCCAGTAAGACCAATCGATACACTTCGTCTTGGCCGAGTAGATCTCGAATAATATGCACCATCATGGCATGTCGAAGTTTATGAGGCATGACGCGACGTGGTTGAAGGCGATGAAGTGCACCAGCTACAGCATGATTCAACATGGCGGTCACCAATGATTTCGGGGGGTTTCGAATCGCTCTTAATTCTTGAACGGCGTCCACGCCTCGATTTGAGAGGTTGAAGTCAGTGACTGCGCATGGATCAACCATAATGTGTCGATGTTTTTCGAACACTTCCAAAGGACCGAGATAATGTTTGTGTGGTTCAAGAACATGAACGGATTGTGGAGCAAGACGGTCATGAGGATGTTGGAATACCTGGGCTTGTGGTGTGGCTGTATAACCCCAATAGATGGAGGGGAAAGTGGTTCGAAGACCGACAATTTGAGTATGAATGCGAGAACCAGAGGTTCTTGGTGTTCCGTCCCACAACTCACTTAAAGAATTGATACTTGAGTGGTCACATTCATCATCAACCATAAGAATCGGTTGATTGCCAAGTAAGTCTTTTGAATTCAAACATTCAAGAAGAGTGTTCAATCCATCAAGAGTTGCATGGTTTTTCTTTGTTACAATGATCAAAGCATTCCCGTCTTGGCGGAGATGTTTGATGCATGCTGCTTTGAGAGGCGACCAAATCTTCACAGAGGTAGGATTATTTGGCTTATATCGAGACAAATCTCCGCCTTCAGTTGGAGAATAGAGACGTTCCTCGTTTTGATGAATCAAGTCATTCATTACTCGGGATTGAGTTTGATTGCGTAACTTGTCTGTTGTACCACTAAAAACGACGATAACCTTGGCTCCAAGGTCAAGCGCTCCGCTTGTCAGTCCGATGAATGATGCAGATTTCCCTGATTGAATACTTCCAACAACCAACCCGTTAATCGTCTGCTCAAAATCATATCGATCATCAAACAGATTGCCAGATGAAGCAATGAGAGCGCAGGTACTTTGTAATAAGGCCAGACCTGCATCATTTCCATGTTTTGTAGTAACATAATCCACATACTTGAGCAAATATGAGGTTGGCGTGTCAACTCGATCGAGCAGCCATGAAGGAGATTGCTTGAACAGTCGGAAAATAGCTTGAGTACGCTTCGTATGCTCGTTGTGAGGATATTCTTCACGTGCTTCTTTTCTTTGAAGCCATGTAAGGCAATCCGTTGGAGTGATTTCATCGGGTTCAACTTCAGAGTCGTGTACTTCGGAGATTACTTCATCATCCATCTTTCGAAACAAATCAGTCATGAAACGAGCGCGTTGATCGACAGGAAGGTGTCGGAGCGATGCATGCAATTCCTTAGGAAATTCATCGATACTCATGCAACCACCTCATTCGAGGAATCGTTGGGAGAATAAGCCGGACGGCAATGCCATGAGTGTACCGAAGAACTCAATGAATGAGAGACGCTTGATTGCAACAGACATGAAAGAACACTCGGCCACAGGAAAAGAGAACATGGTGCGTTAGGTCCTGCCCAAATGTCCTTTGGAAGGAGGTTTTTACTTGGGCTCATACAAACAAGTTCATGAAAATAACCGATGATCACTTCAACGGCAAGGTCGGTAGTTGTAAGTCCACCCATGCGGTAGCCAGACTCCTCGACCCATTGAACATCAATCAACCATTTCTTTGGAACAGAGCCAAGACGGATTTTACCATCGGACTCATCAACATCGAGAATATGCTCTTCAAGGCCAATGACAACAGCAGTCATGGCAATTTCGGGTTTTATCAAAGGGGAGTTTCGCAACTCTGCGATCCACTTTGGGCCTTCGAGGGCAATCATGCCGGTAATTATTCTAAGCGTAGTCATGGCGGAACTGGTGTATTCATCGCCTTCATTTTGGGTGTAGTTCATTTTTTCACTTCCTGTTTTAGATCATACCTCTTTGGACTTCCATCATATGTCACTTAACGAAGTGTAAAAGGTGTTCACAAAAACTCCGAGTCGCAGGAGGTTATTAAACACTTGGCCGAGTGCAAATAGCCAATATGGCGCTCACCAACCTCGCAGTAAAGCGTTTTCCAGTTTTTCAAGACCGATTGAAGTGATCGTTGCGCCAGAAGAAAGATCCTCGGCCGAAACCGCTAATTTGTCATCTTTGAGTGATTTCATGAGTGATTCCATGATGGCTCGATACGAATTGTGCTTTCCTTTTTCCACTGTTTGACCAGGATTTACTGTTTGTAACACGTTGGAATAGAACGAACCAGGGATGGTTGAACCCTTGAGCTCAGGCGGCTTTTCGATACCGAGATGCTCACAGATACTTGAAGCAATCTCGCTCTTCCTGCGTCGTACAGCGGGCTTCTCTTCAACCTCTACGGTAGCGAGCACGCCAAGCATACGGTCTGCAGTTTGTGCAATGATGGGGTGGATGCGTTGCCAGAACGCCTTCATTTCAGGCGAGTTGATTGGATTGGCTTCAGCATATGCTATCGCCCACAACAACAAGTCAAACACTGCCCGTTGCTTACTGCCGTCTTCAGTGGCAGCATAGGCGTGATTGTAAAACTCAGTCTTGTTGTTCAGTACCATTCGGAAACCATCATCAGTTCTGTGCGACCACAAGAGCCGTGTTGTGCCGTGACTTTGTTCATGGGTACGGAAGAAGGCAGGCTCTGAAAACCGTTCATCGAGGTTTTTCATTGCCCATTCTTTGTTTTGCTTCAGTTCTGCTAACCTGTCTTGGGCATTCGCTGCTTCGGTGTTGTCGCCAACTTGTTGGGCTCGAGTGATGGCAAGTTCTGTTTGTTGAATCAGTTGATCATAACTCAACTCAACCTGTTTCCGCTCTCCGTTTTCCAAATCAATTCGGATTTGAGCGAGCTGTGCATCTGCCGCAGTCGGTTGAATCGGAGGCAATCTCTCTTTCAGACGATGACTGTGCTGCTCCATATTACGCCGTGAGATGTTGTTTTTGGTTGGACGAGCAGATTGACTCGTTGGCGGTAAAGTAGGGGATTTCTTTTCACCTTGCATAGCTTTGTTGGTTTTCTTTGCAATACCTTTCAGTGTTTGTCGTGCCAATTGCATCCAGCCTCGCATTTGATTGGTTGCTCGGAATTTGGCTTTGTCTGGTTCGATACCAAACATGCGGTCCAGTTCGACAATGGGCGGGAACCGTACTTCGCCTCTGAAATACCTATATGTTTGATTGGGTGAAAACAGACCAAAGGTTTCGTTGCATCCAATTTCTCGGTCTCCGCGAACAAGAGAAAAGCCCTGATGGTCAATATTAAAACCGTACTTTCGAGCCAGAGCGGCAGGCAGTTTCTTCTTTGAAGGTGCAACACCAAGATGTTCTCGAACCCGTAGTGGATCAAGTCGAACAAAGCGCATGACTACTTGTGCAGGTTGTCCCGTTGACGGGTCAATGATGCGTGGCCGTGAACTGCCGCCGTCCATGTCAATGGTGAGGGTTTCCCATTCATCGATTGGGCCGAAGCCTGAGGTAAAGGAGGCCGGCATTTGGCACAGTGGGTCATACGGTGGAATCTTGAGAGGTTGAAGCATGGTGTTGGAAGAGATGCTGATTTCAAGTCCGTCTTCAATGGCGTATCTGTAGACTCGGCCTAACTCAAGTTTGAGCTCTTCAACATAACTGAGCAAGTCTCGGACTTGGTGCTTCTCAAAATGGATGTTGTTGAACTGAACCATGGTTCCGCTGTTTGTCCAAATCCATTCAGGCGGCGTTTCTTGTTGTGAAGGCTCACCTGGCGTTGGGATATCCAGCAGCGGTTGAGGATGTTCTTGAGTGATGGAGGCGATCATGTCGTTTACATTCAAATCCAACCATCGCCATTGACCGTGTTTGGTTTTGCTGTAGACTCGCGTGTGCGTGTCATAACAGAGAGCAATACCGCTTTGAGGCAAGCCAAAGCCAAAACGACCAATCGCTGCAAGTCGGGGTTTCTGAATTCGGCCACCAACGCGAAGCGCCATTTGCAACCCATCGATTGAAGTCGAAGTTGAAACATCGATTGGTGTTCCTTCGCCACGGGTACCTTCTTCAACATGGTCGGCGATTCCTTGGCCGTTATCTAAGATAGAAACAGTCAGTCGACCGTTGTTCATAACAAGGTGAATACGGATTTTAGCATGACCCAGGACTCGAGCATCACCCATCCAATCCCATGAATTATCGACGCATTCACGGATGGCGTTGTTGAGCGTAATACCTCGGTTTTTCAACGATTCCAGTGCTGCAGAAGTGTGAATGATGGGAACTGATTTTCTCATTGTTCCACCTCCCCATTGAGAACTGGCGAATATTCGATGAGAAACTTCAGTGCTGCGTCAGAGATATCTTTTCGCACGCTCTCCCACATTGCTTCATTGTCTGGTTCAAGTGTGCAATCCAAATGTTCAGCATAGGCTAAAGCACCGATCATCAAATCGAAACTTCGTTGAACACGCTCATCGTTTTCCAAGACTTCGGATTTGATGAGGTCAACCAGTTGGTTTCCTTCGCGTAGGTAAACGTAGGCTTCATCGCCACGGGTTTCCACTTCATACATTGAAAATCCAGAAGTCTCACGATTCTCCCAGGGCATGAATCGGACGGGTGCTCGATTGCTCCATCGGCGTTTGTTACGCATCAAGAGATCATCAATGGCAAGTTGCAACTGGTGGGTTTCTTCGTTTTTCCATTGCTCGTCTTTGTTTTCCTCAATCATCTCAGATTCAAGACGGGCTAATTTGACTTTGTAGGCCTGTTCAATGTGCTTATCGGTTTCTTGTTTGGCAGTTTGTCGTGCTTCATCACCTTCAGCCTGCTGCATTGGCGTGTAGGCGGGTGATGGCAAATGAGGTGCGACTTTTTGGATGTCGTCTTCAGCGTCTCGAATCGCTACAGTTGATTGATTCAATTTTGAAGTATTGGCCTGAGCGTTTACATCGTGTCGTACTTTGGTTAAGACATCAGCAATGGCCTCTTTGAGTACAGCTTGCAAAGGTGCAACAGCATGGAACCGACTCTTGTTTTGCTGAATACCAAACAGATGGTCAAGGCTTGATGAAAATTGAATTTCACCGTGCATGTAATTATAGTAATCATTTCGCGTGTAGAGACCTTTTGAACGACTGTGGACAATTTCTCGACCATCACGAACATACGAGAATCCTTGACCTTTCATACCGAAACCATAGCGTTCACGCTCACGGTCTCTTTTTGGGGCATCCATCGGTTTGTCTAAATTTCCGAACAAGGCTAAGTCCACCTTGGCTTTGCTCGCTAATGTGATGTCGATGTGCACTTCAGCAGGTTGTTGTGTTGTTTCATCGAGAATGGTGCCGAACTGTTCCATCTCGTGGTCATTATCGGTGCCGTCAAAACGCAAGGTGACGCGTTCGTATTGCTTTGAGACTCCGAACAATTCGACTTCACGAGAATTTGATAAGACTCCTAATGGGTCATTGATTCCAACTTTGGAATGCTGTGCATTCTCCCATTTACCTTCGGACAGCGTTGTAACCGTGATGTTTGTGTCGCTTTTATTCAAGCGGTGGCGATAGGTACGACCGGCGTGCTTTACCAACGCTTGTTGAAGCGGCTTGAGCCGAGTTCTGTCTGCATCAACGCAGTCGATCATCACGATGGTACCGGTTGAAAAGTCAGGTGGTAGCAAAGGCGGGCTGCCAGGTTCTTCAGACAACTGTTGTTGGTTTTGGAGTAATGTTGGATAATGGAAGCGGCAAGAACGCCAAGCACTATCTTGAAGCTGCTTGGTCCAAATGATGCCTTGACCGGTCTCGTGGGCTAAGCACGCCACCGTAGCGGAAAGACCCCATCCGAATCGACCAATGCGTTGCTGATTTCCAGCATTGATAAAATCGGCAGAACGGCCACCAAAGGAAAGAACGAATGGAAGGCCAGCATATTCGATACCTGTCCCCCTTTCTTCGATTGTTGCAGGAATACCGCAGCCGTCATCGACCACATAGATGCGGGTGACATCGTCACGAACAATACCTGTCGTTTGGTCTTGCACATTGGAGCGCTTGTCCAAGATAATCTGGATGTTTTTTGCTCCAGCATCAACGGAATTGTCGATTAGTTCCTTTACACCATCTTCGAGTTGAAGACCGAATTCAAGAGCAGCATTGAGAAAGCCTACGTATTCAACGAAGGGAACTGGTGCTCCACTCATTCGAAAGCCTCCCAATCGTCTGCATGATCGTAATCATAACCCATGACCATTCGAGCGACGCTCATGTTTTCACAAACATGCATGGTGGTGCCCTGAAGACCAAGTTGGCCGAGCTGTTGCCACACATCATCTCGCTGGTCATAGGATGGGACTCGGCAAACAAGAAGTGGATATGTTGAGTTATCCGCATCGATGTCGAGTACGTCTGATATCAACCAAAAATCGGTTTTGATGTAATGCAAATTACGCTTTGTGATGTGGAGGATTCGAGTGTAATTTCCGTGTTCAGGCATGACGTTCACCTCCCAAGGTGAGGTCGTTCATAGTCAGGCCTTGTTGGATTTTTTTCTTGTTGTTATACACGGTAAGTCCTCCACCTCCTCGGCAGAATTCGTAAGGACATCGTAGGATTGGTCCCCGTAAAGTCGGCAGATGGTTTCAGTTAGCAACGCTAGAAAACCGAGGGTATATGAACTCAGCGATGATTCAAAAAGCTCTCTTAATGCTCAAGCCCTACGGGCTTGTCAACTTAGTCGCTCATTGAGGAGTTGAGCGAGCGATTCAACCAAACCGACATTGACGGCATTCCCGAGCCGCTTGATCGGTTCGCCGGAAACACCTGAACGTGAAGAGCTGCCAAATAACGCTGAGTTTTTTTTCACGAACTGTTCAGGAATCGACTGCAGTGCGGCTAAGGTTTGCCATCTTGGGCGCTTGAGATATCGGCCAACAACCGGAACCTGTCCAATGGCGACCAGAGCAGGATGACGCAAACCACTGCTCACGCGTATGCCGCTGGGGCGGAACTGGATCAATCGCCCATCTAAACGGTGCTTCAAACGATCTTCAACAGATTTATGATTTGCTGGGGTAGGGTCTTCTTTGATGTGCCATTCGAATTTCTGAAAGGTTGGGTCAAGTTTGCTTAACTGCTGTTTCCACTTCGTAAAAGCGGTTTTCTGCTTGTTTTTTACCAGAACTGATTGCAATTGATCAAGATGCTTTCTCGAATTGTTGATGTACGTGACCTTCCAATCAGGGTATACCTCTTTGCGAACATCAAGGTCCCAAAGATAAGGTGGCAATTTCCTGGCGATTGTTTCTTTGTTCGCCCGGCGGTATTCACGACCTTTGAGTTCAGGACAAGCGATTGATGCAAGTTGTTTCTTCGTCAAAGGTCTGCCTTTTCTTTTTTCAAGAAGGGTCTGAATTTCATTCATGTCGTAATCATAGAAAAGCTCCATTGCCCAAAAAGGACTGGGCGTCGAACCAGCATCTTCGTATTTTGAAAGCCAATCAAGATATGTATCCCAAACGGTCAATGCCTTCAATTCGACAGCAGTAAGTGGAATCCCTTTGCCCATCTTCGAAGGCTGAAGAATGTCTTTAGCTAGGACAATATTTTGCATTTTACCTTTTTCTAAGACGACTTCTTCCATCATTTTCTTCAAGGCTGTACTCTCGTACCCTTCTAAACCATCAGGTAAACGAATTCCCATAATGAACCACCTTTGCCTGTGTTGCGGTATGCCAATCTGGTGGGGACTGTATTTACCATACGCAAGTTCAAAACCTTTCCCAGTCAACACTTTTCTCATCTCTAAAAAGGTGTCCTTGTGTCTGTCGCCGGTGAGGTTCTCGACGTTTTCTAACAGAACTCCACTACAATCTAAATCGTCAACGATATCCATCAGTGCTTCGAAAACCGTACCTTCCTTGTGCTTCTTACCCAACTGCCCGCCGGATTTACTGAACGGCTGACAAGGGAAGCCTGCCGTAAGCACGCAACCTTGCATCTCTTTTCGAACTGCTTTCCATTTCTCGGTCTTTGTTACATCGTGAAGGTTACCAAACATTCGCTTCGAGTCGAGTTTGAAGGCTTTAGGGTACTCAACCTGAAGACGCTCGTCGAGTTCAGCAGCACCAACGCATTCGAATCCCGCCGCCTCCATGCCATGGTGAAAACATCCAATGCCTGCACAAGCGTCGAAAAACGTAAGCTTGCGCCCCTCCATGGGCCAAGGGCAGCCGAGCCAAGCTATAGCTCTTTCCCTCACAGTGAGGTGGAGCTGAAAAGGGTTGAGCGGCAACTCTCATAGCAAATGGCCTTGAATAGACAAATGAGCGTGAGACAATGGTGGAGTCGTTGATTGATGCCGACATCCGAGTGGCCAGAACGCTCCCTTCACGATTCTACACAGAATCAGAAGAATTCGAGCGACTCAAACATGTCTTTTCTGGCTGGCAATTTGCTGCTCAC
>Ga0115003_10003256_pt1 | contig 12919 bp, 9 predicted proteins | sample ArcticOcean_MG_C_7_FD_88736 | JGI IMG/M metagenome (GOLD analysis project Ga0115003, IMG submission 88736) | Marine microbial communities from western Arctic Ocean - ArcticOcean_MG_CB11_88 | ecosystem: Environmental > Aquatic > Marine > Oceanic | place: Arctic Ocean: Canada Basin | collected... | reverse complement strand
TGTCTTGAACCACCTCTGCCGAGGCGGGCTCCATTAATCCATACTCAAACCAGGGAACCACTTTCATCCCGCGCTTGTGAGCTTCTTTGCTCAGGGTGCAAATGGGGTCAATCTTGACACCAGCGGTCTTTAGGGCTGGCTCAACCGGGGCAAATTCACTGGTGTGAAAAGTCGTTCCACGACTCCAAACATTGGGATAAAGCACGGAGAATCCTGCTTGCTCAAGCTCATCCACCGCTTGTTTGATGTTTCGTTGGTCGTAGTACAGCGGGCTAGGACTATTGGTGAGCCAGACCCCCAGCGCCTGTTTTCGCTCAACACTCGGTAAACGACTTTTGCTCAGAAGTACGTTTGTGTCCTGGCCAAACGTGGCTGGCGGGGCCATGAGCAGGGTGAATGGCAGGCCGAGGGCCCAAAAGAAGTGACGCAACACCACAGATCAAGCTTGGGTTGAGTTAGCGGAACATCGAGCTAACAGAACTTTCCTCATGGATGCGCCAAATGGCTTCGCCCAGCATGTTGGCGACTGACAGCACATGCAGCTGGGGAAAGGCGTGATTGGACGTGATTGGGATGCTGTTGGTGACAACGACCTGTTCGAACAGTCCTTCAACAGACAAGCGTTCGATCGCTGGTGGAGAGAAGACGGGATGGGTGGCACAAGCAATGACGCCAGTAGCACCTTGCTCTCTCAGCAACTTGGCACCAGAGCAGATCGTGCCTCCGGTATCGATCATGTCGTCGATCAGGATCGCCGTGCGTCCGCTCACATCGCCAATCACGGTGAGGCTTTCAGCCATGTTGTGACCGGTTCGTCGCTTATCGATGATGGCTAGAGGAGCACCGTTCATTTGTTTTGCAAAGGCCCTGGCTCGGGCAACGCCACCCACGTCAGGAGACACCACCACCACCTCTCCCAAGTCTTGGGCGGCTAGGTAATCCACAAGCACGGGAGAGCCGTAAATGTGATCACAGGGAATGTCGAAATACCCCTGGGTCTGAGCTGAGTGCAGATCCATCGCCAGCACCCGATCGACGCCTGATTTAACGAGAAGATTGGCGGTGAGTTTGGCCGCAATCGATTCCCGACCGGCTGTTTTGCGGTCTGCGCGTGCATATCCGTAATAGGGAACAACGGCGGTGATCTGTCGTGCCGATGCCCGTCTGCAGGCATCCACCATGATCAGCAGCTCCATCAGGTTGTCGTTCACCGGAGCGCAGGTGGGTTGGATCAGGAAGACATCGCAGCCGCGAATTGATTCCTGTATTTGAACGTACAGCTCACCGTCGGCGAAGCGTTTGCAAACCTTGGGGCCATCAGGCACTCCCAGGTAGGCCGCAATTTCGCGGGCGAGTGCGGGATTTGAGGTGCCGCTAAACAGGCGAAGACGTCGGGTGTCGTGCTGCAACTTTTCTTGCTCGGCTCGGGCAGCTGTGAGAAAACTTGTCACGATGCCCGCGCTTGAAAACGGCGATGAACCGATCGTAGTGCTGCATCGCCTTCCTATCCATAAACGGTGTGGATTGGATCTCCCTAAGGTCGCTTCATGCTCGATTTCACCTTGGCTCTTGTTGGAGCTGGCCCCCTTCCTGAGCTCTCGATGCGCGAGGGTGCTTTACAGCTTGCCGATCGCTTTTCGGCTGAGTTGGTTCCATTGGCCTGTGGTTCGGAACCTCACAGTGGCTTGCAGGCACTGGCATCGCGTCAGCGCGAACGAAACCATCCCACACTGCTGCGTTTGAGCGGTGATGCGGCGATGGCGCAAGGTTTTTCTGGAAGCTGGTTTGATGCTCTGGCGGCTTGGCGATGTCCTGTTTTGCTGTTGGTCCAGCCCAATGCAGCTGGTTTGATCCCTGGCATGGCACCTGCCTCAGTTGCCTTGTGTCACTCGCTCAGCATTCCTTTGGTTGGATTGGCGCAACTTGGGGGCAGCTGGGATCTGGCGGCCCGCCGAATGGATGGCTTGCCCTGGTGTGGCCTCTTAGACACAACAGATAATGGTGGGGCTGCTTCTGATGCACTGGTCCGTTCCATCCAGCAGCGCTGGAAACGCATGAACCCAGCGGTAAACGCTCTATCCGCTTCACTAGAAAAGTAGTTTTGCAGTGGTTTTAATCGATTGGCAGATTTAGTTGTTACTTCGGGATTTGACAACTCTGCCGCTCCTGTCCGAGGAATAAACAAGAATTTGTATTGCAACTGCACGGATTAGATGCTGCTATCTCTCTTCTTGTTGATGGTAAAAGCTACAAGTCGTTGCTATAGCAATCTGAGGATAAGTTCACTTGTTGGTATTTTATTTAGCTTATATGCTTATCAGTTTTGATCTACATTTGATGATTGAGATCAGAGCAAAAACGCCCCAACCAACAAGCCGATAATGAGCCCTTTTGCCCATACAAGAGCTGCCATCTGATAATTGCCTAGTCCAAGCTTGCTTTGAATCCAGTAGTAAGCGTCTCTATCGGCGAAAACAGTGGCACGGATAGGCTTAATAATCCAGTTCTTTATGTTCTTGTTCACTGAACCTCATTTGATATCAACAGCTGAATTGTCCTCAATCCACAGCTAATGTCAACGTCAATGACTCAAAGATTCTTGTGAGAGTGACTTCTGTGTTCTGAGTGATGAGTGCTTTCTGAATCTTTCTAAGTATTGTTCTATTTTGTTTTCCTGTTGTTTGTTTATTAGTCGTTATCCATTTCGATCTGCTCGACTGCCTAGTCATGAATGACTTCATCTGCGTTTCCTACAAATGGACGCAACATCAGGGGGATTCGCCGCTTTTCAGTGGGTCACCCAATGAGTAACGCTTGAACCCAGCGATCAATTTTGATCTGGCCAGATTGGCAGGCTGAGATCCGGCTTCAATTCGCGCAGCCTCTGTTGACCGACCCGAGCTGCAAGAGGAAGCTCCGTAATCACTGGTGGTGAAGGCGCACTGATCGCTGCTGCCATCAGGCTGAGCATCTCTGTGCTGCTGATATCTGTTGTGACTTGATTGGAAAACACATTCAGCAGCTCAGGCACCACGGTGACTGCATCGATTCCTGCTAACTGCTGATGCATGCCTTGGAGCAGCAGCTGTTGCCTCACTCTGCGCTGATGGCCGTTATTCGCCTTCGGTTTGTGACGTGCGAGCTGTTCTGCCTGAGCACCGTTGAGTGTTTGCAGTCCGGCCTGCAGATTCACTCTGTAGCCCTGGGACTTGTCTTCATACTTGTAGGTCTGGTTCAGGGTGACTTCGATGTCTCCAAGTCCTTCCACAAATCTGCGCAAGCCTTGTCTGGAGAGGACTAGGTAGCGATCTGGTTTGTTTATAGGCAGATCGATCAGCTCGCCAACGACGTCAGAGGTGAGGGCGATTCCACCGTGTTGCCATGTTTTAGAAAGAGCTTGCATCTCCTCGATCCCTGGCAGTTGAACGGCCAGTTCTGTCGGCAACTGCAAAATCTGAACAGGTTGTTTCGTGCTGATATTGACCAGCATCAAGCTGTCGGCGTTGGCAGGTCCTTGAGGTGCTGCGTTGTTGGAAGGGGCATTCAAGGTGTCTGCATCGAGGCCAACGACCAATACCATCACGGCTTGTTCCGGGAGCGGAGCGAGGGTTAATGACCCGTCGGATGACTGCACATCGGCGCCGTCAGGGTCTGGTTTGGGCCAGATCGTTGCAAGCGCTATGCCCGCTAGGGCAGTGCCCAGCAATGCAGCACTGATTCGCAGAAGACTGCGTCCGGGGCGGTCGCCCAACCAGCCCTTGGTTGGCTTTTGCTGCGAGTCCTCACTCAACGCTGGATCCCCCATACGTGATGGTTTGATGATTGGTAAATCAGTCTTGCTCAGCCTCGTTAAATTGGGAATTAAAGTACCAAAAGGGAACGGCAACTGGACGTTGATCAGGGGTTGGCCGCTCGATCGATATCAGTTTTGCGAATGGATTTGAGGGTGAGGTAATTCTTTATTCAGAAGTAACTTTAGGGAAATGATAATATTTTTAGGCATGTCATAAAGGTTGGAGTTGTTTAAATGTTCTGCTTGTATCGTTTATTAGTGCTCGCTTGAACGTCTTTAGGAGGCCTCTTTAAAACAGAGCAGCATCCCCTAATTCTTGTCCAGCCATTCCCTCTTTGTAGACCCTTGCGAAAAACTGTTCGAGGGTATCCTCTCCAAACGAAGGGGTTGCATTGGGGTCGTAGCAATCACGCTTCTTATCCCAAACCAACATGGATTCACTGGCGTAATAGCAACCGATACGGGCAAACTCGGCGGTGTCTTCCACAGCTGGTACGAGCGTTGCCACTTTTTCTAAAAGTGCAGTTGGCGCCTTCATTACTGCCATCGGTAATGAAAGCATTCTTGGCGTGCGCCCAAGTGTTTTAAAGAGCATTTCCCCTTGAGTGCGGGCGCTGAGGGCTGGTCCAGGCCCTCCGATGGGCAAAATTTGATTCACTTTATCGGTTTCGTTTATACAATTAGCCAAGAAGTATGCAAGATCTTTTTCACTGATTGGCTTGCAACTTGTTAGCTCCCCATTGCCAAACATCACATAAGGTGCACCTTTCCTGCAGCTCTCGAATTGGCCGGCAATGCTTTTGAAGAAGGCTGTGGGGCGAACAATCGTATGGGTGATTTCTGTGTCTTCCTTAAGCCGGGTTTCGAATGCAAGCTTCGCTTTTTGGAATTCTAGAATTGGTTTTTGGACGCAGATAGCTGAAAGCATCACGAAATGCGCTACCCCAGCCTTCCGTCCCTCGTTGTAGGTGTTGAGGTTGGCTTCATAATCAATTGCCCATGAATCCTTCTTGCCGCCGGTTCTTGATGCAAGGCAAGAAATCACCACATCGGTGGGCTCGTTGAAGGCATTTGTTGCGAGTGACGCCGGATTGGTGACATCGCCAAATCTCACCTCTGCGCCGGGGAAATCGGCCACGACTTCGGCTTGACCTTTGCGCCCTCCGATTCCACTGGATTCGCGTGCGAATGCCATGACCTGATATCCACGCTGCACCAGCTCTCTCACCACAAAACGTCCGATGTACCCAGTGGCCCCAAAGACGGCCACCCTCACTTGATCTGGAGAACGTTCTCGAAAATCATGGCGCGGGTAGAGGGGAGGGAGCACGTCGTGACTCGATCGATCTGGACCAACGCTAAGGCGTGAATCTTTCGTTTACAAAAGAAGCCAGCTAAAAAACCTCAGTCATTGCGATGAGCCTGTGAAACGAGCTTCGATTGTTGTTTAGACGCTTCGTAAGATCACAAAGGTCGGATCATTTTCATTCCCTTCGACCGTCTGGTACCCCGAATGATTTGCTTCGATGGTTAATCAATCCAGAAGCGAAAGGGATCGGCGGGTTGGTGTACTCCTTCATCCCACGGCTTTGCCTGATTCACCCGTGTGTGGAAGCTTTGGACGGCCAGCCCGCGAATGGATGAAGACTTTGGCGAGCCATGGAGTAACTGTCTGGCAGATTTTGCCCCTTGCTCCGCCTGATGGCACAGGGTCGCCATACAGCTCACCCTCCAGTTTTGCCTTGAATCCGTGGCTCCTGGATGCCGAAGATTTGGTAGAGGAGACCTTTTTGGCGTCCAGTGCTCTTGGGAGTTTTCCTGGAGCGGACCCCAAGGCGGAAGCCGCGTCTGTGTTGGATTTTCAGCTGGCCGATGCGCGTGCTTCGGCACTGGCCCGAGCCCTTGCCGCTCATTGGCCTCAGCAATCCTCTACGCGCAAACAACAATTTGAACGCTGGAGGGTTGACCAAGCGCATTGGCTGACAGATCACGTCAATTTCGTTGTGTTGCGTGCTCAACACAACGGTTTGCCTTGGTGGTCTTGGCCCCATCCGCTCGCGGTTCAACAACCTGCTGCCTTGGCTCAGTGGCGGCTTCAGCATGGTGATGCCTTGTTGGAGCAGGAACTTCTCCAATGGCATCTCGATCGACAGTGGCAACGCCTGCGTGTGCAAGCTCGGGATTTGAACATCGAGATTCTTGGAGATTTGCCCTTTTATGTGGCTCGCGATAGCGCCGATGTTTGGAGCCATCGATCCTTGTTTTCGATTGCTGCTGATGGACGCTTACGGCTACAGAGTGGCGTGCCACCCGACTATTTTTCGGAGACCGGTCAGCTTTGGGGGACGCCTGTTTACAGCTGGGCGCGCCATAGGCGTACTGGATTTCGTTGGTGGCGCAATCGCTTGAAGCGGCAGTGGAGGCTTGCCGATCGGTTGCGCTTGGATCATTTCCGTGCTCTCGCTGGTTTTTGGGCAGTCCCTGGTGATGACGACACCGCTCAAAATGGGGTTTGGCAGCGCTCACCCGGCCATGAATTGCTGCGCCTCCTGCGGCGCGATGCGGGTGGGACGCTTCCCATCGTTGCCGAAGATCTTGGCGTGATCACCCCAGATGTGGAGAGGCTCCGTGATCGCTTTCGTTTGCCGGGAATGAAGGTGCTGCAGTTCGCCTTTGATGGCAACCCCCGTAACCCCTATTTGCCAAGCAATATCAAAGGCCGCAGGTGGGCGGTGTACACCGGTACCCATGACAACCCCACAACGATTGGATGGTGGCAGCGACTTGATGAATCGTCCAGGCGCCAGCTGGGTGAGCTGCTTGGATGTCATGTGGAAGCACCCGGATGGCAATTGATGGAACTCGGGATGGCAACGTCTGCTGAGCTCGTGGTGTCTCCCTTACAGGATTTGCTGCATTTGGATGATCAAGCACGATTCAATACTCCAGGCACTGTTGGAGGCAATTGGTGCTGGAGGATGGGCGCTTTTGATGAGGCCTTGCAAGGGGCTCTCAAGGGTTATGGCGAGAGAGCTGCGGTCTGGGGCAGGCGATACGAGCCAGGTTGATTGGTTACAGGAGAGAGGGCCTGTCCGTTCCAGTTCACGGAGTCGGCCTCGCCTGGTGGAGGTTTGATGCTGAGGTCAACTGGGGGTAGGAGCTGCAAGGTCACTGTTCCGGTGGCGCCTTGAAGGTTGGTTCGATCTCCTCCTTCACTGCTCAGGCTGATCTGCCGTGGTTGGTCGAGGTTGATCTCGAGAACGCCGGGTCTTGTGAGTTGATCGAGAGGGAGAGCCCCCTGACTGAGGCTGGCAGTGATCTCCTCCTCCAGCGGGCGTAAGCCCTTCAAAATCTGGTCAGAGTCCAGGGGTGTGTTGATCGGGATGGGCTTTGGCGAGAAGGCATTGATGTTGATCAGATGTCTTTGTTGATGATTTAGGGCCAGAATCGATCCGATTATCACAGCGCCGTACACCACGCTCCCTTGCCATGTGGTGAAGATATCGATGCTGCCCAGAGTGAAGCGCGTGCCTTGACCATTGGTCGCCAATCGATTCGATCCTGGTCTGTTAGGCAGGGCTGCACTAAGGCTTTTGCTTGGAAGGTCTAAATAGGTCTCCAAGCGCTGCAACATTGCCACAAGATAGGCGGCTTCTGGTAAGCGGTCTTGCCAGCCGCGTTCGAGGGCCTCTAGGACCGGCGTTGTGATTCTCACCTCTTTTGAAAGGTCTCGCATGCTGAGACCCTTTCTTTCCCTTTGTTCTCGCAGTAGTTGTCCTGCATCCTCTAGGGAATTGTTGGGGCTCTCAAGCGACGTGGGAGCGTGTTGCTTGGTGTTGTGACGTCGCCAAGGGAGGGGAAACTTCATCTAGGCGATGCCGTTAGGAGGGGCAGTCGTTCCGTTTTTAACGGATGGAAGTCCATTCTGAACGTGTCAACTCACGCCAGTGGCCCTCCGGCAAAGAACCGAGATCAATAGACGCGATGGCTATTCGTTGAAGATCAAGCACCGGGTGGCCAAGGGCCTCTGCCACCCTTCGGATTTGGCGATTCCTGCCCTCCCTGAGGATCACTTTTAAAAGGGTTTGGTTCGCTCCTTGTTTCAGCAGTGAGACCTCTGCCGCTTGTGTGGGTATTCCATCCAGTTTCACACCGTTGCACCAGCGATTCAGTGTTGTGGTGGTGGGCTTACCTCTGACTTGAACCTTGTAGGTCTTGCGGTGCGAGTAGCGGGGGTGGGTGAGCTGCAAGGTGATCGCACCTTGATTGGTTAAAAGGAGAGCTCCGCGGCTGTCTCCATCCAGCCGACCAACAGGGTGGAGGCCTCGCCTGAGCGACTTTGGAATGAGATCGAGAACCGTTTGGCGTCCTTGAGGATCACTGCAGCTGCTGATCACGCCGGGGGGCTTGTTGAGCAGGATCAGCCTGGGGTTCGATGGCTGAGATAGGGGACGGCCATCCACCTCGATACGGTCGATGTTCGGATCGGCTTGGTCGCCAAGTCCTGCTGTGACTTGATTCACCTTGATCCTGCCTTCGCGCAAAAGGTCCTCAGCGTGTCGTCGCGAACAGACTCCTGCAGCTGCGATCAGTTTTTGGAGCCGTTGGTGGGTCACCGTTGGGCTCCTTGGCATCGATCAGTGATCATCGCTGGATAGGACAAACGCCATGGTCTCTGCCGCCGTTTTGATGTCATGCTGGTTGAGAAAGTGTTAACGGTAATGACAGAAAAATCCTCATTTCGTCATTCTGTCAAGAGGCAAAGAGGGGTGCCAACATGAAGAAAATTGTAAAAATGGTAGATTAGGAAACATAAGTGTTTCGTAATTGTCGATGGCGCCCTTGGCTCTGCTCCCCGATGCGGACCTAGTTCGTTCGTACTTGCGAGACATCGGCCGAGTGCCGTTGTTGAGTCATCAACAGGAGATCACGCTTGGCCGTCAGGTTCAAGAGCTGATGGTTTTAGAGGCGCTAGAAGCGGAACTCAAGGATCAGCGCGGCGGAGAAGAGGTTTCAAGAGAAGAGGTTGCTAAAGGAGCTGGTATTAGTGCAGCGCAACTGAAACGCAAGCTGCAGGCTGGTCGCCGCGCCAAGGAGCGAATGGTGGCTGCCAACTTGAGGCTGGTGGTGAGCGTCGCCAAGAAATACACCAAGCGGAATATGGAATTGCTGGATTTAATCCAGGAGGGAACGATTGGCTTGGTGCGTGGTGTAGAGAAATTTGATCCCACCCGGGGCTACAAATTCAGCACCTATGCGTACTGGTGGATTCGTCAGGGCATCACCCGTGCGATTGCGGAGAAGAGCCGCACAATTCGCCTACCGATTCACATCACTGAGATGTTGAACAAGCTCAAGAAAGGCCAACGGGAATTAAGCCAAGAGCTGGGCCGCACCCCATCGGTAACGGAATTGGCGTCATTTGTGGAGCTTCCAGAAGAGGAAGTGAAGGATTTGATGTGCCGGGCCCGCCAGCCAGTGAGTTTGGAGATGAAGGTGGGTGATGGCGATGACACCGAACTGCTGGAATTGTTGGCCGGCGATGGTGAACTGCCATCAGATCAGGTGGAAGGCGAATGCTTGAAGGGAGATCTGGGCGATCTGTTGAGCCAGCTGCCTGAATTGCAGGGAAAAGTGTTGCGAATGCGCTACGGGATGGATGGGGAAGAGCCGATGAGCCTCACTGGTATTGGTCGGATCATCGGCATTAGCCGCGATCGAGTGCGCAATCTCGAGCGTGATGGCTTAGCTGGTTTGCGTCGCTTAAGTGATCAAGTGGAGGCCTATATTGTCTGCTGATTGAGTATCAGCATTAAGCGTTCGTTTACAATCTTTGGTGATTCGTCGTGTGGGCAATGTCCTGCACGGGGAATCACCAACAGAGATTGAATGCAATCAAATTGCTTCTCCCATTTCTTGGCTTCCTTGATAGGTTCCCAAAGATCTGCTTCACCCCAAATCAGATGGACTGGTACCGATAGGGTTTGAAGTAAATCTGGTGCCAAGTGATCATTAAATAAATTGATAAAGCCGCGAAACGCTTCTGCGGCTCCATCTCGTTGACTTGGTCCTAATAGAAGGGCTATCAGTTCATCATCCACATTGTTCCCACTGGGGTAAGCCTGTTTCAGCACGCTACGAATGAGCGTTGGGCGGGCCGCATTGCGGAATAGGGCTGTGCTAAGCCAGCGCTGACTGACCAGGGTTTTCAGGAGGGGGCGTATCCAAGCCATCCAGGCGGGTTGTGTTGCCAATTGTTTGTCATCCATCAGTCGCTGCGCGCAGTCGATCAGCACCACTCCCTTACAGGGCATACTTTGGCTTTGCTCTTTTAAAAGTTGTGCAGCTCTTAGTGCTACAACACCACCGATTGAGTTGCCAACAAGTACCACGGGACGATCAATCACCTCGTGGCAAAAATCGACAACTTGTTGAGCCCATAGATCAAAACAGTATTGAACTGTTTTGTTCGTGCTGGGTTCATCCTTCAGCTGTGCTTGTGGCTGATCACTGCTGCCGAAACCCAGCAGATCGATGGCATAGGTGGGAACTTTCTCGGCTAGTACGGGTTGGTTAAAGCGCCAATGATTGGTATTCGCCCCGAAGCCATGAATGAGTAGTAACGCTATTGGAGCCGTTTGGTCCCCCATCACTGACCAGCCAATTTGGTGCGTTTTCCAGGTCCAAGGCGCTTGCATCGGAGCAAAAGGAGCGTTCATTTGCTGGGTGACATGAGCCTGCTTTCAAGGTCCTTGACCAGTACATAAACAGGAGGAACAACCCCAATGGAGAGCACGGTGGCAACGATCAATCCACCAAAAATGACAGTTCCAAGAGATTGTTGTGCACTCGCTCCTGCACCGTTGGCGACCACGAGAGGCAAGAAACCGGCTAGCGCGGCTGTAGCAGTCATCAGGATGGGACGAAGCCGCGATTCGGCAGATTCGATCACGGCGATCACGCTACTTTTCCCCTCCTTGAGTTTTTGTTCCGCTACCTCCACGATCAAAATTCCATTTTTGGCCGCTAGTCCGATGAGAGTCACTAGGCCAATCTGTGCATAGATGTTCAAATCGATTGAACGAATCGCTAGAAAGGCGAGGGCACCAAGCATGGCCAGGGGTACCGTTGCCAAGATGATGACTGGTGTGATGTAACTCTCGTACTGGGCTGAGAGCACGAGATACACAATCAGCACCCCAAGTCCAAACACCAAGACGGTCGCATTACCGGCGGAGAGCTGCAGCGCTGCCAGACCGGTGAAGGCTGAACCAATGTTGGTGTAAGTCTCAGCTTTAAACAATTGCTGGATTTTGCTCAGGGCCTGACCGCTGCTCTTGCCGATGGCTTCCGCGCCCTGGATCAGCACGGTGCGGTTCAAGTCGTAGTGGCTGATCACGGGTGGAGCGCTGCTGAGCTCGGCTTCAGCAAATTGCGAAACCTGAACTAGCTCGCCATCGTTTGATCGAACGTAAAAGCTAAGAATGTCATCGACATTTTCACGTTGATTTGGTGTTCCCTGCATGTAGATACTGCGGACTTGGCCACTCTCGTAGGTGAGTCCGGAGTAGTTACTTCCGGCTAGCGCAGAAATCGTGTCCATCGCCTCTTTGAAGTCGACGTTGAGAGCCCCCATTACCTCGCGATTGATGTTGAGGCCGATCGCTGGAGAGCTTGGGGTGAACTGGGTGTAAACGCTGGAAAAGTCCCCGCTTCCATTAGCCGTTTTGATCAGTTGGCCCGCCAAATCGGAGAGTTCGTTGAAGCTGTAGGCACCGTTGCTGAGGTCATTGAACTGGAAGTAGAAACCTCCTTGGGGGGAGAAGCCAGGCACGGCTGGTGGGCCTGAAGCTCGAGCGAGTCCGTCGCTTAATTCAATTAATTTGTCATTGAGCCGTTTGACGATGGCATCTGAACTATGTTCAGCGCCTTTGCGCTCTTCCAAGGGCTGAAGGCCGAAGAAAAAGACACCTTGATCTGGACTAGAGCCATTGAAGCCATAGCCGTTGATGATTGAGGCATTGGCCACATCATCTTCTTCACTGAGAACCTTGGCGATTTGGTTGCCAAGCTTTTTGGTTTCCACGAGGGAAGCCCCATTTTGAAGTTTGAAGAATCCCAATCCATAGCCTTGATCCTCATCGGGGACGAAGGCTGTTGGGAGGGTAGTGAAAGCGAAGCCGGTCGCCACGATGCCTACAACTAATCCAGCCAGCACGATCCGGCGGGCTTGGATCATTCGTTTGAGAAGCCTGGAGTAGGTGTTTTCGAGACGCTCGAAATTGCGGTTGAACACCTTGAAGATCAGGGGCAGGTTCGATCCAGCGAGGACGCCGACCACGATGCCGGCGATATAAGTCCAGTTCCCAAAGGAAGCAGCACTGAAGCGGCCAAAGGCCAATCCAACGATCACACCCACCACAATCCAACTGCGTCCCTTCGCTTCCGGTGGTTTTTTCTGCGAAAGGATCAAACCCGAGAGCATCGGCGAAAACGTCAGCGCGTTAAACGCAGAGATGGCAACCGAAAAGGCGATCGTGAGTGCGAACTGTTTGTAGATGATCCCGATCCCACCTGGATAAAACGCAACTGGAACAAATACGGCCATCAGGACGAGGGCGGTCGCAAGCAGCGCACCGAAAAGCTCGCCCATGCAAGCCAGTGCTGCCTCGCGGGGTTTCATTCCCTTCTCGATGTTTGTGGAGACAGCTTCGATGACAACGATGGCGTCATCCACAACGAGGCCTGTTGCCAGCACAAGGCCCAACAGGGTGAGCTGATTGATCGAAAACCCGAAGACGTTGAGGAACGCGAATGTTCCCACCAGAGAAATCGGAATGGCCAGGCTGGGCACCACGGTGGCGCGCCAGTTCTGGAGGAAAAGAAACAGGATGATTAACACCAACACGATCGCCAGTCCGAGCGCGTCAATTACTCCACTAACAGAGGATTCGATGAACTGGCCGATGTCATAAATCTGATTAACCGTGACGCCAGGAGGCACCGTGGTTTGGAACTGGTTGATTTGATCAACCACTCCTTTTGATACATCGAGAGCATTACTCGAAGGAGTTTGGAAAACAGCAATCGTGAGCGCTTCAGTTCCATTTTTATTAACTCCCTGTA
>Ga0115003_10003254_pt1 | contig 12920 bp, 7 predicted proteins | sample ArcticOcean_MG_C_7_FD_88736 | JGI IMG/M metagenome (GOLD analysis project Ga0115003, IMG submission 88736) | Marine microbial communities from western Arctic Ocean - ArcticOcean_MG_CB11_88 | ecosystem: Environmental > Aquatic > Marine > Oceanic | place: Arctic Ocean: Canada Basin | collected... | reverse complement strand
TCAGCAGATGTAATCACATTACTCGGCGATAAAATTGAAGCAAGAGCTGCAATGGAAGCAGCAGGATTGCCAACAGCCAAAGGTTCTTCTGAATCAATTTCAGATGCAGCAGTTGCTTCTGAATTAGCCGAGGAAATTGGTTATCCAGTTATTATCAAAGCCGCAGCAGGTGGCGGTGGAATTGGTATGCAAATTGTAGAAGAGTCTAGCGAATTTGAAAATGCTTTGAAACTCTGTCAATCACGTGCACGCTCTGCTTTCGGAGACGAGAGAGTCTTCGTAGAGAAGTATATTCAAGGCGCTCAACACATCGAATTTCAAGTTCTTGGAGACGGTAAGAAAGCGATTCATTTTGGCGAACGGTTTTGTTCCATCCAACGCAGGCATCAAAAGTTGGTTGAAGAAGGTCCATGGCTCAGTGATGAAAAGCGAGCAGAAATCGGAGCATTGGTTTGCAAAGGTGCTGAATCTGTAGGATACAAGGGTTTAGCCACGTTTGAATTTTTGCGTGATGCGAATGGCGACTTTTACTTTCTTGAAGTGAACCCTCGAGTTCAAGTTGAACATACAGTGACCGAATTAATCACTGGCTACAATTTAGTTGAACTTGGCATACGTGTTGCTCAAGGAGAACCACTTCCAATTGCACAAGAGGATGTTGTGTTGCGAGGGCATGCTATACAATGCCGACTCAATGCCGAAGACCCTCGTAACTTTATTCCAAGCCCTGGTAGGCTTTGGGAATGCCACTTCCCTTCAGGATATGGGATACGAGTTGATACCCATGCCTATCCTGGATACGAAATGCCTGGCTGCTTTGATTCTCTGTTAGCTAAGTTATTGGTTTGGGGCAAAGACCGAGATGATGCTGTGAAGCGTATGCGGACCGCTTTGGATGAGACTGTAATTTCTGGTGTTGAACATTTGATCCCCCTCCATAGAAGAATAATGGATGAAGAAGATTTCCTTCAAAAAGATATCACTATTCAATATATTGACATGCACCAAGAACTCCTCGGCTGAGCACTTGGATGAAACGAAAGGGACAAGTAGCGTTTTCTACTGGCCTTACCATGGATGTATTAATCGTCGGTAGTATTGCTTACGACAGTGTTGCTTCACCGCTTGGTCAGGTGAAAGATGCCTTAGGTGGTTCAGCAACCTATGCTGGTCTTGCATGTTCGTTCCATGCCAAACGTCTTTCCCTTGAGCAAGTAGGACTTGTTGGCGTTGTTGGTGAAGATTTTGCAGAGAGCGATCGAACCTTGTTAGCCAATTGCGGTTTAGACCTTCGTGGTATTGAAACGGCAAAGGGTGAGACGTTCCGTTGGGCTGGCTCTTACCATGGGACAATGGCTGAAGCACAAACTCACGAGACTCATCTCAATGTTTTCGAACACTTTGAACCAAAAGTCCCAACCTCTCACCAGTCCCCTGAAATTACATTTTGTGCAAATCTCCACCCAGCTCTCCAAGCGAGTGTTCTTCAGCAAGCGACACCGAACCGCCTTTCAATGCTAGATTCGATGAATTTGTGGATTGATATTGCACGAGATACATTGATTGAGGTTATGCAAAAGGTAGACCTCATAATCATCAATGATGGTGAAGTCAGAATGTTGGCAGATGATGAAAATTTGATTCGAGCTGCTCGAAAAGTAATCGAAATGATTGGAGTTCAGACTCTGGTTGTCAAACGCGGTGAACACGGTGTTATCGCATTTCATGGATCAGATATCATTTCCCTCCCTGCATTTCCAACTGACAAAGTCGTCGACCCAACGGGATGTGGCGATACCTTCGCTGGCTCGATTGCAGCACACTTGGCTTCAGGAACCGGTGCTTTGAGCCGGAATGAATTACGTCAGGCGTTACTTGGCGCCACAGTGAGTGCAAGTTTTACTCTCGAATCATTTGGAATCGAAGGCTTACATTCGATGACAGATGAACGATACAATCAACGTTTATCTCTTTTTGAACAAATGCTGAATTGATTCAGAGATCGATTCGAGGAAGTCCAGCTTTCCCAGCATGTTCAGCGCGATGGGTTTTACTGTCTTTTAATTCATCGAACGACACATCATCCAGTACAGGTGCATCTTCTTGAATCTCTTGCACTTCTTGTTCTAAGTACGTATTGCGTCGTTCCATATGTTCCAGCATATGCAGGACCTCATCATCTGGTAAATCTCCTCCGCGACTTTTAGCTAAATTACGTATCGATTCAATGGCTTCTGCTTGATGAGTTTGAGCTGAACGTTGTCGAAGTTCTTGAGTAGAAGAGGAAGCATTGCTTTGTTCAGGATTGGTCTGACTGTTGAATAAACGATTTGCCAAAACTGAAGCATTTCCAATGAGTTGAGCAGCTGCTGGACCAACGATTCCACGTATTTTGTTTGTGGGCCCTGTTTGACTTCGAACCTTTGGACGTAGGCGGGATCCGGGACGAGTTCCACTTTTTGGACGTAATCGAGTGTTCAGTTTTTGGGCTCGTGCTTTCTTTTGTGAAGGGGTTTCTGGGAGGTCTGGAGTTTGACGGCGCGCATTTTGGATGAGTGAAGGTTGTTCTTCCACTTCTGTGACTTGAATGATGGTATCTGGAGAACGGAACGCCTCAAAATCCGAGTGCGTCTGCATGTTGGCATCTGGGGTTCGGTCAGGGATATGAGCGCCGTCTTTTCCCACAAAACTCGGCATGAACACACTTCGAGCTTCAGTCGATTGTGTCGCCTGATACTCATGAGGCATATCGGCATGAGTTGCCTGTGCGATGTGTTGGTAGGATGGTGCTGGAGCATGGTTTGAATACACTGGTTGAGGCGCTTGGGGGTGGGCGACAAAGTGTTGATTCGGGGTCGGAAGTGCAGGCTGTTGAGGTAATGTCCCGAGTGAGCCACGTCGGTCATGAGCATTTGCAATTCCGCGTTGCAAAAGTCCATGTTCTGTAGTTGAATGAATCAGTCCCTCTTTTCTAATTCCACCATACATCCATTCTGCAACAGAATTCTCAGTTTCATCAAAGTCCAGTTGTATGCCTTCATCCAAAAGGTTGTATGAAGTAACGGATTCATGAAGTTTATCTTCAGGAAGTTCATTTGAGAGGAATGAAGAAATCGATGTGGGTGAATTCAAATGAACTGGCTCTACTGGGACGTCTTTGTGATTGAGCAGTGCATTACGTGGGAATTCCATGTCTCTGTCAAGAATCTCTAAACCAATTCTGGCTTCTTCAAGCCCCATTCCACTTTCCAAGCGTTTGAGTAATGTAGACAGTCGCATCAGTGAAGCATCATTACCGGTAATGGTGTGACAATCACCAACTTCTGTATCGAGAGTGAGTGTTGGTTTACGTGTTCCAAGCCAACCGATAATCATGGCAACGCCTAAGAATGCGGTTAATATTTGGAGTATATCTGGTATCAGTATACGTTTGGCAGTATAAATCAATCCACAACCAAATAAGGCATAGGTGAATGAGACTAGACGTGTATGGTGGTGATGAACCCTGGTTATGTTTGAGAGGCGCAAATCAAGGGCATGTCCGCGCCGAGTCTCAAGTGAAAGCATACGCTCATCAACTGAAGCTCGAACTTTACCCGAACCTGCTAAGTGCAATGCTCTGAAGACCTCTTGGTCTTCTACACTTGCAGGACCTTCATCCTGATCATTAATGCGCATCCCAGCGCGCAAACCGATTGTGCTGGGTTATCAAACCACCGATTGTTCAATGTATTTGGAGAGCGATAATACTACCATTTTTTCTACGCCGACTCCTCGTTAGAGGAGGGTAAGTGTCGCGTTTCCCATGATGCGTGGCTTTGAATCTAATTGAGCAATAAGTGTGGCCTCTGGATTCTCTCTGCGGATAAATAACGGTGCTTCCCAAACCACTTCCATTTCATCTCCATTGACTGCACCCACTCGTCCTACAACGAATTGTAAATCAGCACTTGCATGAACGACATCGCCTTCAGCAAGAATTCGCTTTTGAAACGGTGACCGATTCAACTTCATAGTCGAGTGATTGTGAGCGATGACTGCGAGCGGGACACTGATGTTTGTTTTCTTATCCTCAACTGCAGGTCGGACCAAAAGTGTTCCACTGCCCAAATGATCTTCTTTGGCATTACGCAAAGCAAGCCCAACTCTGTCACCCGCTACAGCAGCAGCCACATCATCGTCCATCACTTGCAAAGATTTGGCATTTCCAGTCCCATTTGCAGGCAATAACACCAGTTCATCATGCACGTGAACAGTTCCAGATTGAACATACCCAATAGCGACCAAGCCAATTCCTTTGACATTGAAGTGTTGGTCAACAGGAATCACCAGTGGTGCAGCTGCATTTAAGATTAAAACATCAGACAAGTCATCCATATGCTGATACAAGGTGTTGCGTAATTGAATACCATCCATCGAACCAAATGTCCATTCTCCTAAGCCAGCTTGCTTGAACAACATCTTGACTTTATCTTCATCGATCCATTCACCCTGTGGTGCGTTGATTACAGCTATTCCTTTAGTAATATTGGCACTGGCAAAAGCAACCAAAGATTCTCCGAGAGTTGCATCGATTCCTGCAATTTCAAGAAGGCCTACTCGAGCGGCTGATAGTGCATTCAGAAATGGACGGAGACGTTCAGGGTATTTCGCTGGACGAATGATGGAAAGAATACGAGGGCTTTCTTGTCCAGGTTCTTTGTGGACATAGGTATGTACGTCCCGTTGGTCGGTTGCTTTCGCAATTTCCCGGGCTAAATCATCGGTTCCGATCATAGCGATATTAAGGACAGGCATGCCTCGTCCACTAATATGGGTCACATGAAGGTAGGGGTGGATTCACTTCTTGCGTTTTGCTAACATCTGTTCGCGTATATTTTTAGCGTGATCCCAATCCTCTTTTTCAGATTCATCTTCAACAACAAATTGGGGGATTGGAATTGGACGCATCATTGAATCAATGGCGACGAAAAAGAAGAACCCTTCACAAATTTTCTTCTTCTCCCAATTCGCCTTATTGACAGCTACTGCAGTAACCTTAGTGCATGCGGTATGGCTACTGGTGAACACAACTTTTCCTGTTACTTCGAGCAAGTCTCCTTGTCGTGCAGGGGCTATGAATGTCAATGCATCTATCGAAATAGTAACAAATTCACGGTGAGCAAATTTAGCACATGCGATTCCACCGGCTTTATCCATGAGAGAAAGTAACCTTCCTCCGAACAATGTATCGTAGGCATTCGTGTCACCTGGGAAAACATGCTCAATGAGCATTGCGGCCTCTTTAGAGTAAGGTTCCATAGTTATGCGATAAGGTCCTCCCTCAAGAACTCATGCGGAGTTATCTGGTCCGGAGGTGGTTTCTTGACCTTGATGGTGTGGCGCTTAATATGGAGGGTAATAAAATCTGTATTGCTTTGGTGTCGGGAGGTATCGATTCACCTATTGCAGTGGCCCGAATGATTAAGCAAGGATGGTTGATTCATCCAGTTCATTGTTCGCAAGAGCCATTGACAGGGCCGGGAGCTGAGCACAAAACCATTGCAGCACTCCGTTTTTTTCTGGAGATGCAAGGGCCTCTAGGAGATGCTGCACGTCGTCAAATCTCAAGGAAACTAACGGTTATTCCTGTTGCTGAACAGTTAGCTTTGTTCACTGAAAAATGGTGTCATACGGAGTATTCCATCCATATGAAACGTCTGTACAATTGTTTGGCTGAACAAGTTGGAAAAGAGGTTGATACAACTCACATTTTGACTGGGGAGAACCTTGGACAGGTTTCATCTCAAACGTTGGGAAATCTTGGAGCAATTGAACGGGTTACTTCTTTACAAATGTTAAGGCCTCTTTTGGGATTTGATAAGACCTCTATTATGCACATGTCTCAAGCGTTGGGTACCTTTGATTTGAGTATGGGACCAGAAGTATGTGATGCTCTTGGCCCATCGCTTCCTACGACAATTGCTAATTTAGAATGGCTTGAGAAAAGCGAAAATAGACTCGGTGGTTTGGACCAAGTCACACAGAACGCTTGGCATCAGAGACGGACTGTTAAACTTTGAGTTTCAGATCTCTAAAAAACCCCTCCGTAGGAGGGGGGTGCTGGGGCAAGTCTCCGTTGCGATTATAGGTGAAGGAATCCTCGGACAGAGAACAGGTGAGTCTATGACCCATAATAATCGACAATTGAAAACCCCACTTTTCCTCGTTCTCTTGATGATATTAGCTCCGTTTGCAGCTGCAGCAAACGTCACTACTTTTGGAAACGGAAATACCACTGCAGATATTGTCTTACGAGATGGGACCGCCTTTGTGGATGCGGACTCGGGTACCATTCATCTTCCAGCGTCCGAAACAGTGACGGATGCTTCGTTCGATATTTCGACCAGTATGCTTGAGCACAGTGCACACTCCAGGATCGATCTTGAAACAGGTCCGCGTATATGGAATCCAATGTACAACAATCAAATGACGAAATTTACCAATGTTGCAGATTTCACTTATGAAGAAGGCTCTAACGCCGTTCCAATCAAACTGAAGTCTGAAGGTTTCCTTACTGATTTTGAAGAAACCAAATCTGGTTTCATGGACCAGCGACAATATACCCAAGATGCAACGGGGTGGGATCACGGTATCCTTGACCCCACCACAGTAGTGTCGAATCCTAATTTCCCCGACTGTTCAAGTGGTCTCTATTGCTGGGGTACAGGGCTGACTGACGATGATTATTCTGATGAAGGGGTTGACATAAATGGAATGACATACAGGATGACCTCGGAATCTATTTTTGTTGACTCCTCTTTGAAAGACCATCGGGCTTTCTTTGACTCATGGCATGACCTTGATATCGAAACTGGGTCGGGAACAAACCCTCCAGTTTACTATCGAGATTGCGCATATATGCAAATCCGCACCTCTCAATTCAATGATTTCGATGATACTAGCCCCTCAGGTTTTGTATCAATAGACCTCGATCTTTCAAATTCAACTGGAGTTGGGTATAATAATGGATACTATCCTCGAGGCTCAGGGTCCTCTACTGTAGGGGCAATAGATTCACGTTGCCAAGGTGTCTCTCAAGGCGACTACGCACTTGCAGGATCTTCCACTTCCCCTTCAAACCCAACAGGATGGGCCAGTATTGCTGTAGATTTACTCTCTTATGTAGGGCAATATGTCCAATTCCGGTTCATCATGGAACATAATGCCATTGGTGGAAGTGATGGGCAAAAAGCAGGATGGTATATTGATAACTTCCGTGTTGGAGAACTTTTGCCTCAGTCCTCAGAAATGTTCATCAAAGATTTTCTCCCATCAGTTTCAACCGGTGAAAATCAGCCGAATGGATTCGGTATAGTGGCTATTGAATCAGAGACAACCAGTTCAGCAACTATTTCGGTTGAAGTTCTTGATTCAGTAACAGGTCAAACTGTCGTTGATCGGAACGGAAAGACTATGTCCAACTTGCAAGGTAAAATAATCGAACTTTGGGATATCAATTCAATAATTCACTCTTCAATCGATTTCAAATTGACTTTTAATTCAGGCCCGAGTCGCCTCTCTTCGCCAGTATTTCATGGATTAAGTATTGGGACTCGAGTTGGTACTGGATTCAATCAAAGTGATAGTCCGGATGTCGTTAATGGGGTTTGGGAAACTTCAGGCGATGGTAATCCAGCATTCTACTCCCCTCTTGTCACAGATACAACCTATTCTCCAATTTTGGAACGAAGTTATTTCAATCGTCCAATTACCCGTGTTACTCCCGTTGTTGATGATGATTGTTCTGAAACACCTGTCATACGCTTTATGTCCTCCCCTACTGCAAATCCAATCATACTTGAAGTTGGCATAGAGTCCGTTTTTTCAGAACCTATCTTTGGTTTTTTAACCACCACTACTTATGATAATAACTGCAATGTTGGGGGAATCTGGTTTGATTTGACATTTGGCCACCATACCGAAAATGTACAATTAGATGTTGCCAATGATGGAATCATTGACTGGGGGTTTGAAGAACCTGCTTTTGGCGGATTTGGCCGACAAACAAATTTCTTGCTAAGTAAGATTAATAATACCAATTATGGTCAATCTTCATCCAATCTTACCATTGACAGTAGTGGTGTCGCAGAAGGTGCAATGTTTATGCTTCCCAAAGGTACAGAAGTAACAGTTGCTAACTTTGCTTTTGATCAAATCGAGATTCATTCAAGTAACGATCAAAGTGAAGGGTTCGACCTCACTCTCTTGTCCGGAACTCAAGAAGTCTTCATCGGTTCAATTGAAAACCGGAGCCTTATATTATCTGAAAATCTCTTCACTTCAACGACCTTGAAGGCAGCACTTAATTCACTTCTTTCGAATGATTTGGTTCCAATTAGCCACTATGATGCATACGGTAATGAGTGGCAAACGTTCCGATTCAGGGTCGATTCACCAAACGCTTCTACAGGTGCTCAAATGATTGTTCGAGACCTCGATATCGTTTACAATTATTCAGTTTCGTTTGGCAATGCAAATGATTTGGACCGTGAATTGAATAAAGGTGTTGCTTTGTGGAACGGCGGTTCCATTGCCGAAGTGGAGCTGAAGGTTACCGGTTCCATCGGGGGAGGGCTCACTTTTTCGAACCTTCAAATTTCAACCTCGAGCGGCTATGATAATTCAATTAATTTGGTTGGTAATCCAATTGGATTGTACCCTAACGGCGCAATCTATGAAATCGTGACAACCCATTCAGTTAGTTCACTTACAGGTGCTAGTTTAGCTGAAGCTACTTTATCCTTTGAATCGAAAACAGGCGATGTTATTCTGAGTTACAGCGACGCTTTACTCTTCTCTGAAGCATCTGATGTGGATGACCTGCTTAGTCTTGAGTCATCGAGCGCCGTCGACATCACCGATGGTAAGCAAATCACCTGGCGGTTCGTGATTAATTCTAATTGGGAAGATACCGATGAAGTACGCATCTATTCAGGACTTATGGCCTCAAATGGAGTTAATGGATTGCCAGATGCTACTTTACTCGCCCCAGTCAGTGGAAATGCTGTTGAAAACGATGCAATGGTTACATCATTCCAAGTACTCAACGATATAGGTGTTGTTCAAGATCTTGATGATGCTAATTCCGGGCAAATACTAACAATAACCGGCTCAATCCGTCTTGAAGATTTGTCAATATCTCCAGATCCAAGTGAATATTTTATGATTCTTGAACAAAAGACGATTACCAACTTCGATGGAAATATCACCATAGAATGGCTTTCAGTAGCCAACCGATCAGGCATCCCTGGTGGCGATTTCAACTGGGATATTAATCTTGGAATGGCTGCCGGTCAAGACATGTACCGATTCCGTATCGACGGCTATGACGGCGGCGAAACTCTCTGCCCAGCAGCTGAATATCGGCCAGACAGTGCGTGTGGCATTCCATTTAACCTCTCGATTGACACACTTGATCCAAATTTGGTTGAGGTTCGTATTCTCAACGGTCAAGTTGATCCATTAGTTGACAGTAACTGGAGAGTCATGGTGGACGATACATGGGCTATACCATCTGCAAACCAGCAAATCCGTTTGAATGCGAGTGATTTACCATCCCCTCCCGAATCTCTCAACCTGAAGATTTGGGTTGAATACGACCATGACACTAATTCAAATGGTCAGGCAGACGCTGATGAATACATCACTGTTGCCGCATCCAGTGATGGTGCGACTCCTTTTGCCAATTACTCAGCAACATACAATGATTATGCCAATGTCGGCAAAGACCCTGTGGGCAAAGTCAGTATTTGGATTGAAGGATTCGATAAAGCTGGAAACACAATTAACGGCGGTGGCCCTGGAATTGCCAATGATCATTTCACGTATGTTTCGATGAACTCGAAATCTCCAATAATTCGGAACTTCTTCATTGATGACTCCCAAGAAAGTCGATTCTTGAAGTCAAATCAGCAACAATACAATGGGAAGTGGAATCATACAATGTATGCTGGTAATGAATATCACCTCATCGTCGAAGCAAGTGATGACAACGGTTGGCGAGATGTTGATTATTTCCGTATTGATTTGGCAGATGATCGAACTGATCTAACGGTGTATTATTTCCCGAGAAATGATACTGCTTGGACCGATAGCCCGTACATCGAGATTCTCCTCGAAGATGGTGATTTCGATGGGCCACAAGTCCTTCGAATGAGCGGCAATGTCCTCATCGACCCTTTTGAAAGCGATTTTTACTTAGATTTACCAATCCGTATGTCATGGGGATTACCTGGTGCGACAACTTCTCTCAACAATCCTGTTTTGTATATGCAAGACCTTGATAACCCTCGTTACCGAATGCTTCCTGCACCTAGTCGACACATTCAAGATTGGCACTACAGTGATGGAATACAACTTGATTTCCGTGCTGATTCAGCTAATAACCAGATGATTACTCCATTGTTTTCTGATCTGCTGACTCCTATCACGAGAGATGTTCGAAGTGGCTTTGTATACCCCGGCGACATCATCGCATTTCAAGGGCAGTATGCTTACCTCGACGGTATTCTCAATGAAGTCTACATTACTCCCGAAATTGAACTGACGATTGAAGTGACTCGACAGGCTGGTTTGATGGACGGTTCAAAGGGATACATTGCTTATCCAAGCGATGTCACGTTCCATACATTTACTGGTGGTGTCTTCAATATCAATCTAACTGCACCACCGGTGACTAACGATTACACCTACACCTTCCGCTTGTGCCCATACGATGCAAGTGGCGGCGATGGTGGCTCAAACGGTGAGTGTGGTAACGATATCGAAGGGTTACCATTCGGAGCAGTTGATACAACTTCGGCAATTTGTTCATCCTCTTCGACATACGGTTGCCAAACCTTTAATCTCAAGATTGATGGAACTGCCCCTCGAGTTGTTTCAAACACATGGACGCTCAAGAATGGTAAAGGCGACGGTGGAGTTCTTTCGAATGTTGTACCGACTTCCACTTTCCACTGCGTTGACGTCGAAGTGATTATTGAAGAACAAGAAGCCTTGTTCCAAGGGGATGTTTCCGTAGCTTGGAGCTTTTACACAGATCCAACAAATGACATCACATGGCCGATATACCGGTCGACGTTTGGAGACGAGCCTTTGACGCAAGAATTAACACTCAATCCAAGTGGTGGATCTTACTTTGCATCCGCAGAGTGTGTCGACTTGTGGCCGATTACAGAAGGTCAATCCGACCCTGACCCATCACAAATCGACAGCGTCGATGTAGTCTTCTGGATTGATGCAACTGACTCGGCAGGAACACAAGCCATTTTGGGTGGCGGGCCTACAGATGAAGGCGGTATAAGCCCAATTTTCTCGAGCGATCCTGAACACAAATCGTTGTATGAATTGATTCACGAAGAAGCATCATTTACTGTTACTGATGTGGTGATGAGGCCTGCAAAACCAGAAGTCGGTCAAGATATGGATTTGGAAATCAAAGTATTGAACTCCGGTACAATGGATGGTTCAACAGTTCTCAACATACGTTCAGTCGTCAATAACGGCGTTCCAGTACTTGAAAACAGCATCACTACAGATGTAATTCCTGTTGGAGACTCGAAGTGGGTGATGGTAACACTTACGGAATTCAATTTGGCAACGACTGGTATGTATTATCTCATTTCCGATAATACGACAGGCGACTTGCTCTACAACGGTTCAGAACAAGGAGAAACCTTCAATGTAAAGGTTGAAAGTAAATCTTCAGATTCAAGTGGATTTATGATTATCCTTGTCATTCTCGGAATTGTCGTTGCAGTACTTGCAACATTAGTCTTTGTATTATCACGCCGAGGCGATGGTTCCGACCTTTTCGATGAGTATGATGAAGAAGGTGGGAAGACCTATGTCGAATTACCAGGGCAAGCAAAGCCACTCAGTGGGCCACCACAAGTTGCAGCACCTGTAATCAATGTTTCACCTGAAATGGAGCATGCAATGACTCAATTCCCGCAATGGACTCAAGAAGAAATCCAAGGTTACTTTGATCAAGGATGGAGCGTTGATGCTCTGCGTGATTGGGTGAACAGTCAGTGAGCGTGAACGGTGTGCCCGCTCGACTTGACTGGGAAGACCATCTTTGGGAAGACCCAGACGGTGGTCGAATTTTACTTCATGGAGTCTTACCGACTGTTGTCTATCCCCGCTCGATGCGACCAAGAAACTCTTGGAACGGTTTGGCATTACTCGAATCTCCCGATGTTGCTGATTTATGGGAGCAAGAAGAAAAAGATGAGGCAGAATCGCCAGGGGTGAATCTTTCTCATGGTTTGATTTCAGGCGGTGCATTTGGGATTTTTTTGGATGAAATAAGTCGAGTTGAAGAGGTCACGAGTGGTCGATTTCCTGATCCAGAGCCACGACGGTTACATCGTAATGCAGTACGCCATGACAGGCCAATTTTCTTCATAGAGCCAACCGCAGATGATGAAGATTGGAGCGATCATCTTACTCTTGAAGCCAAAGCTGCGTCGCATTGGAAAAAATTACTCGGCATGATATCCATTGGCGGCAAATGGAGAAAACGAGTGAAAAAGAATATTTTCGATGCTCAAAAACCCCCAAAAGGGGTTTCGAGTAATTTTGGTTCAGCTGCAGTTTTATCTGCAACATGGTGGGACCTAAGTGAATGGATTGTTGGTCCCAATGTCTGTGACTCTCGTAATCAACGCTTTGCAGCTCGGTTACGTGGTGCATTAGCTACGCTTCGGGAGGACTTTGGAAACGATGCTATACTGTTATTGCCGTTGTATTTGCCGCATAGAAATACTATTCTTGAGGCCCTGAACTCTCTTCCAAAACAAGAGGAGATTAGTTTAAACACCACTTCATCCGATAGAACAGAGGAGGAATGAAATGTCCGTTACAGCAATTGAAGT
>Ga0115003_10003253_pt1 | contig 12923 bp, 9 predicted proteins | sample ArcticOcean_MG_C_7_FD_88736 | JGI IMG/M metagenome (GOLD analysis project Ga0115003, IMG submission 88736) | Marine microbial communities from western Arctic Ocean - ArcticOcean_MG_CB11_88 | ecosystem: Environmental > Aquatic > Marine > Oceanic | place: Arctic Ocean: Canada Basin | collected... | reverse complement strand
GGATAGACCCACTTCATCACGCATAGGAACTAAAAGTTTTGTCTCTACGATTGCAATTTCGCTGATGATTTTTTTAAGAGCTGCTTCCGTATACTTTGTATAATCTTGAGCTTGAGCTGGTAGCGCGTAAAATGCGACCAGGGCGCTTAATAAAAGAATGCGACTTTTGATCATAATGTAGTCCCTTAAAAGTTTTTATTATCCATTAAAAAGAATATAACTCAGGTAAAGCTATTGGCAAAGAAACTTGAATTTACCCTAATTTAAAATTATATTGTAAAATGTATAAATAAAAAAATTATTTTTACTGGTGTGACTGCTATTGGAATATTAAAATATGTTATCCTACTTTTTGTATTCATGGCAGTTTTGACCTCAGCTCTAACCGCTATGGTTTTATTCTTAACTATTTCAGATAAATAAAAGGAAAAATAAATATGTTATTTAGTGGTTTATCCGAAATGGGCGATGACCCAATTCTTCTTGTTTCTAAAATGTTTAAAGCATCAGCAAACCCAAATAAAGTCGACTTGGGTGTAGGAGTTTATAAGGATGCCAACGGCCACACAGCAATTTTGAATAGCGTTAAAAAAGCTGAACAATATTTAGTAAGTAATCAGGATACAAAAACTTATCTCTCACCAGCAGGAAATGCGAATTTCAATCAGGTAGTGCAGGACATGCTAATTGGTGCTGACCATCCAGCTGTTCATGAAAGCCGGGTCTCTACTTTTCAAACACCAGGGGGAACGGGCGGTGTCCGCATAGGCCTTGAACTAGTTAAAAAGTGTAATCCAAATGCTGATATTTGGATTTCTAACCCCACTTGGCCAAACCATACTGCTGTCACTAAGTCACTGGAGCTAAAACCTAGACAGTACCGCTACTATGATACCAAAGGAGGTGTTTTTCTCTTCGAGGGAATGATGGAGGACTTAAGCAGGGCAAAAAGTGGTGATGTGGTCATTCTACACGGCTGTTGCCATAACGCATCTGGTGCGGACCTTTCTAACGATCAGTGGGATGAGCTAGCGACTGTAATGCTAGAAAAAGGCCTTGTGCCTTTTGTGGACTTTGCTTATCAAGGCTTTTCTCGGGGTCTCGAAGAGGACAGCTACGCTGCCCGTTTAATGAGTACGATGCTACCGGAAGCATTGATTGCAAGTTCCTGCTCAAAGAATTTTGCCATGTACCGTGATCGTGCCGGTGCTATTACATTGATTTCATCTAGCGCAGAAGAACATTTAAAAAACGAGTCTCATATGCTTGGCGCGGTGCGCGTAAATTATTCTATGCCACCGGATCATGGTGCTGCTGTGGTCGCCCATATACTAGGGGATACAGACCTCCGAGCTGAATGGATCTCGGAAGTTAATAAAATGCGCAATAGAGTAAAAAAGATGCGTAAATTATTTGTATTAAAGATGAACGAAAAGGCGCCCAACAGCGACTTCAATTATATTGAAGAGTTAAACGGACTGTTTTCTTATTTAACTTTAAGTGCGGAGCAAATCCATACGCTGATTAATGATTACAGTATCTTTCTTATGGCTAATGGTCGTATCAATATAGCCGGTCTTACCGAGGCTAATATTGATTATGTCACCGATGCCATTGCATCACTTTTTAATAGTGAAAGTGTATAATGATGCCTAATTGGTTGGATATAGTTCCGCAAGGTTGCCCCTTTGTGAAAATGCAAGGTCTTGGAAACCATTTTGTTATTGTTGATGGTCGTACGCGAGCCTTTGCGCCGCCGGCTGTTGATATTGCGACCATATGCGATCCACGTGTTGGTGTTGGCGCAGATCAACTTTTAGTGATTGAACCCGTTAGTAAGGCTGGTAAAGGTGCGTACGCTAGAGTAAGGATTTACAACCCCGACGGACCAGAGGTTGAAGCCTGCGGCAATGCAACCCGTTGTGTAGCCCTTCTTTTATTTGAAGAAAGTGGCCTTGATGAACTAGGTCTTGAAATTAATTACGAGGTGCTAAACTGTAGGCGTGACGGTGTAAATATTAGTGTTGAAATGGGAAAAATTTCGTTTGACTGGCAAAAAATACCACTTGCGGTAGCGCATGACACCCTACATGTTGATATTACAGATGAGGGTTTAGGGGATGGTGTTGCAATTAATGTGGCTAATCCACATCTGATTTTCTTTGTTGATGACTTGGATAAGATTGATGTGGCGGGCGTGGGTGCTCGTATTCAAAAAAATGCTCTTTTACCAAAGTCGGCAAATGTAGGTGTTGCCGAGATACTTAATGATAACCATATAAAATTTCAAGTTTATGAAAGACCAGGTGTACTTACGGCAGCTTGTGGGAGCGGATCGTGTGCGGTGGTTGCCGCGGCTCTTGCGAGAGGATTAATAAAAAGTGAATATACTTATGTTGAAATGCCAGGCGGGGTACTGAAAATTAGCTATAAAGACGATGTTTCACCTGTAATGTCTGGTCCTGCAGAATTTTGCTACAGTGGAGTTCTAGCTAAGTGAAAGAAAAAAAATGATAAAACTATTTTTAATTATGATTATGGGCGTTCTTTCATCATGTAGTAAAGAAAACATTATGGAGAACAATTTGATGAAGATCGATCAAATCTTCTCTGATTATAATTCACTAGGAATGCCAGGAGCTGCGGTGATGATCATTCAGGATGGGACACCAATCTTGCAAAAAGGTTTTGGTATGGCTGATTTGAAACAAGGTTTGCCAGTGACCCCGAAAACAAATTTTCGGCTTGCTTCAATCACTAAACAGTTCACGGCTATGAGTATTTTGCAGTTAGTTGAGCGTGGAAATTTATCATTAGACACTACCCTGCTTGATATTTTCTCAGAGTTTCCGGATTATGGAAAAATAATTACCATTAAGGATCTTTTACACCATACTTCTGGTCTCTACGATTATGAGGGTCTAGAACCAAAGGGACAAGTGCGACAGTTAAAAGATAAAGATGTTCTTACTTCGATGATGAGTATGGAGGGGGCCTATTTTCCAGCAGGAGAAAAACACAGATATAGTAATACGGCCTATGCGGCCCTTACCCAAATTATTGAAAAAGAAACAGGTATTACTTTTGGGGATTATCTAAAAAATAACATATTTGATCCACTAGATATGGATAATACACTCGCTTATGAAAATGGTATTAACGAGGTTTCTAATCGAGCATATGGCTACACGATTGAAGAAAGTGGGATCAGACTTACGGATCAAAATAAATACAGTGCGGTACTTGGTGATGGTGGAATTTATTCAAACCTTGAGGATCTTTATAGGTGGGACCAGTCTCTTTATACTTATCAGTTACTCGGTCAGCAGTATCTCGATGCGGCATTTTCTAATCACAAGACCAGCAACGGAAAACTGATGAATTACGGTTATGGTTGGCGCATAGAGAATTATAAAAACATGGATATTCTTTATCATACAGGCAGTTCTATTGGATTTAGAAATATAATTTACCGGATACCATCAAAGAATTTTACAGTTGTTATTCTTACGAACCGCGATGCTGGTGGAGAGTTTAGCAAACTGACATCCGCCCATAAGATCATCGATATTTTCTTTTAGTCAAGTGACCACTTAAGATTGCCGCCGGCGCGTAGTGGCACGCATTCTTCATTACCAAATGGGATAACATCCGCAATCACACTCTGTTTTCTAGACAAGGTTATTTTATCTTGATTACGCGTCAATCCGTAAAAGTCGGGACCGTTGAAACTGGCAAAAGCTTCAAGTTTATCAAGTGCTTCCGCCTTATCAAATATTTCAGCATAAAACTCTATTCCGCCATGGGAAGAATAAATTCCGGCGCAACCACAGGCGCTTTCTTTTGTTTCTTTAGTATGTGGGGCACTATCGGTGCCAAGAAAGAATTTTTTACTAGAACTTGTTGCCGCTTTAATCAATGCTTTTCGGTGTTTTTCTCTTTTTAATACCGGAAGACAGTAATGGTGAGGGCGAATACCTCCATTAAAAAGTGAATTTCGGTTTAATAGCATATGATGTGCGGTGATTGTAGCAGCAACATTATCTGATGCACCTTCAACAAGTAGAACTGCATCTTCAGTCGTAATATGTTCAAAAACTATCTTTAAGGTTGGAAAATTTTTGATAATTCCAGTTAGAAACTGATCAATGAAAACGCGTTCACGGTCAAATATATCTACGGTTGGGTCGGTTACTTCACCGTGAACCAAAAGGGGCATGCCTTCTTCTGCCATGGCTTCAAGGACATCATAACAGGCAACAATATCGCTGACGCCTTGGTTAGAATTTGTTGTGGCACCAGCAGGGTACCACTTAACAGCATGAACAAAACCACTTTCTCGAGCCTTTTTAATTTCTGAGGCACTTGTCCGGTTGGTAAGGTAGAGTGTCATGAGAGGGTCAAAAGTGAGTTTATGTTTATTTTGAAGCGCCCCAATAATACGGCTACGATATTCGCCTGCCAGCCGAGTTGTAGTGACTGGATCTACAAGGTTTGGCATAATAATTGCTCTTGCGAATCTATCCGCTGTATCCGAAAGAACGGAAGGTAAAAATACACCATCACGAACATGAAGGTGCCAATCATCAGGTTTTGTAAGTGTTATTTTATTACTGGCTGTCATAAGGTTCGTTCCATGTAGATTAATTGTAAAGATTATTTATCATATTTTATCTTTACAGCGCATACTTTTTTGCAATTGGTAGTATTATTTTATCTAGATAGTTGTTGAGGTAGGATTTTATGTCATTTTCACCACTATTTGCGACGCCAAGATTAACAAGTGACACTAAAACAAGGTTACTTCCTTCAATTTTTCTGACATCTGCAGTAAAGCCAAGTATCTCACTATGTATTCCTATTTGGCCATTTATTTTTGAAGGATTAATTTTTTTTAAATCGGCTTTGCTGAGAAAATTACCACCCCATAATTTAGCTGAAAATAGTGCAAGCTCTCGCGCCGACGTCACAACACCACCCGCTAACCCCTCCGACGATAGATTAGCACCAGATGTATTAATCAGTCGATTAAGTCCAAATTCAAACTTGGAATTTATACCAACTTTAGAAATAAACGTATTGGTTGCTAAATGGTAGCTTCCTACCAAACTACCCGCCGGAACTTTCTCAAAGCTATCATAGTAAGTACTTTTAAGATTGAGTGGGTCTAAAATACGGCTCCTCACTTCTAGTTCTATTGGGCCACCAGTTAATTTTTCTATGATTAAACCTAGTATACTGGAATTACTTTTTGAGAATGAGTAATATTCGCCCGGACTATGGACGGCGGAATGTATATCACGTTTGATGTATTTTAATTGCTCATCTCTGCCCCAAAGGTATTTGGGGTTCATCTGAATACCGCGGCCCCTCCTAGTCCAGGCCTCATTATCTGCCCATGAGTATATTCCGCTAGTTTGATTAAGTAGTTGATAAAGATTTGCACTTTTCGCGTTAGGGATCTCATCTACTATTGCACCTAAAATATCGTAAGGAGTATCACTAAGGTTAATTATCCCATCTTGAGCCATTTTTATAATCACCGTGGAAACATAAAGACTGGTAATGTCTCCAATCCCAAAAAGGTGCGCTTGGGAAGCGGGCTTCTGACTTACTATGTCAGAATAGCCTGCTGCACCGGACCAAATCATACCATCAGGAGACGCTATGGCGACAGATATTCCTGGAACATGCCCCCGAGCAATCTGCTCAAGGGCACCTTGCATTTCGAGATTGATTTTTTTTCTATCTTGAGCATAAGACGTCGAGAAACAAATTAGAAAACCAACGAGTATGGCTTTATAAGATAAAAAATTTATAAAAGAATTTTTCATCATCTGATTTTATTCCCACTTTCATCCCAAATTTCTATATCCCCAAGCTCTAACCCTCGGATATTTTTCTCAATTTTCGCCAGATCTCCAACAATAACCCAGATCATGGCATCTGGACGTAGATACCTTTGCGCGGTTTGCTGTAACAGTTTAGGGTTAAGGGCAGCGTACTTATTATAAAGTGTTTGAGCATAATTATAAGGCCTCCCGAAATTTTCGTTACTCATGATATAGCTCATTAGACTACGGTTAGTAGAAAATCTGCCAGGTAGAGGTAACGTATTTCCTTTGATCATTAAGTTCAATTCTTCGGAACTGGGTGGCCGATTTGACTGATAGTCAAATATTTCTTTTACAATTTCGTTCATGGCAAGGGCTGTTTTATCCGTCTGCACCGACGTGCTAACTCGAAATGACCTTTGCCTTATTGCCTGTCCAATACTACTACTGGCGCCGTAAGACCAACCTTTATCTTCACGTAGGTTCATATTAATCCGCGAGGTAAAATTTCCACCTAAAATATCGTTCATAGCGTCAACATTGAATGCATTTTTATCAGTTGACGGGGTTACTAAGTGTGCTGCGAGAATAATAGACTGTGCCGCCTCTGGACGATCGACGAGAATTATATGGCTTTTATCTAAATAGGACGCATCTGTTAATGTTTTTATGCCTTTGGATCGGCTCGGGAGTAACCAATCACCAAAGTAATTATTGAGTTCCTCAGTTATTTCTTTGAGTGTGGTATCGCCAACTACATAAATTTTTGCATTATCGGGCCTGATCCATAACTCATGAAAATCAATAAGGTCCTTACGATTAATACTCCGTATCATAATTTCTCGCTCTAATATTGAGCGACCACTATATACATGATCTTCGCCATAAAGAACTTTAGTAAGCAGGCTACCCGCGATGCTGTCGGGGCTCATCTTTGCCTGTTCGAGCTGGGCAAGTGTTAACGACCTGTCGCGTTCAATATCAGTAGATCTAAATGCAGGGTTCTTGATAACATCAGCCCAAAGTTTGATCGAATTAGATAGGTTTTTTTTCAGTGCCGAAAGGCTAATGTTTGAGCTATCAAGACCGTTTGAAAACCCTATGCGTGCGCCAAGTTTTGTTTTTAATTCGTTAAATTCTAGTGATGATAATGTTTTGGTTCCCTCATTCATATTACCGAACGTGAAAGAAGAGGTGCCAAATTTTACGTCGTAATCTGTAACTCTACCAGCATCGAAACGAATGGCAAGATTAACTGTTGGCACGCTATTACGTTCTGCAAGGGTGACCCTAATGCCATTAGTAAGTATAGCGTGCTGAAGAGGAGGAAGGTTTATTTTTTCTTCAGCCTTAAAGTCGGGAATTTTACTCCGATCTGCTGTAGATTTTAGAGTTTTATAATTGCCAAAAGGTACTAAATCAAGTTTGTAAAACCCTTTAGTTAGCCATTGGTTTATCACATTTTTGATACTTTTTCGTGTGGTCGAGCTTTGCCAAAATTGTTTTTTATGGATAAATCCCGGATCATCAGCATATATGGCTCCACTCGCTAAAATTGAGCCTTTACTGGAAATACTCTCCATCGTACGGATCATACTATTTTCGATGGATGACTTTACGCGGGTAAGCTCTTTTTTTGAAGGGCCATCTTCTAAGAATTTTGAGAACATATCTTCTACGACCTGTGTTATATTTTTAGCATTCTCTCCCTTTTTAAGTTCGGCGGTAACCATAAATATACTAGAAAGTTCTCCAGGAATTATTGATGCAGAGGCACTATTTAGCCGCTCCTGTTCATGGACAAGTTTTTTATAAAGCCGGCTATTACGTCCCCCACCAAATATTGAAGCTGCAATTTCAAGTTCCGCAAACTCCTTGCTCGTGCGACCAGGTACAGCCCATGACCAAGTCAAATACGTCTCGGGCACACGATCTTCCATCACTTCATATCGATTAGTTTTGTGGATGGGTACCCATGATTTTTTTTGGGAAAGCGGCGGCCCGGCAGAAATATCCCCGAAATATTTTTGTGTGAGCACCTTTGAGTGCTCAATGTCAATATCACCACTTAAGACGATGACAGCATTATTTGGTCCGTAATATTTAGAAAACCAAGCTTTGACATCTGTAAGCGAGGCATTATCAAGATCTTCCATCGACCCAATTGTTGAATGATGATAAGGGTGATCCTTCGGATAGACACCTTCATAAATATGATAATATAATTTTCCCCCAGGCTTGTTTTCGCCCTGGCGTTTTTCATTTTTAACTACGTCCCTTTGTTCATCAAGTTTTTCTTTTGAAATTGCCCCGAGCAGATGTCCCATACGGTCAGATTCCATCCACAATATACGATCAAGCCCACCAACGGGAACGGTTTGGTAGTAATTAGTTCTGTCGCGAGATGTGGTTCCATTGATGCGGCTAGCTCCAATTTCCTGAAGAGGTTTAAAAAAATCATCATCATAATTTTCACTGCCGTTAAACATTAAATGCTCAAATAAATGAGCAAAACCACTTTTTCCTTCAGGTTCATCCTTGGAGCCAACGTGATACCAGACGTTCACAGAAATAATTGGTGCATTTTTATCTGTATGGACCACGACCCTTAGTCCGTTAGCTAGAGTATATTGCTCATAGTCAATTCTTGGCGTATCATCTGCGAGCGCCGATGATAGTGTAAAAAGTAAGTAAATGAATAGATATCTAATTTTAAGTTTCACTCTTGGCTCCGATTAATTAAAAGTTAACTATCATAGTCATATTAAATGTCTTAGACGAATAAATAATTTGTGAAATATAGTGAATAAGTAAATGTTAAAGATTACGGATAAAATTTATATTAATGAGGATGATGTCGAGGTTCGTTTTATTCGTTCACCAGGCCCTGGAGGTCAGCACGTAAATAAGGTAGAAAGTGCTGTACAAATTCGCTTTGACGCAAATTTTTTTCAAGCTTTGGATATGTCAATGTTTGACCGTCTTAAAAAATTATCTGGTCAACGCATGAATAGTGAGGGCGTAGTTATTATGACCGCAAATAGTACCCGCTCACAAATTCGTAATCGTGAAGAAGTTATGGTCAGATTAGTTGAACTTCTTAAGAAAGCTGCAACCATACCAAAATTGCGAAAAAAAACGAGACCGACTTTTGCATCTAAGACGAGGAGAATAGAAGGTAAAAAACGAAAAGGGAGCCTTAAAAAACTTCGAAGTAAAGAAACTTCTGAATAATTAGATCATCTAAATTTAGGCGGTCGAGGTTGAAAATATGGTTATGCGTTATCATTCTCTTTTAGGGCTGAAGGCTCTTTTTTATTTTGATTTCCTAACCATGAGGGCATTGTCACATGATTATCTGCAGCAATTCCTGCTCGCATCAAAACCAGTGGAATAGTATATAATAGTATTTTTAAGTCAAGCCTAAGACTACAGTTATCCACGTACCATACATCACGGATAAATTTTTTATTCCAGCTTACAGTATTTCGGCCAGTAACCTGTGACCAACCACTAATGCCAGGACGCACTTCGTGTCGGCGCATTTGTTTAGACGAGTATTTTTGTTTGTATTCTGCGACTAACGGGCGGGGACCGATTAGGCTCATATCGCCAATAATTATATTCCAAAGCTGCGGAAGTTCGTCAATGCTCCAATTACGAAGAAATTTACCAAAGGCTGTTAGGCGGTAATCATCTGACATCAGATCACCATTTTCATCTTGGGTGTTGGTCATGCTGCGGAACTTGAAAATTTTAAAGACCTTCCCTTCATAACCAAGTCTATCCTGAGTGAACAAGATAGGACTTCCCATTTTACCTCTAATTAGAATTGCAATTATAATCAGAAATGGCGATAGGATTGTGAGAATAAGTAAAACTAGCAATAAATCCAAAATTCTCTTCCAAAAGTTTTTATAGTTTAATCTTTTCATTTTAATAGAACTTTAATTTTCGCTTATAGTTATAATATAACAATCTTTTTTATCAATTCATTAACAATAAAATTCCATAAAAAGCAAGAATTGATAACAAAATTAGACTAAAGTCTATATTACTATGTTTTCAGATTTTTATTGATTAAAAGAATAAATTTCTCTTTTCCGTATAGGGCAATGAATGAACCCATTCTTGGCCCTTCTTTTTGACCAAAAAGAATTTCGTAAAGTGCCCCAAACCACTCGCGAAGGTTCTCATACTCAAACTCTTTACCGACAGAGAATACGAGAGTTTGTAATTCACCAGCATCGATACCGTCATCAGATGCTGATACTGAGTCGCGAAGTGAAAGAAGTGCTAAATTCTCTATATCTGTTGGTATACGATAGTTCTTATTGGGCTTAACAAAATTTTCGTAGTAAACAAGTGCATACCCGACCAGCTTATCAAGAACTGGAAACTGTTCCGGCGTTGCACCTTCAGAATAACTGCTGATGAACCCCCAAAGAGTTTCTTTATCTACAGCATTGCTGGCACTTACTAGATTAAGAAGTAGAGCAAAGCTTACTGGCACATTTTCTTTTGGTGGATGATCGCCGTGAATATGCCATATAGGGCTTGCATATTTTTTAGCCCCCTCAAGTACGGGATACTTACTCAAATGGTTAAGGTATTCGTCCACAGTTTTTGGAATAATGTCGAAATGAAGCTTTTTTGCTTTACGGGGCGACTGATACATATATAGAGATAGGCTTTCCTGGGTCCCATATTTCAGCCATTCCTCCATTGAAATGCCATTTCCCTTTGACTTGGATATTTTTGAACCGTCTTCGTCTAAGAAAAGTTCGTAACTTAGGCCTTCTGGTGGTGTATTTCTGAGAATGCGGGTAATGGCTGAAGAAAGTTTTACGCTCTCGCTTAAATCCTTGCCAGCCATTTCATAATCAACACCAAGCCCGACCCAGCGCATGGCCCAATCGGCCTTCCATTGCATTTTGCAGTTTCCGCCAGTCACTAAAACAGTTACTGCGTCTTCAGTTTTTTCATCACGGTACGTAATGGTTCCCGCCTCTAGATCTCGATCGATTATGGGGACTTGAAGGACTATCCCCGTACGTGGGCAAATCGGTAAAAACGGGCTATAAGTCTTCCGGCGCTCCTCACCAAGAGTTGGAAGTATTACATTCATGATGGCGTCGTATGCGCCGAGCATCTTAAGAAGTGTTTCATCCATTAACCCACTTTTGTAAACTTCGGTAGCACTTACAAATTCGTAATCAAATCCAAAACTATCGAGGAAACTGTTAAGGCGTGCATTATTATTATGAGCAAAGCTTTCGTGGGTGCCAAAGGGGTCCGGTACTTTGGTGAGGGGTCTACCTATGTGTTGTGCGAGCATTTCTTGGTTAGGGAGGTTGTTGGGCACCTTTCTAAAGCCATCCATATCATCTGAAAAACAAACAATCTTAGTTTTTTTTCCAGTGAGAAGCTCAAACGCGTTGCGAACCATGGTTGTACGAGCGACTTCACCAAAGGTTCCAATATATGGAAGCCCAGACGGGCCATAACCTGTTTCAAAGAGCACAAAATCTTTTGTATTACCGGATTTTTCAAGACGTTTGACTAGCTTTTCAGCTTCTAAAAAAGGCCACGCTTTGCTCTCGCGAGCAAATTCAATAATTTCCGGTGTCGCAGACATTGTATTCGCTTTCATTAATTGTTGGCTTGATCATTCAAAAACCTCGCCCAATTCAAGGTTTCATAGGACTAAAATTGGATCAGGTCAATATCTGTCGCTACAATTTATCTATGAATTTAGCTTCCCCCCAGACGAATGGCTGCTTATAGTCCTTTTAATTATAATGAATGATTAGACCTCATGACTAACCCGTCACCACAATTTTCAGACCCTATGGATACACTGTCAAGGCTTGCCGCGCTTGTTGTGGGCCCGCTCGGTGGCGTAATTGTGACCCCTGACGGTGAAGTGGAGATATATGAATTATCTGAGCTTCGAAAAATTTTACATAACCATGATTTTTTGATATGCAACCGTCCAATAGCAGAACGTCATCTGAAGACTAATATGTCCGGATGTTTTGACATACTCGAATTATTTGCCTTTATTCGCCCCGCAGAATTTTGTTTACCGCTACCCCTAGGGCTTTCAGTTGCACTTGATCTTCCGGGTACGGGCGACAATCAAGAAGATGAGGCGGCGGTACTTATCAAAAGTGCTCAAATTCTTATAAACGAACTATCTTCACCAGATTATAAATATCCAGAAGGAGTGCAGGCAACGGCTTACACTATGGGTGCTGCAGGGTGGAAATGGGGCCCTCTTATTCTTGGAGCTTTGAAAAGTGTTGCAAAAAAACAAAGTTATCAAGTTTGGGAACACCTTTCCGAATGGGAAGAGAAAGCACCCGGCCCCCCTCCGGGGCAGGCACGGGTTAGTGAGGAAGAAACTAAGCAGAGACTAAAAAAACTTCTTGGTAATGGAGCGGAAAATAGACAAGGTCAGATTGATTATTCTATTAAAGCGGCACGCGCTTTTGAAATTCCAGAAAGTGAGGAAGAGCCTACTCTGGTATTATCAGAAGCTGGAACTGGTATTGGTAAAACACTTGGTTATATTGCACCCTCTAGTTTATGGGCAGAAAAAAACGGCGGAACTGTGTGGCTTTCTACCTATACCAAAAACCTGCAGAGACAACTCGATCAGGAACTTGATCGTCTGTATGTAAATGAAAAGGAAAAAAAACAGAAGGTAGTAGTTCGCAAAGGGAGAGAAAATTATCTATGCCTTTTAAATTTACAGGAGATAGGTACGGCAGCGTCGCAACCTCAAGGAAAATTTTTGCTGGGGCTCGTAAGTAGGTGGGTTCGTTATAGTCGGGATGGCGATATGATTGGAGGAGATTTTCCTTCTTGGCTTGGAGAAACTTTTGGAGCAGGCCGACTATCACAACTTACTGACCGGCGCGGTGAATGTGTTTATTCCGCGTGTAGTCATTATAAAAAATGCTTTATTGAAAAGGCACAGCGTAAAGCAAAGTTTGCTACCCTGGTAATTGCTAACCATGCGTTGGTTATGGTGCAAAGTGCTACTAGGCAGGGAGAAGTGGATCTTCCAACTAGATATGTATT
>Ga0115003_10003247_pt1 | contig 12944 bp, 9 predicted proteins | sample ArcticOcean_MG_C_7_FD_88736 | JGI IMG/M metagenome (GOLD analysis project Ga0115003, IMG submission 88736) | Marine microbial communities from western Arctic Ocean - ArcticOcean_MG_CB11_88 | ecosystem: Environmental > Aquatic > Marine > Oceanic | place: Arctic Ocean: Canada Basin | collected... | reverse complement strand
CCGAAGGGGTCTTCTGACGAAGAGGTGGTCGACGCAGTTCGTCGCGCCGCTTTAGAGGCCAGCGATTTCTCGTGGCTCAGCCGCGGCGATCATATCTTGATCAAAACTGTTTGTAACTCTGGCAACAAATACCCTTTTACAACGGACCCGGTTGCATTGCGCGCAATGATCGGACTTCTTAAAGAACGCGGCGCAGGCAAGGTCACCGTGGCCGATATGTCGGGGGTTGAGGGCGTGCGCTTCAGCAAAGATCGGACGCAAGGAAGCACGCGGGAACTGATGACCAAGAACGGCATGGCGCAAACCACAGAAGACGCTGGGGCAACCGTTCATGCGTTCGAAGAACAGGGATGGGATGCATTTCACCCTGAGCCTCCGGCTCCGAATTCGTCCTGGCCGTCCGAAGTCATGATGCCGGACATCGTCAACCAGGTAGACCATATCGTCCTCATGCCGCGTTGTTCGCGACATGTACTCGCCGGGAGTTCACTTGGACTCAAGGCAGCCGTCGGCTGGTGGCGCCACGACTCGCGCCTTGCCTATCACTACAACGGCTCTCTTCTACCCGAGAAAACCGCAGAAGCGAACCTCGTCCCGTCACTCGTCGACAAGCAGCGACTCGTCATCACGAGCGCCACAAGGGTTGTGTCCACCTTCGGTCCGGACAACGGCCACATTCAGGACCCGGATACGGGCCTCGTGATCGCGTCATCATCCATCGTCGCCCACGACATGCTGTCGATGAGTTGGCTCCTTGAGAACCACCGCCTCACACCAGACGATCTGAAGAGTGGGGTCATGGATGATCCCTACGTCAATCACTGGGTCGGCAACTTGATCAACCGCATCGTCGTAGGTTGGCTCGACGGCGGTATTAAAAAAATGCTAACCGACAGCGCCCCTCCGAGCATCCGACACAAGAGCATTTGGGACGACCGAATCTTAAACCGCGCTTTCGAAGTCTTCGGCGGTGTTCCAACACTGGAACTCGCTGACGCAGCGGGGAACATGCCTGCGCCCATCATGCAAATGCTAAAGCAATCGACAACCCGTCCGAGTTAGCCGTCATCAGTGTTCGCGATTCGCCCGAGCCCATGAATGCGAGCCGCGCACTGGAATGCCGGTGATACTTAGCCACGTTGTTCTCGCGACCAGGTCTTTGTTCAAGCGATCACCGCAGCTCAACTACCCGCACGTTCGAGTACCTCGACGACGCCACGATCGCCATCGAGGAGAACACGATCGCCAGTGCGCAGGGCGCGCGTACCGATGCGCGTATTAAGGACCGCTGGCAAACCGTATTCGCGCGCCACTACTGCGCCGTGAGAAACCGCACTCCCGACGTCGGTCACCAGTCCTGCAATGACAGCGAAGTACGGCGTCCAACCTACATCGGTGATTGGCGAGACCAAAATTTCGCCGGGCTCCAAGGCTTCTGCGTCTTCCAACGCGAGAACCACCCGCACAATGCCTTCAACTTTGCCTTGGCTTACCGGCTTGCCGACGATGAGTTCATCGTTCTCGTCGGTGTCGAACACAAGGAGTTCAGGTTCTGGAAGTCCCACCGAAACTTCTGGAAAGTGCAGGGTCTCTTGATAGGCGAGAGCCTGCCGGCGAGCGACCGCTTCTTCCGTTAGCGCGTCGCCGAGAGAAGCTCCAGCGAGCGTTCCGAGTTCTTCGTGAGTCAAGAAGTAGACCGCGTCTGCGTCCGGAAGCCGACCTTCTCTTTCGAGCTGTGCGCCCAGTCCGCGGTAGGCACGCTTGAAGTGGACTGTGCAGGCAACGAGTTGTGATTTGCATGCCTCACGATTTCGCACCGCGGCGTGCGCAAAGCGAGACAACCAGCGAAAGGGTTCCTTTGCACCGCTATCTCGCGATGAGGCATTGTCGCGCACCGGGGCTTGGGGTTCTTGCGGTCCCCCTTTCAATCGGCCGCGAAGCTGAGCCTGCAGCGAACGCACAACGGGTGTCGGTTCGTGAGCCCATTCGGGCTGTCGCACGTCGAGTTCGCGCACACTGCGGTGACCATGGCGCGACATATAGGCTCGGAACAACACGCCGGCTTCACCGGAGTCGTCACCGTTCAGCCATGCCAATGCGTCGGGAACGGCAAGTTCGCAAAAGCCCTGGTTCGCGTCGCCTAGAGACACCAGTGCTTCGAGAATACGGGTTGCGCCTTCGGCGATGTCCGCACTCTCAACGCCCTTGGCACCCGTAAGCAGACGTGACACCGCTGCATGATGGGCATCAGTCGGCTCCTCGCCCTTCGACAAGATGCGCAGAAGGATGGGGGTGAGTGCGCCAGCCCCTGAAGACACCGTAAGGTGTAATTGGTACGCCTCATAGAGACTTTCCATTCGTGCGTCGATGTGTCGCCAGCTTTCCAGCCCGCTTTCGCCGACCGCAATGTCGCCGAGCCCGCGTAGCGCTTCCATTCGCCGCAGCTTCGGCTGCGCGCGTAGCACTGCCGTCACTTGCTTCACGATGCGCGGGATGCGAACCCAAACCGAAGGCACCGGGGCAGCCACGACTTCTGAAATGACACGACCACAGATCGCCAGGCTCTGTTGATCGGGATGGCTGCCCGTCACGGCAGAGGAAAAGCGCGCGCCCCCGCTCAAGTTAATAAAGAGATGTCCATGAGACATAAGGACGTACACGTTTTCGACGGAGCGCTCTTTCCGCACACCGACGTCGATCATGTTGTCCTGAAAGCCGACGTCGATGGCACGTGCGCAGTTTGAATACGTAAGCGGAGAGACGGCACCGGGCATCATTTCGCCCACATTGCAACGGGTGAAGACATCGCCGGGAATTCTTGACACCGAGTCGAGGGTTTGAGGGTCTAGCCCCAACGTTGTAATGGGCCGCGCTTGCAACCAGAAGAGCGTTCCGTTCTGATCGATCGCCCATTCGAGGTCCAACGGTTCGCTCGCTTGGGTCTCCGCATCGATCGCTTCTCGAGCAATCTGCTCTCGTTCGCCGTTCGCGAGTACCGGCGCGCCTCCCGCGAGCTGTGTCGGTTCCCACCGGCCGTTGCGTCGCGCGAGTTCATCGTGATCGGGAGAGGCCTGGCCCGATACCAACGCTTCGCCAAGACCCGCGACCGAATCGAGAACCAACCGCGCCCGCCGGTTCGTGACAGGGTCGGCTGTAAAGCAAACTCCGGCCGCACGCGCGTCCACCATGCGTTGGACCACCAGCGGCATGACCGGCGCAGGTTCATTCGTATCGGTGCGCTCGTCGCGATACGCGGTGGCGCGTTCGCTTTGCGCGGACGCAAGACAGTGCGTGATCGCAGTCGCCATCTCTTCACGGCCGCCTACGTTCAGCACACTTTCATACTGGCCTGCGAACGAAGCTTCCGTTCCGTCTTCGTCGAGCGCCGACGAACGAACGGCAAATCGCGTGTCGCCTTGCTCCTCCATCCAAGTCGAAAGCTCGGCAGGGACTTCACCGGCGCGGCCGTTCAATAACACCACGGCATCGGGCACCCGCAATCCCATCGCGCGCAAACGTGCGAGCCCGGCTGCTTTGCCGCCGACGGCTCCGGGGTGCTCTGCGACTTCTTCGAGGCCAAGAACGCGCGGCGTCGACTCCGTTCCCAAGTTGGCGTCGCTCATAGGGTGGCGCACTCGCGAAGCCCCACGAAGCCTGCTCGGGGAATCGTCGCTCGCAACGTTGAATAGGAATGACCGCTCACTTCTTTATCCCCAATGACCTTCTGCGTATGGCGTGTTCCAACAGTGGGCCAAGCGACCCTCTTCTACCGTGAAGACCTCAATGCCGCACATCTTCGTGTCGTTGTGCTTCGTCATGGTCATGTTCCAGACAGAAGTAGCGGTGGTCTCGTTCGCGCAAGTGACGACTCGCGAGATCGTGACGCCCATCTTTTCGACGCCCATGCGCACGCGTTCGATCTGTTCGTCGTGGCTCAACTTGGTGGTCTTGCCGTCGGGGTCATGTCGAACAATGGGGTCCGCGCATAGTTCCCGGATCAACTCGAACCTGCCCTCGTTGTTGACTTCGTCCCAATAGCGCTCCAGCAAAATCTGCGCGGTAGGCTTCGACATCGCTCCCATTCTCCTCGTTCTCCTCTCTCGCTCTACAGCGACAAGTACGCCCCGCAGGCACGCGAGTTGCGAAGGTGATTATCATAGAAAACTATATTGTGGTACAAGAACTTCGATGCCGCCCCACCCGCTTATCCGCAACCCAACTTTCGAGGAGAGTCGAAGCCATGATCCAAGATTTTCACGGCAAGGTGGCCGTCGTCACGGGCGCCGCAAGCGGTATTGGCCGCGCGCTAGCCCAGGGCTTTGCGAACGAGGGCATGCGCGTGGTGGCCGCTGACATTGATGAAGCCGGCGCCAAGGCCACGGCGGGGTCGATCGGCAACGATGCAATCGCATATGCCGTAGATGTCTCCGAAGAAAGTTCCGTCGCCGCTCTCGCGGATGCGAGCTTCGACGCTTTCGGGCAAGTCGACCTTTTGGTCAATAATGCCGGAGTCTTCCAAGGTGGCCTGTTCTGGGAGCGCAGTGTTGAAGATTGGGAATGGACGTTGGGGGTCAACGTCTGGGGCATCATCCATGGCACTCGAAGCTTTGTGCCGCGCATGATCGCGCAAGGCACCGAGGGCCATGTCGTCAACACGGCTTCGGTCGCGGCTTTTGTCGCGGGACCGGCCTCGAGTCCCTATGTGGTTTCAAAGTGCGCAGCGCTGTCGCTGACCGAGTGCCTCGCTTTGGACCTCGGCGCGGTCGAATCGAAAATTGGTGCATCGGTCCTCACCCCGAGCACATTCGAAACCGGAATCGCGCGGACCGCTCGGGTGCGCCCAGAACGCTATGGGGTCGACGAAAGCGAAGACGGCAAAGGCACCGTGCAGGCGCTCGACGCAATGCTCAGTGATGGCAAGCCGCCCGAAGCGGCCCTCGAACCAGTCCTCGCGGGCATCCGGTCTGGTGAGTTTCTCATCCCGACCCAACCGAGCTACCGCGCCCAAATTCGCAACCGTTACGACGCGTTGCTGGAACGAAAACTTCCATCTCTCATCGCAGTGGATTAATCGAGAAGCCAGGAGCAGCATCATGAAAGAACTTCGCGGTCGGGTGGCAGCGGTGACAGGAGCCGCAAGTGGCATAGGCCGCGCGACGGCCGAAAGCCTCGCCGCAGAGGGGTGCAACTTGGCCCTCATCGATCTGGACGAGAATCGACTCAAAGAAGTTGCCGTCGCGGTGGAAGCGCTCGGCGTTCGCGCGACGTGTCACCTGGCTGACGTTTCCAACGCGGAGCGCATGCAGGAACTGCCCGATGAAATTACGGCGGCGCATGGTGGCATCAACATCCTGGTCAACAACGCGGGCGTCTCGGTGCTCAAGAGTTTTGAGGAGCACAGCCTCGAAGATTTCCAGTGGCTTGTCGGCGTCAACTTCTGGGGCGTAGTGCACGGCTGCAAGTTCTTCTTGCCAGAGCTCCACAAAGCGGACGAAGCCCACATCGTAAACATCTCGAGCATGTTCGGTTTTGTAGGCGTGCCAGGCCAGAGCAGTTACTGCGCCACAAAATTTGCAGTGCGAGGCTTCAGTGAATCGCTCTGGGCCGAGCTGCGCGACACCACAGTCGGCGTGACGAGCATCCATCCGGGCGGGATTTCGACGGGGATCACCCGAACCGTGCGGGTGAAGAACGAAGAGGCGCGAGAGCAACTACAAGAGAGCTTCGACAAATACGGCCACCCGCCGGAAGACGTCGCACGAGCCATCATCAAAGGCATCCGTAAGAAGAAGCTTCGTGTCATCGTTGGGATCGAAGCCTACTTGGCAGACTGGATCAAACGACTGCTGCCGATCGGCTTTCATCGTCTTCTCGCTTCGCGAATGCGCGTGCCTGGGAGCTGAACCCAGGCGTCGCCGGTACGAAAACTTTTGAGGACCCGATTGCTTTCATTTAGGGCAGCCGGGGCAGCTTGAGGTCCATGATCGACAATCTCGGGTTGCACCGCAGTTCGCAACCTCGAAACAGTCGACATGTCGTTTCGGTGGTGTTGATTAGCGCGCGGTTCAGCGCTCACGCTCTCGCTTCATCACACATTCGGCAACGCCCTGCACAGTTCAAGCGCAGACCTCATTGCATCGGCGGAACACCTGTTAGGTCGCACCCGGCGAGAAGTCCACCATCGACCGCGATGGCCTGTCCTGTGATGCCAGAGGACTGATCGCTTGCGAGGAAGACCACGAGGTTCGCGACCTCAACGGGTTGAAGCGTCTTCCCGGTGGCGTGCATGTCCGCGATGGCTTCTCGGCTCTTGAGTCCGAGGCCCACAACTTGGTCGAGCATCGGCGTTTCAACCGCGCCGGGACACACGCAATTCGAGCGAATGCCCTTGCGGCCGTATTCGATTGCGGCGGAGCGAGAGAGATTGATGAGCCCCGCCTTCGCGGTGGCATAAGGAGAGTTGCCCGCAGCGGACACGAAGCCGTAAATCGAGGATGTCGAAATGATGGATCCGCCGCCTTGTTCGAGCATGTGAGGGATCGCGGCCTTCATGCCGTACATCGCGGCGGTGAGCATCACGCGAAGGCTTCGGTCCCAGCCCTCGGGATCAAGGTCAGCGACGTAGCCACCCGTGCTAGTCGCGGCATTATTAAACAGGATGTCGATGCGTCCGAATTCAGATACCGCAACGCCCACACTCGCCATGACTTCGTCTAGGTTCGCGACATCGCAGTGGGAGTAAACAGCCCGACCGCCCGCACTCTTGAGCTCTTCGACAAGCTTTTCGCCGGCTTCGTCGTTGATGTCAGAGCAGACAACCGCGGCGCCTTCTTCTACAAAGCGTCGGAGCGTCGCCGAACCAATGCCGCCGCTACCGCCGCTAACCCATGCCACCTTGCCTTCGAGTACGCCCATCGTGTTTCTCCCGAATATATTGAAACTTGAAGTTAGTCCGGGGAGGACGACTTTCTCCAGTCGCGTTCTGAAGCACATGAAGGGAGTACAGCGCCCTCCGCTTCAACTCGACTGCCCCGTCCCGACTTCGCCCACCCTATGCTCAGTCGATCTCGGAGACGTCTGCCAACTAGGCCGACGGAAAGCCTTCCCCTTCGGGCCCTACTGCGCGCTCGCGAACGCCATCGAAATGCGCGACCTCGTGGAGAGATCGCACTTTTACCCCGCCCTCTTCCACAACCAGACGCGTGATGGATGCAAACGGAGTGGCGTCCAACAGTGTGTGACTCTGGATGTCCAGCACCTGACTCAGAATCACACCGATCGTTCCGCCATGACAAGCCACAACCACCCGTTCGCCGCGAGGTCGATCCAGTAACTCTTGCCACGCACCCCGCACGCGGGCACGAAAGACGTCGAAGGAATCCCAGCCGATCTTCTCGAACTCTCCCTTCTGCATCGATTCGTAGTATTCGGGAAACCGTTCCTTCACGAGCGGCGGCGGCGCGTAGATCTTCGCGTTGCGGTCGATCTCAACCAAGTCGGAAATAATTTCCGGCTCGAGCCCAAGTCGACTGGCCAGCGGTGCTGCAGTTTCCATCGCGCGGCGCTTGCTGGACGCCACGACATAGTCGATCGGCTCATGGGCGAGCCACGCGCTCAAGCATTCCGCTTGCCAGTGACCCCGCGCAGTCAGTTCGGGGTCCACGGGCTCAGTTTCACTAAAAGCCGTAACAGGCTCGCCATGTCGAACGAGAAGGATTTCCATGGGCGGCAGCATAGGGAGGTGAAGGCCCGGAGGCGAGATGGCCTCGCTTTCGATTCCACACCCCAGCGCAACGCCCGTCCATCTCGTCGCCGGCACTCTATGTCTACGGAGAACAAGACATATCGGCCTTCGCATGAATTCTGACGTGCAAGCACGCCTCTAAACTTAGGTGGCGGGCCTCTTTAAATCGCTTGCACTCGACGCCGGTCACTGATTGATCCAAGACGAAGAGAAAGTTGTCGTCGATGCGGTGACGTAATACCTAAACGAACAGCAGGAATGGCCGCTGAAGCCGCGGCTCGCATTCGGCTCGCCCTACCGGCGGATCGCCTAGCATTTAGAGCACTGACCCGAACACCACAACGGAGCCGAGCATCTCATGAACATCGACATCCTCATCCGCAACGCCGACCTCGCAGACGGGACGGGAGATGCGCCACGTCGCGCTGACATCGCGGTTCGCGATAGCCGCATCGCTGAAGTCGCTGCAGCCGGCCAGCTCCCCACCGAAAATGCTGCCGAAGTCATCGAAGCCAACGGCCTACTCGTCACCCCCGGTTTCATAGACCCACATACCCACTACGACGGTCAGGCCACGTGGGACGATCGTCTTGCCCCTTCTGCCGACCATGGCGTGTCAACCGTTGTCGTCGGCAATTGCGGGGTTGGGTTTGCCCCAGTCCGTCCGCATCACAAGAAGGTGTTGATCGACCTCATGGAAGGCGTCGAAGACATCCCCGGCGCGGCACTTCACGACGGCATTCAATGGGCATGGGAAAGCTTTCCGCAGTATCTCGATGCTCTCGCGTCAAAACCGCGTGCGGTCGAAGTCGCCGCACAGATTCCACACGGCGCTCTGCGCACGTATGCGATCGGCGACGACGGCCCGGTGAACGGACCCGCAACCGATGCCCAAGTGGATGAGATGGCCCGACTCGCAAGAGAAGCGGTCGAAGCCGGAGCGATCGCGTTTTCGAGCAATCGCATCACGATGCACACATCGACCAACGGCGAAGCGGTCCCCGGCACCTTTGCCGAGTCCCGGGAAGTCAACGCGATCATGAAGTCCGCACAAAAAGATGGGCGCGGCTTGTTTCAGGTTGTGCCGGCCGGCCTCATGGGCGAAGACCCGGATGGATTTCGTCGCGAGTTGGCCTTCTATCGCCAGGTGAGTCTCGATACCGGATGTACGGTTGTCTTCACCGTCTCGCAAAACAATGTTCAGCCGGAACTCTGGCGCGAAGTATTTGACATGGCCGACGCCGCGAACGCTGAAGGCGCGCGTCTCGTCCCGATGACGATTAATCGCCCGGGTGGGTTGCTCCTTAGCTGGGACACCTTCCACCCCTTTGTCGATCGTCCGAGCTTTGTGGAAGTCGCAGACCTTCCGCTCGCCGAACGAATGGAAGCACTTCGCGATCCGGCACGTCGTGCTCGGATCCTCGAAGAGCCGGTCCAGACTCCAATGTTTCAGCACGCGGTCACGATTATTATGAGCAGTCTTGGCAGCACGTTTCCGCCCGACACCGAATCTCTCGCCGAACCCGATCCGGCGTTGAGCCTCGGCCGTAAGTTTGAAGCGAGCGGGGTCGAACCGATGGCCGGCATCTACGACGCGCTATGTGACGCAGCCCAACTGAACAGCGGCCCAGGCTTTCTCAACGTATTCATGGGCAATTACGCAGATGGCAACCTCGAAGTGGTCCGCGAAATGCTTTCGCGACCGGGCACTCTCGTCGGTGGCGGCGACGGCGGCGCGCACGTGTCGGTGATTTGCGACGCGAGTTATCCGACTTACATGCTCCAGCATTGGGTGCGCGAACGAAAGCGCGGCGACAAAATCCCGGTCGAAACAGCGGTCCGGATGCTCACCCGCGACCCTGCGGAACTCTACGGCATGAACGATCGCGGCCTCGTTAAGAAAGGCCTGCGCGCCGACATCAACGTGATTGACCCCGGACGCATCGCGCTCGGCACACCCCGGGTCGAGCACGATCTACCGAGTGGCGCGCCGCGGCTACTTCAAAGTGCGACGGGCTACGTCGCGACGTTGGTGGGTGGGCAGGTGACCAATCGAGAAGGCATTGATACAGGTGCCAGACCCGGCGGATTATTTCGAGCGTAGGCCATCACTACGAAAGATCTTCCGGCCGAACGTCCCCAGTTCTCGGTTTTGGAGTTCGCGCGAGCGCGCGGCGCATCTCGTCAAAGCGGGGTTCGAACGCGGCACCAAAGTCGGGGTGGGTGAAAACGTATGTCGCGTTTTCGCGAATGCCGTCGATCACGAGGTCGCCGACATCGTCGGGCGGCATCCCGACAGCCATCACAGGTTCTGCTGCAAGTGACGTCGCGTTACTGGGCCCCGCGCTTGCGGGCCGAAGGCGGTCCGCCTTTGCCATGCCCGTGGCAACGGGGCCCGGACACAAGATCGTGACGCCAACGCCGTCGGGTTCAAGGTCTCGTCGCAGCGCTTCAGAAAAACCAACGACGGCAAATTTTGACGTCGTATAGGGCGCGCAGTTTGGGTCGGGGGCCCAGCCTCCGATCGAAGCCGTGTTCACGATCTGGCCTGAACCCCGCTCGGCCATGTGCTTGCCAAAAATGGTCGAGCCGTGGACGACACCCATCAGATTGACCGACATCGTCCATTCCCAATCGCCTTCGGTGAACTCGCGAAGCTTGCCGCCAAAGAATATGCCGGCGTTGTTACACGCAACATCGACCGCGCCGAACTCGTCGATCGATACAGCAGCCAGGGATTCAATATCCGACCGCTGCGACACGTTGCAAGCAAGCGCGATCGCCCGCGCCCCTTCGGCTCGAAGCGCGCTCGCGACTTTCTCGGCAACCTCCCCTTCGATGTCGGCAACGACGACATTCATTCCCTGTTGTGCAAAACGGCGACACATCCCTTTGCCGATTCCACTGCCTCCGCCCGTCACGACTGCGGTCTTGCCCTTGAGATGCTGAATACCTGCCACGTGTTCGTCCTTTCGGTCGTCTCGACGCCTTGGCGCGCGCGTTTACTCGGTCACCCTCATCATCGCCCAATCGCGAGCAATCGCTAGCGGCCGGTGCAACCCAACCCCTTTCGCACTTAAACGCGAGAAGACACGGCTACCTCGCAGGCTAGAGTTGCGGGACCGCGTGGGCCGGCGACCCAAGATCCGCCCCTCGCTGAGGTGCCCGACGTCATCCACCCATCCCCTGCGCCAGGAGCCCCCTTGCCCGATTTAGCTCTAATCCAAACCGCTCGCGACTTACGCGAACTTATCGAAGCCGAAGCCGACGCAATCGAAAGCGATTGCACCCTGTCGAAGCCGGTCGTCGACGCGATTGACAAGACCGGGCTCTTTCGACTGAGCACGCCCAAAGAACTTGGCGGTCTCGAAGCCGACGTCGACACCGTGCAAGCGGTCTGCGAGGAAATCTCTTTCGCAGACGGCGCGACAGGCTGGGCCTTCACGCAGAACACAATCACCGGCGCCTACCTCGCCTACATCGAACCCGAATACGCGAAGACCTTTGCCGCCACGCGCGCGGGCGCGGGACACTTCGCGCCCATCGGCATCGCGCATGAAGCGGAAGGCGGGTACCGCGTTTCGGGAAACTGGCAGTTTGCAAGTGGATCGGGGCACGCCGAATACATGGGCGGCGGCGCAATCATCATGCGTGACGGTGCTCCGGCTCCGATGGGAGCGGACGGTTCGCTCCCGATCGTTGGCTTCTTCGTCCCCAAGAGTTGCGCAAAGCTAAAAGGGAACTGGGACACAATGGGGCTACGCGGCACGGGAAGCTACGACTACGAAATCCCCGAGATGTTCGTCGAGCAGGGCGCCACCTGGAACATCAACATGGGCTATGCGCCGCACAAGAGTGGCCAAGAGATCTACGCGCTCGGCCCGCAGGCCTACGGCAGCATCGGCTCCTGCTCGTGGGCGATCGGTGTTGCTTCTCGCGCGCTACATGAGATCGCAGAAATTGCAAAGGCGGGACGAACGCGAATGGGTTCGCTCCCCCTTAGAGAGCAGCCTGAATTCCAGCGCAACTTCGGCTTTCACAAGACCGCAATCGAGGCGTCGCGCATGCAACTCAAGACAATTTTCAACAACGCCGTCGCGCTTTTCAAAAGTGGCGCAAGCCCCGAAGCGTGTGGAGACGCCGTATGCCAAACCAAGGCTCATGCGAACTACGTTGTGAAGCATGTCGCCAAGTCGGCTGTCGTTTTCGCATGGGAAGCATCGGGCAGCGCGGGCATGCGGAACCCGAGCCGCCTCCAACGATGCTTTCGAGACATCTATATCGGTGCGGGCCATCAAGTTTTTGACGACCGGGCCTACTGCGAATTCGCGAAGCCTTCGATCGGTGTCGACCGGCTTCCGTTTTAGGCGAAGTCTCAGCAAGACGTCGAAGATCACCACAGCTGCCGAAGCGTGCTCTATTCGCTTGGCTCATCACCAAAAGAGGAAACCTGATGCCTGCCCCTCGTCCTCCACAGCCTGCAACACCCGCCTCTGATGCCTTTGAGATTCATCGCGCACAGGTGGCCGACGGAATGAACCTCGCTTACATCCGCGAAGGCGTTGGCGGCTATCCATTGTTGCTCGTGCATGGATACCCGGAGACGAAGCGAGTGTGGTGGCGAAACATTCTTCCGCTCGCCGAAGCAGGCTTCGAGGTCATCGTGCCGGACCTTCGGGGCTACGGCGATTCAGATCTCTCCGAAAAAGACGAATATGACATCGTTCTCTATTCGAAGGATCTATTCGCGTTAGTCCACAACGTTCTCGGTCATGAGAAGTTCGGCATGATCGCTGGCGACGTCGGAGGTGCGGTCATCGTCGACATGGCGAACCGCTACAAGCAGCATGTCGATCGGATGATCTTCTTCAATACCGTTGCACCCATCGTCCCCGATGAACCCGAGTGGTACGCCGAACGAGGCCTGTCTATGAACCCTTTGGAACACGGCCCAACCGGGGACTACCGCATTCGCCAGGGACGCGACCCCGCAAAGCTACGCGCGGACCTCGACACCCCCGAACGCTGTCGCCAGTACGTGCGCGACTTTTACGAACACCGCCTCCTCGCATCGCAATACTCATTCGAGGAAGCCGACTTCGACTTCATGGTCGAACCCTTTGGTGACCTCGATCGTCTGGCCGCCGGGTGGGCGCCGTACCAGCTTGAATATGGACGGCCGATGAGCGAGATGCCGATG
>Ga0115003_10003245_pt1 | contig 12947 bp, 14 predicted proteins | sample ArcticOcean_MG_C_7_FD_88736 | JGI IMG/M metagenome (GOLD analysis project Ga0115003, IMG submission 88736) | Marine microbial communities from western Arctic Ocean - ArcticOcean_MG_CB11_88 | ecosystem: Environmental > Aquatic > Marine > Oceanic | place: Arctic Ocean: Canada Basin | collected... | reverse complement strand
GCCAATTTTTTGCTAGCATATATTCTTCTTCCGCATCTAACATTGGAAATTTTTTAATTTGTGCTAGGTACACCGATAAACCACTGACAGATGGTGTCGGTAGATTGCTTATATTATTTTTAATACTCATAATTATATAACTATATATTATTTATTAATTTTCAACTACTTAGATTATTAAGTAAATCTAGTATCTTTTTAAAGCCAGACGGTAAACTAGATTTAAAACTTACTCGCCTTTTTTTGGTTGGGTGGAGAAAACCTAGAGTTTGAGCATGTAAAGCTTGTCCACTAAGATTGGATAATAAATTATAAAATTCTTTGTTTATTTTTTTGTACTTAACATTATTTTTTCCGTATTGTTTGTCACCTAATAAAGATACGCCTTTGTATTTTAAATGAACCCTTATTTGGTGCGTTCTGCCAGTTTCCAATTGACACTCTAGGAAACTTATCTTTGGGATATCTTTTATATTAAACACTTTAATCGTTTTATAGTTTGTAACAGCTTTTTTCCCATTAACATCACTCACAGTCATTAATTGTCTATTTTTTTTATTTCTTGAAATTAAAGTTTCAATGCGTCCACTTAGTGGACGAACTACGCCCCAAACTAAACATTGATATTTTCTTTCAATTGTATGGTTGCTAAATTGATTTCCCAAACTAGAGTGAGACAAATTATTTTTTGCAACAACCAATAATCCACTAGTTTCTTTATCAATCCTATGGACAATTCCAGGTCTTGAACTTCCATTAATGTTAGAAAGACTATTTTTATATTTATATATAAGTGCATTAACTAGAGTATTTTCGTAATTTCCAGCACCTGGGTGAACAACCATACCTTTAGGTTTATTTACGATCAAAAGATCATTATCTTCATACACAACATCTAATTTAATTTTGTTTGGAATAATCGCAAGATTTTCTTCTTCAATAATATTAATAATTATTTTATCATTAGTTTTTATTTTTGTAGAAGGAGAGATGTTTATAATTTTATTTAATTTAACATTATTTTTTTCTATGAGTTTTTTGATATAAGATCTGGTTAAATTTGTTATTTCTTTTGATAAAAAAACATCTATTCTTTCTCCATTATTTTTCTTATTTACTAAAAATTCTATTGTTTTATGCATAAATTAATCTAAATTACATACTAATGCGCCGGTAGCTTCAACTGGATAGAGCGCCGGATTTCGGCTCCGGAGGTTATGGGTTCGACTCCTATCCGGCGCACCAAAAAATGTCTACAAATTTGATTTAAAGTTAACGACATGTTTTTCAAATAACTCCCAACGTTTGTCGTATTGATGAACAACTAAATATGGATCACCCGATTCATTTATTAGTCTTGATTTTTCATCAAATTTAACTTTTTTTAAATATAACACAGTAGCAATTGGTCCTTTACTATTTGAATATAAGCTTAAATCTTTAATTTTTGATTGATGAATTAAATAATTTGCATGACCCTGATCACAACCTCTTCCCTCTGGGTCCGGTCTAAAAGTTAATAGATATTTCAATTTTTTTTTATATTTAAATTCATAAATATATTTGCTTATTAAATTAAGATAGTGCTTAATATCTTGATTTTGACCCAAAACAGTACCAGAGCATAGAATTGTATTATTTGAAATTTTTTTAAATTTATCTTGCCCGTAAGTTTTTATTATCCAATTAGAATTATATGGGCAGTCTTTAATCAAATAATCTTCTAAAAAAAAATTAATTTTTCCGTTGTAATTAAATTCAAAAGGATTCCCCTGAAAGTATATATCTCTGCTATCACATAGAAATATGTTTTTAAAATCTTTATTTGTTAAGTAATTTGAAAAAATATTATATCTTTTAAATTGAATTTCTTTTTTGCTAATATTAGTTTTAATTACGTTACAATTAAATTTTTTTAATTCCTCTTCTAATCCAAAATCTTTTTCTCCAATTAAAAAAGTGACATTGTCCTTATAATATTTTCTTAAGCTTTTAATAAAAAATTCAATTTGCTCAAATTTATAACCGATAGCTGCTGATAAAATTAAATTTTTCTTCATAAATTAAAAAAATAACTACTTAAACAATCCAATCTTTCAGACTGTCTTTATTGTATGTTATATATTCAGGAAAAGAACTATCAATAGCAATGTTTTTTAGTTTAAAACCCCTATTGAAAATATCTTCATTATTTTTAATTTTTTCTTTAATTTTTTCTTCATCTGTAATTTCTTCAGTATCAAACTCCCCATGAGAAAAAGAACTAATTTTTTTCACTATATCCGAGGGAGATTGTAAAAAAGAAAAATGCCATCCACCTTTAATAATTTGAGTTTTTGGCTGATCTATACGCCAAAATGGATATTTTTTAAATTTCATGTTTCTTAATTTTTGAGGCAACGGAAAATATTTTTTTAAACACATTCTAGAACCTATCCAATTATTTTCATTTAAATTCAAAAGGTTTAATTTATACATGAACATCGATTGAGAAAATGCGATAAATTTTGCATCTTTTTTAATTTGATTTAATTTTTTTAAATCTGGAATTTCATCTGAATCTGAAAGAATTATTAAATCATTTTCAGAGGCTTCTTTAATACCATTAACAATACTATTTCTTTGATGCTGTTCGATTACAGACTCACCCCATTGGTGTTTATCAAATGGTGCATTTTTATCAAAATCAGCAACTACATATTTAATTTTATTTTTAAATTTAGAAAATTTATTTATATCAAAATTAAGTTTTTTTGATTTTCCTTGATGTGTTTTAGTTGACTCTGAGATTACAAAATAATCTACATATTTATTTAAAATATTAAATCGTAAATCAATTACATGATCTTCATTAAAATATTGAAAACAGTCGTATATAGCCATTAGTTAAAATAAAAATCTTTTAAGTCTTTAATTTGGTTAAAGGACTTAAAATTATTTTTTTTTGATATAATTTTTAATAAATTTATTTGTCCAAAAATTAACATAAGGCTCACAAACTTTTTCTCATTTTCAACAATTAATTTCTTACCAACTTCCTTATTAAAATTTGGAATAAATATCATATCCATTTCAGCGGGTACTCTCGTTGCGTGAGAACCAATACCTTTCCAGTCTATAACTGTATAGTTTAATTTATACAGATAGTTTAAAAGTTCACTCCATTCAGGAACATTTTTATACATTGAGTGGACGTGAGATTCTATTTTAATTAGCAGAGGGTTAAAATTACCTATACCTTTTAATATTTCTAATTCTGCTCCCTGTGTATCAATTTTTAAATAATCAAGTTTCTTAATATTTAAATTTTTTAAAGATTCATTTAATGTTTCGCATTGTACTTCTATTCTATTTGTAATTTCAAAATTTTGATAATCTTTTTTTTTGATGTTATGTAACTCAAACATATCTGGATCAGGTTCATACATCGAAGAACTGCCTAGTCTATTTCCCAATATGTTAATTTTTTTTTTCTCACGAGAGCTCCACAAACCATTTGTAATAACATAATTATTATTATTTTTTAATTTTTGAGCTTCTTCTTTAATCGGTTCAACTAAAATAGGTTGAAAAAAAAAGTTATATTTTTCTGCTAAAAATTTATCAGAATTAAAGCCTCCTTGAGCACCTACATCTAACGCGATTATTTTTTTATCATTTAATAAAGATTGAATTAAATTTCTAAAATCATGATTATTGTTTAAAAAAAATTTTTTATCAGATAAATAATTAATAGCTCTTCTATTTATTTTAAATAAAGAAAATAATTTAAACAATGCGGGAAATAAAAATTTTGAAAAACTTTTACCTAATTTTTCAATATTTTTTTTCATTTTTTTGTAAAAGTAGTTAAACCAATTTTTTTTCCATCTATAACCGAAGAAGAGCAATGAAGATTAGTTCTGTCAAAAATTAACATAGAACCTACCTCCCATTCATAAATAAGTTCAATCTCAAGACCGTTTAAATTCTCAATTTTTTCATGAGCAAGATATTTTTTGTGCAATTTTTGATCAAAAAGTTTATCGCCAAATAGACCCACATGTTCAGAAGATCTCTTGTTTTGCCCATATTTTAAATTTTTTTGTTCTAGTTCATTCTTATCAATTGTGAAATTCGTAGATTGACCGTAAAACCGATTCTTAAAAATTACAGTACTACCCACTGGTGTTAGAGGAATTAAACTTTGCTTATATATTAAATCTTCAAAATCAAAACCCCCATCAATGTGCAGTCCGATAGGATTATAACTTTCTTGAAACAGACCAAGTATTTTACTTCCATTTTCATCTTTAAGATTGTCATATTGAAAATCTCCAATTTCATTTTTTAATCGATCATAAAATAATTTTTCTAAATCCTTACCATGATCAGTTAGCCATCTTTTTTTTATAACATTTTGTTTTTTATTATGAACTGTAATTGGAAGATCATTATACAAATCTATAAATTTTTTAATTTCCACATTGCTAAAAATATTTTTTAGCACTTTAGGTTTGCTTTCATTTTGTTTTATTTTTTCTACTTGCTTGTGCATAATTTATTCACCCATATTTATTAGAGTTCCACGATCTTTAGCTCCATCATAAGACCAGTAAAATATAATAACTCCTAAAATAAAATATATAAAAGAAATTAAAGTTGCTTTTAATATTTGATAATAATTAATTATATCATAGATTAATATATTCCTCATCTCCTCGAAGATATGAACTAAAGGTAATAATTTAGCTATTATTTGAAGCCATTCAGGCAAAATTTCTATAGGATAATAAATACAACCTAATGGCGCTAAGAAGAATAAGCTAGCCCAAGCTATATTTTCAAAAGAAGGCCCAAATCTAATCAAGCCAGCTGTAACGAAAAGTCCAAGAGCAACTCCAAAAATATACAATGTAAGTAAAAGAAATATTAGAGGAAATCCTATTTTAAAAATTGAGACACCAAACAATGGAATAGCTATAATGGAAGCCGGAACAAGACCAATTAAAGTTCTAAAAATGGCTGTAAATGTTAAAGCAGCAATTATTTCACTTAACTTAATAGGAGCAATAAATAGGTTCGTAAAATTTCTGCTCCAAATTTCTTCTAAAAACATCATGTTATAACTAATACTAGACCTAAATAAAAAATCATAAAGTATTGCTGCACTTAAAATAATGCCAACAGTATTTTCATAAAAAGAAGAATTTAAAGTAAAAAATTTTGAAATAAACCCCCACAAAAAAATTTGAATCGTTGGCCAGTAAATCAAGTCTAAAATTCTAGGGAACGAACCTTTGATTAAATAAATATGCCTTAAACTTAAAGCAAAAATTTTATTCAAATTCATTTTTACTCCTAGCTATTTTTAAAAATGTTTCTTCTAAATTTTCTCTTCCATGTTTTTTTATAAGTTCTGCACAAGTCCCTTGATCTACTATTTGACCTTGTTTCATCATAACAATACTACTACACAGTCTTTCTACTTCTTTCATATTGTGAGAAGCTAACAAAATAGTTAGTTCATTATTCTCTTTGTATTTTTCTAAATATTGCCTGACAAAATCACCAACATCTGGATCAAGACTTGCTGTTGGTTCGTCAAGAAATAATAATTTAGGTTTGTTAATTAAAGATTTTGCTAAAGATACTCTATTTTTTTGACCTGAAGATAATTCACCCGTTTTTTTATTCAAGAAATCTTTTATATTTAAATCCTCAGCCATCTCGTTTATTCTATCAGAAATTTTTTTAACACCATAAAGCCTAGCATAAACTTCAAGATTTTGTTTTACTGTTAACTTTTTTGGTAATTCAATATATGGTGATGCAAAATTCATTAAACTCAATAATTCAATTCTATTTTTAGGTTCAAGACTAATACCATTTATAAAAATATTACCACTTGTTGGCGTAATCAATCCTAACATCATTCCTATGGAAGTTGTTTTCCCACACCCGTTGGGACCAAGAAGTCCTAACGTTTTATTTTTTTCAATTTCAAAGCTAATATTATTTACTGCAACAGTAGATTTGAATTTTTTTATAAGATTCTTAACTTCTAATTTCATCTGTTATGTGCTGCCCTTTTTATTCTATCGTTAATTGCAATACCCGGTCCAAGACTAGGTATTTTTTCAATTTGAATTTTTTTAAATCCTTTTTTTTTTATTAATCTTAAAGTTCTATATAAATTTGAAGCTGCTTCTTTTAAATTTGAACTTTTACTCAAACTAAAAAATCTTTTTTTATTTCTATGTTTTCTACCAAGATATACAAAAGCGCTTATGTTATCTGGTTTTGATTGATTAATTAAAACGGGAATTCCTGGTGAGTAATGTTTTTTTAACATACCAGGAGATTTAACTTTTAATATATTAATATTTTTTTTTACTTTTAATTCTAAAATTTTTTCAATTTTCGAGAGGTCTATTATTCCAGGTCTTAATATTTTTGGTTTACTCGTTAAGTCAATAACAGTAGACTCAATACCAATTCTTGATTGGCCTCCATTGATAATAAGCTTAATTTTTTTTTTAAATTCTTCTTGCACATCCTTTGCACAAACCGGACTGACATTTGAGGATATGTTTGCACTTGGCATTGCTAAGGGGTAATTGATATTTTTTAAAATTGATCTTATTATTTTATGTTTTGGAAATCTTATAGCCACAGTCTGTAATTTAGCACAAGCTAAGGAGTGGATTTTAGAATTTTTATTTTTCTTTAAGATAAATGTTATTGGACCTGGACAAAATTTCTTGTATAGTTTTTTAAAATTATTGTTAACGATAACGTCACCCAAGATTTGTTTAATATCATAATAATGTATTATTAAAGGATTTGATTTAGGTCTTCCTTTTAGTTTAAAAATTTTTACAATTGATGATTTAGAGTATGCATTTCCGGCAAGTCCATATACTGTTTCTGTTGGAACGCCAGCAATACTTCCTTTATTCAAAACTTTGATGGTTTTGTTAAGTATTTTTTTAGAAAATGGAAATATATTTGAATAACTATTTTTCATAATGTAATTATTATTTAATAAATGAAAAATGAAAATATTCCAGCAGATATAAAAAGTAAATCACTAAAAGAGACTAGAGATGAAATTAATGTTATTTTGAGCAAATTGGAAAGCCAGAATGTAGATCTTGGTAATTCCTTAACAGATTATCAAAGATTAATTCAATTAAATAAGCATATTGACAGTTTATTTAAAAAAAAATTTAAAGAGATTTATACAAAAAAGGTACTAAAAGAAAATGATTAAAAAAAAATTATTCAATAATGCAAAAAAAATTGATGAATTTTTAATCAAATATTTAAAAAATCAAAAAGGTTCATTATTAATTAACCCAATGAAGTATGGAGTGATCTCTGGAGGAAAAAAAATTAGATCTACAATTATTTTTGATACTGGAAAAATATTTAATATTAATGAAAATAAACTCATTAATATTTGTGCAGCGGTTGAATGCATTCATTCTTATTCTTTAATACATGATGACTTGCCTTGTATGGATAATGACTCTATTAGAAGGGGCAAACCTTCAACTCATATTAAATACGGAGAAGCTTCAGCTGTATTAGCAGGAAGCTCTTTGTTGACTTTAGCTTTTGAAATAATAGTAGATGAAAAATATAAATTAAATTCAAAATTTAAGAACAAAATTGTTGCTTCTCTTGCTAATTGTTCTGGGCATACAGGTATAGCAGAGGGACAAGAACTTGATTTAAAATTTGAAAAGAAGAAAAAAAATTTAAATCAAATAATTGATATGCAAAAAAAAAAAAATTGTAAATTATTTAATTTCTGTTTGTATGCTGTGGGTGTAGTCGCTAATAAAAGTAATAAAGAAAAATTATTTTTAAGTAATCTCGGAGAAGAGATTGGATTATTATTTCAATTAGCTGATGATTTTTTAGACATAAAGGGCTCAAGAAAATTAACTGGGAAATCTGTAAAAAAAGACAGTAAAAAAGGAAAATCAACATTGCTTAATCTAATGGGTGAAAAAAAAGCATATTTATATGCATTTAATTTAAAGAAAAAGATATTGCGAAAGCTAAAGAAACATGGAAAAAAAGCACAAGATTTAATTAAAACAATCGAATTTATTTTAGAAAGAAATTTTTAATGGGAATACTAATAAAACAAATAAATTATCCTGCTGATTTAAGAAAATTTAAAAAAGATGATTTAAAAAAAATCTCTAATGAGCTTAGAGATGAATTAGTGGATATTGTTTCAGAAACTGGTGGTCATCTAGGAGCAGGTCTGGGTGTTGTTGAGCTTACAGTGGCTTTACATTATGTATTCGATACGCCTAAAGATAAATTGGTTTGGGATGTTAGCCATCAATGTTACCCACATAAAATCATCACAGGAAGAAGAGATAGAATAAAAACACTACGTAAGGGAGGAGGATTATCTGGATTTACAAAAAGAACTGAGAGTGAATACGATCCCTTTGGTGCAGCACATAGTTCAACTTCTATTTCATCTACTCTTGGAATGGCTGTAGCTAAAAAATTATCAAATAATAATAACAACGTGGTTGCTGTTATTGGAGACGGAGCAATGAGCGCAGGTATGGCGTACGAAGCTATGAATAATGCAGGAGCTTTAAAGTCAAAATTAATTGTAGTTTTGAATGATAATGACATGTCTATTGCAAGGCCAGTTGGTGCGATGAGCAAGTATTTAGCAAAGTTATTATCTGGAAAATTATATTTTAGCTTAAGAGAGACTGTTAAAATGGTTATTTCATCTTTCTCAAAAAGGTTTAGCCAGAAAGCCGGAAAAGCAGAAGATTTACTCAGAAATATTGTAACAGGAGGAACGTTATTTAATGAATTAGGTTTTTATTATGTTGGCCCAATTGATGGACATGATGTTGATAATTTAGTTCAAATTTTTGAAAATGTTAAAAATTCTAATCATCAGGGTCCAGTATTAATTCATGTAAGAACAAAAAAAGGTAAAGGATACAAACCAGCAGAAGACTCAGGTGATAAGTATCATGGTGTTTCTAAATTCAACGTATCAACAGGAGAGCAGGTAAAATCAAAATCTAATGCTCTTTCTTACACTAAAGTTTTTGCGGAAACATTAATAAAACACGCAGAACAAGATACAAAAATTATTGGTATTACCGGTGCAATGCCCGCAGGAACTGGTTTAAATTTATTTCAAAAAAAATTTCCTGACCGAACTTTTGACGTAGGTATAGCAGAACAACATGCTGTAACCTTTGCCGCAGGATTAGCAACAGAAGGGTACAAACCTTACGCAGCAATATACTCTACCTTTTTGCAAAGAGCTTATGATCAAGTGGTTCATGATGTTGCTTTACAATCTTTACCTGTAAGATTCGCCATAGATAGAGCTGGCTTAGTTGGAGCAGACGGACCTACTCATGCTGGATCTTTTGATATTACTTATTTATCAACTTTACCTAATTTTGTAGTTATGGCTGCTAGCGATGAAGCAGAACTTGTTAAAATGATTAATACTTCAGTTAATATAAACGATCGCCCTTCAGCTTTTAGATATCCAAGAGGAAATGGTATTGGTATTGAACTACCTTCAATAAAAGAAACTTTAGAAATTGGAAAAGGTAGAATAATTAAAGAAGGTAAGAAGGCAGCTATATTAAATTTTGGAACCAGATTAGATGAGTGTAATAAAGCATCGGACGAACTTTTTAAAAAAGGTATTGAATGTACAATCGTTGATGCAAGATTTGCTAAACCTCTTGATGAAAAATTAATAATGGAAGTCGCAACAAATCATGAAGTATTAATCACTATTGAGGAAGGCTCCATCGGTGGATTTGGTTCGCATGTTATGCAATTATTATCTGATAGAGGAGTTTTTGATAGAGGTTTAAAATTTAGATCAATGATATTACCAGACATATTTATTGATCAAGATACTCCTGAGAAAATGTATGAGGTCGCAGGTCTAGATAGCATTTCTATTGTAAATAAGATCGAAGAAACTTTAAATTCTAATATAATTTTAGCTAAAAATAAAAATAAGATTTCTAATTAACCGCACTGAGCTCTGTGCATTAATAGGTGATCAAGTAAAACACAATTTATCATTGCTTCACCAATAGGAACAGCTCTAATACCTACACAAGGATCATGACGACCCTTTACAGAAATTTTTGTATTCTTCCCTTTTTTATCTATGGGGTCTCGACTTCTTAAAATAGATGAGGTTGGTTTTACTGCAAACGATGCAATAATATCTTGCCCGGATGAAATACCACCCAAAATACCACCAGCATGATTAGTTTTAAATTTTACCTTACCTGAATTCTTACTCATCTCATCAGAGTTTTCTTCTCCACTTAAGAATGCAGCATTCATTCCTGATCCAATGTTAACACCTTTGACAGCATTTATGCTCATTAAAGCAGCAGCAATATCAGTATCTAATTTAGAATAAATAGGTGCCCCTAAACCAACAGGTATACCGGTAGCTCTCAATTCAATTATTGCTCCACAAGAAGATCCAGATTTTCTTACAGCTAAAAGATACTCTTCCCAAAGTTTTACAGATCTTTTATCAGGACAGAAAAAAGGGTTTTTTCTTATTTCAGAGTCTTTCCAGTTTGACCTATCACAAGACATCAAGCCTAATTGAGTAACTGCTCCAATTACATTAAATTTTAAGCCAATAATTTTTTTTAAAACTATTCGAGCAACAGCACCTGCGGCCACTCTACAAGCTGTTTCTCTAGCCGATTGTCTTCCACCACCTCTAAAATCTCTGATCCCGTATTTTTTAAAATATGTGTAGTCAGCATGTCCTGGTCTAAATTTATTTTTAATAGATTCATAATCTCTAGACTTTTTGTCCTCATTATAGATAATTATTGAAATTGGGGTACCAGTTGTTTTACCTTCAAATACACCAGAAAGAATAATCGTTTTGTCAGGCTCTTTTCTTTGAGTAGTGAACTTAGATTGTCCCGGTTTTCTTCTATCCATATCTATTTGAATATCTTTTTCTGATAAAGGAATATTTGGCGGGCACCCATCAATAACACAGCCTATTGCAGGACCATGTGATTCCCCCCAAGTGGTAAATCTGAATATTTTTCCAAAAGTATTAAAAGACATAGGTAAATAATGTATAGTTTATTTTATAGAATATATGAATCAAAATAATGGCAAAAATTCACTTGGTTTAGACAGTTGTTTTGAAGAACAGGATAATCCCATGGAATTATTCAAGATTTGGTTTTCAAAGGCTAAAGAAAAAGAAATTAATGATCCAAATGCAGTAGCTATAGCAACATCTGCTAAAAATAATCAACCTAACGTAAGGATGGTTCTTCTCAAGGGTTTAAGCAATAAAGGATTTGTTTTTTATACAAATTTTAATAGTAAAAAAGGCGTAGAATTAAAAGCCAACCAAAAGGCCTCAATGTGTTTCCATTGGAAGAGTTTAAGACGTCAAGTTAGAGTATTAGGAAAAGTTGAAGAGGTAACTGCAAAAGAAGCTGATGATTATTATAATTCACGACCTTATAAAAATAGGATTAGTGCATGGGCATCATCTCAATCTCAAATTTTAGATAAAAGAGAAATATTTTTAGATAAGATCAAAGAAATTGAAAAAAAATATCCTGATGAAAACAATGTCCCAAGACCACCACATTGGTCAGGTTGGAGACTAATGCCTAATGAAATTGAATTTTGGGTAGATGGAGAAGGAAGAATACACGAGAGGTTAAATTATAAGAATATTGATGATAAATGGAATAAGGAAATTCTCTATCCTTAAAAAGATCTGTTCAAACTAAAACTAGTTAAATTTTGTAATATTTTTTTATCTTCACTATCAGGAAAAATAGCTAAAGAGTCGTAAGATACGTTTACAAAATATTCTGCTTTCTTTAAACTTGCTTCTACAGCTTTATACTTATTAATTAATGCAAGCACTTCACTAAAATCTTCTTCAGTTCTTTTTTCTTTCTGCATTGTTTCTGTTAAAAATTTCTTCTCTTCCTCATTACCTTTTTGAAAAATGGCAATTAATGGAAGAGTAACTTTTCCTTCAAAAAAATCCTTTCCAATTACTTTTCCGAAAAATTTTTCTTTTGCATAGTAATCAAGTGCATCGTCAGCAATTTGAAAAGCCAAACCTAAATTTCTGCCATAGGACTCTAATGCTTTTTTTTCCTTCTCGTTGCTTTCAGAAACACAAGCGCCAGTTTTAGTAGCAGCTGAAAAAAGTGATGCAGTTTTTAAATTAATAATATCAATATAAGTTTCCTCTAAAAGATCTGCTTCTCCTTTGTGCTGTAATTGTAAAACTTCACCTTGTGCAATTTTTGCAGAAGTAGATGATAATAATTGCAACACTTCTAAATCTCCATCTTGAACCATGATTTCAAAACATCTGCTTAAAAGATAGTCGCCAACTAAAATTGATGATTGGTTTCCCCAAATTGAATTTGGTGTTTTTATACCTCGTCTTAATGAGCTCTCATCTATTACATCATCGTGTAGTAAAGTTGCTGAGTGTATTAATTCAACACAAGCTGCCAGATTAATATTTCTTCTGTCTTCTTTACAGCCAGTTAACTTTGCGCACTCCAAGGTTAGTAAAGCTCTTAGTCTTTTTCCTCCAGATTTTAAGTGATGTTCACTCATCTGTTCGATTAAGCTTACGTCACTTTTAAGCTTTACTTCAATTAGTTCTTCAACTTTTTGAAGTTTTCCACTTAAAAGGTTTTTAAGCTCTAGGTAGGCAGAATTTGCAGATTTTTTTAATGGTATAACTGAACCCATGAGCTATATTTATAATTGTTTTTTCTAATAATAAATTTTAAAATGAACACGTGGTGACGCACCTATAATTCAACTATAAGTAGCGAAATAAAACAATTAAAATTTAAATATTTACTGCTATAAGATTAATAAAGTCATCATTAAATTAT
>Ga0115003_10003244_pt1 | contig 12949 bp, 5 predicted proteins | sample ArcticOcean_MG_C_7_FD_88736 | JGI IMG/M metagenome (GOLD analysis project Ga0115003, IMG submission 88736) | Marine microbial communities from western Arctic Ocean - ArcticOcean_MG_CB11_88 | ecosystem: Environmental > Aquatic > Marine > Oceanic | place: Arctic Ocean: Canada Basin | collected... | reverse complement strand
CGCAGTGGGGTATTCTAAAATTCGCGCACGAAAGAACTTCAGCAGTTCTTCCAACGCCACCGCCTCAGCCCCATGATCATGGGCCCAGAACGCTTTAAACTGCCCATCAAACCAAATTCCGTGCAGATATTCGAGGCCACCCTCGTAATGAGGATCGCCCTCAATGTCATAGAACAAATCACCAGGCTGTGGTTCAGGCAAAAGGTCGAAGCCTTTACCTGGCTCTGCTGCGCGCAACTCAAAATCTGGCTCACCGGTTTTACGGGCATGCTGCAAGCGGGCTTGGCTTACCAAACGAGCCTGCGTATTTTCAGCCATCCCACGGATCGGGTGATCCAACGTGGAAAGTTCCTCCAACGTATCAGTGCCCGCGGCCTCAAGTTTTTTGACCTGACCACGGCTGATATTGGCAACATTGAACAAGCTATCTTCGTCTTGCCATACGCTTGCGCAATGATCAGCCCAACGGCAAAGCCCGCAATCAGTGCAAGGCATTGGGCGGGTCGGATGGGGATCGGCAACGAATGCTTCAAGACGTTCCCGCGCCATGCGAGCATAGGCGGAATAGTCGGCTAGTCGCAGCGTCGCACGGGTACCGTCGCCTAATTCAACGTGAGCGAATTCCGGCGCCGTGCCCTGAATTTCGGCCAACATATCAGAGTACAGAACCAGCTGAAGCACGTGTTTGGGGTCGGCTCGACGTTTCAGCTTAGTGTCGGCCACCTCATAGCTAAACGGCCCGAGTGCAGAGGGTATTTCAACGCGCTCCAGGAAGTCTGACCATCCCCCCCAATTGCCCATCAAAAAAGCCCCTTGGAACACTACGTCGGGGCCAGCGGAAAGCGCAGCACGCGTTGCGTCGGCGTTTTGGCTCAATTTACTACGCTCGATCTCGACAACACTTCTGCCTGCGCTTTTGAGGTGTTCGAGATGCGCCGCCTCATGGGCGTCGCCCTGCTTTTGCAACAGCGCTGCATCTTCTGTGCTAGCTGCTGGCACTGGGCCCGTCCCGCGCATGTATGCGAGGTCCAGTGCGATTGCGTGCGGACAACCCATGAAGCGCATCAAATCGGTGGCAGAAAAAAGCACCGAACCATCAATGTCTCTCATTGTCCCTCCATCACTAATCCAATGCAGAAATTAGTAGTCAATGTCTGATGAGGTCGCAATGCCGCAAGATGTATTGGGTAGGCTGTTGTTCGCATTGTGCTCAAGTAACCTTAATATAAGGCCCGAAAGATGCTTGTCAGCGCCGCGCCATTAGGGAGGGATCAAACACGAGCTGTAGGTCGCGCCTTGTCTGGAATTGTTCTGCGGGGACGTCATATCGCCCGCTTTGACCTTGCGGGCAGCGCACAAGTGCAGAACGCGCGGCACGGTAAATCACTTCGGCGTTGGCCACTGTGCCACCTGCAAATGACGTCATTTCGAAACTGCCAGTATCAAGGATACCACCTGCATTCATATAAAAGCGGACTACGACACTGGTGCGCATCGCGGCAGGCGACACATTGCTCAGCCACCAACACTGTCTAATCTGTCGCATGATTTTGGCCTTGTCGCGGTCAGAAATGTCACCTTCGCCCAAAATGGTGGTTGGTGCGGTCGGGACGGCCAAGACAACGATTGGATCGTCTGTCCAAAACTGATCTTCTGTAAACGATACCCCATCTGCTAATGGCGTATTACTCCAAGTAAGCTTTTGTGACACAGAGTCAGCTGAGTAGTCGGCTCCCAATGCGAGCAGGAACGACAGTAAAATTGCCGTTAGGCTCAATCCCATAAAACGTGGTTTGCCGCCAACAACTGGCTTTGGCTTGTTCTCACGCCGCGCCTTTTCGCGTCTTTCTTTTTCACGTCGCTCCTTTTCGCGCTGCTCTTTCTCACGTCGCTCCTTTTCGTGTCTCTCCTTTTCACGTCGCTCCTGCTCACTCTGGTTCTGCCCGTGACCAAAAAGGTCATAAACAGCCCTCTTATTCGCACCTTTCAGAACGTCGTAAGCTTCGCCTAAGTCTTTAAATTGGGCTTCGGCTCGTGGGTTATCGCGGCTACTGTCAGGGTGGAGTTCTTTCGCTTTACGGCGATAGGCCATCTTAATTTCATCCGCGCTAGCGCCCTTGGTGATACCAAGTATCTGATAATAATCGCGTTTTGACATGAGAATTGCCCTTTGGGGAGTTGCAGTACAGACCAGTCGTTGCCTAACCCCGCGATGCTGGCTTCCCCGGGCAGGCCGTCCAAGGCGATCCTGATTTTCTCTTCAGATAACTTAAAACTCAGGCCTCGCAGCCGCTAAACAAGGGCGGCCGAATACCCCGGTTTATGTGGCCGGATGTTATTGGAATGACCGGCCGGATGCTCCGAAATGCGCAATTAGTTTATCGCTTTCCCAGCCGCATGAAATACAATTAAACTCCATTTAAAAATCTCTCCTTTCCTACGTAACCGTTCGAATTAATGAGGTGCGAAAAAATTATCTCCTAGACGAAAAAATTTATAGCGTCGCTCGGCCACGTTAGTAGGCTAGGATCGAAACAGTATCATTTTGGCTCAAGTAATCTGAGCGAAAATTAGCTTGATCCATTATGCCAAAGATGGCGATCGCAATTGCAAATATAATTAATTTGTCGTCTATCATCTTGTTTTTCCTTTTTTAGTGCGAGTTGCCCCTCTAGCGCGCAGGGAAAAGGCGTGCGGTCGCGCTAGAGGGGAAGAAGCCAATCGTGGGAGGCCGTTGGCTTTTCTACTCGAGAGGTTATTTGCCCCTCATTGGTAGGTCTAAGCCGACAATTTGTAGCGCTTAAGGAACTCAGATGAGATTTTTTGAAGAAATGTGCAGAAGTTGTGTGGAGGCGAAAAACTTAGTTCTTAACCTCTACAAAAACCTCAACAGTTTCACGGCAATCATCAACCCTGGCGGTAATGCGCTGAACACCAGGATGACGAAGCAGTAATCGGCCCGCTTCGAGACTAGTTGGTTCACTATTTAAGTACCACATTGCTCCAGCAGTACCGTAAACGGAGAGGCTTAGATCATCAGATCTTATCCACTCACCATTCTCAGGAAATTGTATCAGGTCTTGGCATTCCAATCGCAATGCCAAAGCTGCCGAGGGAGCAGTCAGAGCATCTTCTCTTGCGGAAGGAGGTTCTAAACCCAAGCTTTCTATGATCTGTTGGACAAGCGGGTAGGCTGATGATCTTCCTGTGAGGACTTCTGTTGCTTGCACATCAGGTGTGCCCAACCAGACAAGAACAACATGGTTCTCGGTGAGCGCGACTGTCCATGCGTCCTGTCGCTGATGTGATGTTCCAGTTTTGAAAAGTACTTGGCTGCCGTCGGTCTCTTGTTGGAGCAAGAGATTTTGTACTGTATTCGCGGAGCGCGGCTCAAGGAAAAAGGGCCGTCGTAATTGATGTTGGTCCTCAAAGAATACCAAGCCGCCAACTTGACCGGGGTTTGCAAATTCAAGATAAAGTTCAGCCAACTCTTCGGCGGTCATGTAATAGCCACCCACCGCCAGACTCAGCCCTGCCGCTTCGGAAGACACGCGCCCGAGAAATGTGGAAATTGTATTTTCGAAAGCAGTCGCACCGATCGCATTGAGTGTTTGGACAGCAGGTATGTTAAGCGACTGAGTTAAAGCGTCCGCCAGCGTGACAGCACCTGTAAAATTTGCATCGAAATTACCTGGTGCGTAACCTTCGATCTGAAGTGGTACATCTTGAAAGACTTCGTTTGGTGCTATTAATCCCAGTTGAAGTGCCTTTGCATAGATAAAGGGTTTTATGGTTGATCCCGGGCTACGAACAGCTTGTAGGAAGTTTACTCCACCTTTGCGCTGTTGGGACAGATATCCTCCGCTGCCAACATATGCTCGCACATGCCCGGTTCGCCGTTCAATAACCATTGCAGCGCCGTTGATTGGGAGTGGCAGCTGGCCAACATAGGTTTGCACTATACTGCTTACATTTTCCTGCCATTCCTCATTCAGCGTCGAATAATAAGCAAACACGGTTGTATCAAACCGATCCGCCAAATGAGCTGCGCGCGACGACGGAAAGTACCGCCGGTTGGGTAACCCTTCTGCCATATATTCGGCCAGATCTGCGTCTGAAATGCTCAAGCGGGCTTGGACGGTTTCTAGCACTCTATCCTTGGCAGCTTGGGCTCTAATAGCAAATCTATCTGGGCGGCGAGCCTCTGGTGATTGGGGTATAGCAACCAACAAAGCAATTTCCGTCATTGTTAATTGTGCCGGAGATTTTTCAAACCAAGCATGCGATGCAGCGACAATACCTTCGATGTTTCCACCGTAAGGAGCCAATGTGAAATAGGCCTCAAGGATTTCCTCCTTGTTCATATGTGCTTCTAGCCGAATGGCTTCTATGATTTGGCGAGCCTTTATCCAAAGGGTTCGCCGCCCGAGGTCAGGGTTGATGAGCCGGACAGTTTGCATCGTGAGTGTCGATGCTCCTGATGTGACCCGTCCTGATCTGGCGGAAGACAGGGTTGCGCGCGCGATTGCATAAAAATCGACGCCTGAGTGGTCCCAAAATCGTTGGTCTTCGTAAGCCACAAGCATTGCAACGAGATCATCGTCAATTTGCTCTAGTCGGACAGGTTCGCGCCAATAGCCCTCAGTCGTTAAGCGTAGTTCAAGTATGCCGCCCTGTGATCCGCGCACAACCTTGGATACTTCGGACAACCGTCCTAAGTCAGGGGGACGTGCAATATGAATTGCCAGCCCCAGAATAAAAATAGAAAGGGCCGCGAAAGAGGCCCTCAAGATGGCCGCTCGCCTCACCGACGCTCTACAAGAACTAGACTAGAGTTGGAGCGACCGTTCACTTCAGGAGCGTACATGTGTTCAACATGTGCATCAGGAATGACCGCCTCTGTCTCATAGGCCGCACGCATGGTGTATGTTACTGTGGCAAAAGTATTTGGTCCCCACTCATCCCTAAAATGTGCGATGAACCGATCATCCATGTTCTGTCGAAAACTAGGACGGCGCCCCTCAACAATATCTAGCTCGACTAGATCTCCGGCATTATCAAATATCTTTGGCTGGCTAACGAGGCCATTTTCGAGCTCAAATCCGGAAGGAAGGAGGTCTGTCAGCAAGAGGTCGTTAAGGCGTTCACGATTGTTGGAATCAATGTCGATAACAACGGTGAACAGCTCGCCTTGTTCGGCGGTAAATAGTAATTGTTCAGACGTGGCGAAACCGAATGGCTCCACGGGATGACCGTCGCTGTCGTAAATGTGCTTAGTCACGCTATAACCATGCGAGACAGCACTGTATGAGCTGCGGGTACCAGATGTTTCGCTCACTATATTAAGAGTTGATGACCCATTATGGCGTATTTCAAACCCACTGGTGACTTGAGTGCGGGAAAGCTCTAGTTCACCGTTCATTCCGATTGCGACACGTTCGCCGTCAATAAACACTTTCAGATCGCCAATGCTGTCATTTGCCGCCTGCAAAATTGTCAACAAGCGGGAGTTATCGACCGTCGACCTATAGTGCGAACGCTCCAAAATTGACTTTGTTGAATAAAGAACTCGGTCGGTTGCCTCAGTTTGGTGGTCGGCGGGTAAACTTGCTAAAAGATACCCATAGCGCCGCGCTGCAAGCCACCACTGCGTCTGTATCCACTGTGAGTAGCCTGTCGTTGTTCGAAGTGCTGGAGTTTGCCAGTCCCCCGGTAAATCTATTTCAGATTCGCTAAAGCCAGCTATTACAGGAAGCCTTTCGCCATCATCTAGGGTTGCCAGTATTAATGACGAAAGGTGCTCCATCCGAGCCATGTCATTTAGCGTTGAAGCAACCCAATAGGCGAGGCTTAGTCGGTCAAGGTTCCTGCGCGTATGATAGCGCGAGGAAGAATTATTATTAAAATCAACTTGGCCGAGATTTAGGTTATTATCGATCGCGTAACGCGCTCGACTTGTCACTTCATACCCTGATGAGGCTAGAATGCCATAAGCGTAAAGCTGAACCTCAACGTCGTCGAAATCGCTACGGTAGAGGTATTCAAGACCATCCGAAATCGATGCAGTGGTGGTGTCGCGGTCTGACGCATAAGGCAAAGCCATGATCAGGGTCTCAATTGCGTATGGTTGATGTCTTTCGACCACTAAGTCGTTACGGTTCCAATATCCGAATGCGCCAGAAAACTGTTGTTTAGCGAGAAGCCCGTTAATCCCGACGTTTATCTTGTCACGCAAGTCTGGTGTCAGTCCGCCGTATTCTGCACGGGCGATAAGCCCCCTCATGCTAGAAGATGTTTGTTCGACGCAGCCGTAAGGATATCTATCCAATGATGCTAGGATTTGAGCCTCGCTTGCACCCAACGATGCCGAGAGTGTTACGTTTGTATCAAAGTTGGTGAATGTATCAGTTGGAATAGGCTCGATCTGCGTTCGGCTCCATCCTAATAAATTTGTGCTGTTCAAACCTGTAGAATGCAGTTCTGTTAGCGGATAAGATGGGCTGCGCGAAACAATTTCGAATTCGTAGCGCACAGTACGACCACCATAGACGGCCTCTATAGATACAGGAATTCTCCCCAATTGATCCGTAGAAAGCGGGATTGAGGTCGTAAAGGATTGGCCGGAAGAAATTGTGAGTTCGGTCACATCCCGACTTGTACCAATGTATTTTCGTAGCACAAAATCTCCCGTAAAATCATTAGACCGAATAGCGATTTTGCCTCCAATGATATCTCCAGGAGCGATAAAACGTGGCAGCGAAATATCGAGGCTCACAGGGTCTTGCACAGTAATCTCGCGTGTTTCGAAACCAAACCCTGTGGCGTTTGCAGCAAACACAACTGCACGAAGTCGTCCTTCCATTTCGACTTTTGGAAAAGTGTAGCTAACTTGACCATCTGTCACAGTCAGCAATGGTGAAGCTTGAACATATGTTTTGAAAAACTCCGAACGTTCTGCGTCGACAGACGCCGCAATTCGGGTTTCCCCATCACCACCAACGCGTAAGGTCGGCAGGGACGTATCCTGTGAGATGAGCTGGCCAAAGTTACTTTGGAAACCAATACCCAGTGCGCGTTCCCCGAGATAGTGCTGCAATAATTCCTTGTTTGGGTACCCTGTGACCGCATGAATGCCATCATCAACAAGAAATATAACTGCGGTCCCACCCTTCTGGTTAATGCTCAAATCAATTGTAATTTCTTCGTCTGACGTTACTTTTTCAGGCAGATTAAGATCAATGGCTATGGTGCGTTCATCTGATAGAAATGGAACCCAAATTGTGCCAATTGCCACCTGTGGCAAATGCTCGCTCCCACTTTCGATGGGCCTTACGATTGAAGCAAGGATGTGTCCTCCTGGCTCGGGCAATTCCGACAGGTCAAATGCGACCTGATTTTGCCCCCGAGTTGCAGGCACTTCAATCGAAGAAAGAATGTCTCCCGCAGCAAGGTGCAGGTTGAGCGTGCCGGCAAAAGGGGATTCGAACCGCAGTTGCCCATCTATGCCTGCACCGCTGACGGCTAACTCAAGTGTTTCAGGTTCTGTCGTTGGGCCAGACTGCGCGCCCCAACCTACATAAAATTCATGGACTGTGGTGAAGCCATCTGCATTTGTGACCCGAAGTTCATAAGAACCCCAATCAAGGCCTGTCTTAGCGGTGATATTTTTTCCGACTACGTCACCGGTTTCCAAGATCTGATCGCTAAGCCGAGCACTTCGGTAGCGCCAACCGTCCGACCAATACCAATCCCAACGGTATTGCACCCGCGCAAGTTTAAATTTAGTGCCCGCAAAATCCGTTTTAGCGCCCGATCTATCAAGATTGACAACTTCGAAAGACGGGGCAGACCCTTCTTCAAGGCGGGCTCCAAAAAGAGGGCGCAGTCCAACATAGCTTGAGTGGCTATCAAATGGCAGCGATATTTGGGTAGTATTGGCCCGTCCGCCAACATCAAAGACCGTGCCGTCTATAACGTATTCATAGACGGCAGGTGTCATACTTGCATCCGTCGCTTGAAAAGTTGTTTGCGCTTGGCCTGCACTGTCCAACAAAAGTTCTTCGGACGTTGCCTCTACCGAAGTTACTACACTTGGAACGCCAAAAGTGAACGCAGTATAGTCTTCTCCAAACGGTGAGACTGCCTTGCGTAGGCTAGTCAGAATTTCTCCAGGCAGTCTGGCTGCTGCGCCGCCAGAGAAATATTCGGCACTCAGGGTGACCATGGCTGTTTCTCCCGACCGAACCATCTGCGCTCCAAGTTCTATTTTGGGTTCGATCGTAAGTGGAACGTAATCCTCAACCCGTAAAGACTGAGCCACAAGAATGACGTCATCCAATGATAAGACCTTAAGCCGATAGGCACCAAGAAGAGCGGAGGCTGGGAGCGGGATGGATATACGAAACGCCCCAATCGCATCAGTTTTGACAACGTCTGAAAATACTTCGGTTCCATCGAAACGCTCGAGTACCACATTGTACTCTTGTTCAGGTCGCGCATCGAGATCGATCATTCGGGCAAACCCGACAGCTTCGATTGTGTCACCGCTACGATAAAGCTCTCTACTGGCGCTTAGATAAACATCATGGCTTAGTGATTTACTCCGTCCGCCAGCTAAAGCTCGAGGCTGTTCGTCAAGGTCATTCAACTCCCACACAGATGTTCCGTGGACATCTGAATGCGCGATCATGAAGGCAGGCGCGAAGCCCCCCGAGCCCGACAACAGAGTGTTGGGAACCCGAATGCTGCCGGCACCGTCAGTCATAGCTTGGGCAAGAACGCGATTGTTTGATGCAATTATCTCAACGTTTATCTCACTTAATGCCTCGGCTGTGGTGAAATTCTTTAGATAAATGTCCGTGAACTCTATGCCATGGAACAGCATGCTCGACACATCACTGACCATGATCCACTGAGTAGCTTTCACCTCCCAAGAACGATCAGATTGTCCTTCATAACCAAATGAAATAGCGTACAGGCCTGCCTCGGGCTCGGCTACTAGATCTGCAAGGCTCAAGTTAAATGTGTTTTCAGTGTTCTTTGGGAAATCGAGTTGCACTTCGCGTTCTGCAATCTCAGCTCCCCAGAAAGAGCCAAGGCGGTTAGCAGCGTAATTATCGAGAGAGGCAAACACATCATTGTAGTTTGCCACAGATCGAAGATCGACGTGGTGAACCGTAACTTTCAATGTACCCACATTGATAGCTGTAACTGGGATCACGGCGTTTTTTGTGGTTGGAAGAATGTTCTGAGCAGCCGATATTCTAATCATCGGCTCTCTGTCTGGCGTTTTAAATCTAGCCAACATGTTAGTTTGAAGTGCAAAGTTTTGCGGTCCGTCTGTTGCTGGCAAGCCTCGCAGGAATGTCATGGAGTATTCGACACCATAAGCCAGGCCGTTGATGCAGAAATCTGACCGGCTTCGAGAATAACTATCGTAATTATTTGATTTTGAGAAAGAAACCTGTGGAGCGGCTCCATCCAGTCCTAATATTCTAGTGAACTGCTCTAAATCTGCCGAGGTGATATCAATATTCTCGCGTGTGCGAGTATTGAAAAGCGTAGTGCAGACTGAGGCACGATCGCCGTCTGTAACAAACCGGAGCGACCTGTAGTCAAGGTTACTAACGTCCTTACGCTGAAACAGCGCAGCGTCAAGATTTAGGATTTCATTGTCGTAGCGTAAAGTGGCGATCTTACCACTTGGAGAAATGAGAAAATCAACATCCAGAATGCCTAAGATTTCGACCTCTGCTCCGGTCGGAATAGTTCGCCCGTTGAGTGTGATAGACTCAATTGCTGTATAGCGACCACTTTCCAATTGTTCTGATGGTTCTTGGGCATTCGCAGTTGTTGTCAAAAGCACCAAGGCCAGAAAAAAAATAATCTGGGTTGTGAGCTGTACCAGCCTGTCAAAAAACGGGATTTGCATAATTTTTTCGCCTTGGTTTGGTTGTTTGATGTTTATTTTATTCACGCAAAGTACGTCAAGTTTTGAGTGGTAAACGCGTCTTTTAGCTGCACGTGAAGATACAAAACCTAAACGTGTACTAAACAGAATGGAATAAAAATTGCGGCAGCACAGGACTCGGGTGACATAGGCACTCCTTGTGTTTGGCCGGTTTTTCAACCAGCGTCATCTAGTTTACTTGGATTGCAAAGCGGATACCCCAGAGAAACTGGGGAGCGCTTGCTGTACATGAATTCAGGGCCAAGCGCTTGGCCTCCAAAAAAGTAGTAACGTTAGGTTTCGCAGTTTTGTTCCAGCTCCTGTGTAGAAGTCGTGAAAAGTTTTGGAGAGGATATGGAGACCACCAAATTATACTTGTGGTCAGAGCGGTGCTGCGCAAGAATTTAGAAAAGGTGGTGGTGAATGAAGACGATTATACTAGTAGATGACGAGCCGGATATCCTAGCGCCAGTTGAAAGCATGCTAACAGACGAAGGGTATAGGGTTCGCACATTTGAAGACCCACACCGAGCCTTGGCATATCTTGCAACCCAGTCGGTTGATTTGGCCATCTTTGACATCACAATGCCAGAGATGAACGGTTATGATCTACTCAGATCAGCACGTGAAAGACACCCGCATCTGCCTGTAATTTTTTTATCGTCAAAGTCGGAAGAACAGGACCAGATCATTGGATTTACGCTTGGGGCCGACGATTTTGTAACAAAGCCGTTTAGTAAGCATTTGCTACTTTTCCGCATACAGTCTGTTCTCAAACGTCATGACAATGTTCAATCCCACCCAAAACAGACGATAGAAGTTGGTCCCCTATCGATTGACCAGGACAGAAATTTGGTCGCGTGGTCTGGGCAACAAGTGGAACTGACAGTCACAGAATCCCTTCTGCTCATAGCGCTGGCGGAGAAGCCTGGCCAAGTAAAAAAACGGGATCAATTGATGGACGCAGCCTACGAGGGGACAGTCTATGTCAGCGACCGAACCATCGACAGCCATGTCAAAAATATCCGGCACAAATTCCGGGCGGTAGATGTAACGGCTGATCCAATAGCCACCGTCTTCGGCCTTGGTTATAAACTTAGTCTTTAACCAATGCACAGTATATTTTTAAAGATCTTCGCATTACTGACATTATTTAATCTAGCCCTTTGGGCCTTTGTTCTGGTGTTTGACGACTATGTCGAGCTTGAAGTCCGACATGTAAGTGAAAGACTTAGTTCTGATGCTGTCTTTTGGGCTATGATAGTTCAACCTATAATTGGCAATGATGCGTTGGACCCTTTTGGGAAGCTTGAGCAAGTGCAGTTACGTGTATTAGCGCAAGGAATGCCTAATGCTGATCGGCTTCAAATTTATAGGTTCGATGCCAAGCCGACGCTTAGGGACAATTTTCGCTACTTCCCTGCAATAAATCTGACCAACTTGGCGCCAATTCGTGTAACCCACCTGCCACCGGTAGGGTCGACCGAAGAAAGTCTCCCGAGTCTTATTGAAAGAATGTTTGAATATTTCAAACCTCTTTTGGACAACCGAGCATTGACGTCACCCATGGTTCCAATGCGCGCGCGCTTTAGCCCGCAGTCTGAGGTAGTGGATTGGATCAGCAGTTCTTATCGCGTGCGCACCGTTGTTCCAGTTAAAGACGGTTTGACGACGATTGGACTAGTCGAACTCTGGGATGATATCGATATTCGAGAAGCGTATATTGGTCGCAATAATATCCGGCTCACCCTTCTGGGCGGTCTGTCGGTGCTAACAATCGTACTGGGAGTTGTGTTGGCTTTTTCAATTGCGTTTCCGCTGCGCCAACTCGCACGACGCCTGGATCAAAAATTGACGCCCACCGATATGGCCACCCAACTGCAAAACTTCAGTATTGCAGGCCTTCATGACCGCCGTGATGAAATCGGAAGCCTTCACAAGAATCTTTTAAAGATGACCGATCAAATTACGAAGCTTTTTGCAGAAAAAGAACAGTTTGCTGCTGAGGTTTCTCACGAACTAAAAAATCCGATCGCGTCTATTATTGCCTACTCTGAGAACTTACCTACCGATATGCCAACAACTGTGGCGGGCAACCTGGAGAAAATTAAGGCGCAGGCTGAACGAATGAACTATTTAGTCAGCGAGATTTCGGAAGCGGCTATTGTAGATAACGATCTAGTAACGAAGAAGCGCGTAAGGTTTGACCTGCGTGAAGTGGTGAGGGAGATCGGCGAGCACTATCAAAACACTAACCTCTACCCACAAGTGGTCATTGAACTTGATCTTCCAAGCAAGGCGCCGATGAACGGCCTTCCGGACCGGGTTGGACAGGTGATTGTTAACTTGTTGGACAATGCAATTAGTTTTGTTCGGCCAAAGGGGACTGTTCGAATCCGGGTCCAAAGTCATTGGCGCAAAGGGCCAACACTAATTGTTGAGGATAGCGGACCGGGTGTGCGTGAGGAAATGCGCGATGCTGTATTTACCCGTTTTTTTTCATCACGTGTTGGCGAGGCTGCCAAGCCAAACAGTTCTGGCCTTGGCCTGCATATCTGCAAACAGATTGTTGAGGCACATGGCGGTCAGATTACAATATCTAATTCTGACTTGGGTGGCGCGAAATTTGATATTTTTTGGCGTTGACCCAGTCTTTTAGATCAAGTTGATGGTGTTCGATTAAACTCTGAGCAAGGCATAACGCCATCGCCGTATAATCAGCCCAAAACGAAACCGAGGAATATGAAACTCAGACCCGCAAACTCTCGTTATGAATGAGGGAGCCTCGGGGTGAGCAGCCCCACTTGAGTGGTCCAATTTGAAAGTTAGTGCATGACTGGCCTTTGGTCCACCGGGATAGTGGCTTCCGGCGCAGGTGGGCGATAGCCCAATGCACTGTGTGGTCGTTTCGTGTTGTAGTGGTTCCTCCAGCGTTCGATGATTATTTGAGCTTCGCGTAGTGAGTAGAATATCTCGCCGTTGAGCAATTCATCTCGCATT
>Ga0115003_10003235_pt1 | contig 12970 bp, 14 predicted proteins | sample ArcticOcean_MG_C_7_FD_88736 | JGI IMG/M metagenome (GOLD analysis project Ga0115003, IMG submission 88736) | Marine microbial communities from western Arctic Ocean - ArcticOcean_MG_CB11_88 | ecosystem: Environmental > Aquatic > Marine > Oceanic | place: Arctic Ocean: Canada Basin | collected... | reverse complement strand
TTGTCAAGGCTCATGTATTCCATGTCGACGTGTTCGCCGGCAATTCCTTTCACGAGTTCCCCAATGTGGTATGTTGAAACCATGACGGTTCCTAAGTTGCCAAGGGTGGTGTTGTTTCCGTCATTCAGGGCGTCAGTCGCCTCTTCAATGGCCTTAATTTCTTCATCGCCAACGCAACCTGCGAGGCTTGAGAGAATCATAATCAGGCTGACCAAAAGTGCGCGTGTGCTTTGCTTGTTCATGGCGGGGCGTTTGCTATTATCTATTTAGTAGATGCTAATAATTTGCTTATTGGGAATTATTATTAGTGAGGGTGCAAACCCGCACCTATGAGCCAAATCATTTCCTTTAGTGCTGACAAAAACTTCGCAGAAGGCCTCGACGGCTTGATTGAGAAGTCAGGGTACCAAAACCGAAGTAAATTTCTGAGGGATGCTGCCATTCATTATTCGGAAGTGCAACAACGGGGCGAAATAGCCACCATGAAGGATGAAGAGATCGTTGAAGGCCACCTCGTCATTTACTATCAACATGGGATTGAGCACAAGTTGATGGAGATTCGCCATTCCAACCAACTTGAAATCTCGTCCTACACCCACAGCTGCTTGCCGCACAGCCACACGTGCGTGGACGTCATGCATGCCATCGGAACGGCTGCGCACTACCGAGGGGTCATCGAGCAGTTGCAAAACATTCCGAACGTCGACAAGGTGTCCCTGATCAGCGCTCCAATGCGCGAAGATGGCTGCTGTTGACGTGAGCCCACCCATTCGAGAAGTATTGGTTAGGCTATGTCCGTGGGCCTTTCACGAAAATTAGAACCAGAGGGGGTACCCGCTACCCATTGCCTGAGTGTTGACAAATCAATGGGTGAGCAGCGTGCCTTTTCGTTGAATCATCAGGCCAAGGCTGGCAGCGGTGGCGCCCATGATCCGTTGTTTCGGCCGTGATCGAGCACGTGCCAATACAAGGTTGCCAGGTCCACATCGGGGTCTTCAACGGCTTCATCGAGCGTTGAAACCGAAAGCAAAGCCGGGGTTTTCTTCCATGCCCCTTTGGCGATGAGCCAGAGGGGGAACAAGCTCAATGCTGGCCCATTGACTGGCAATGTGAGTCGAGTAGCCCAGGCGCGTTCGACGACGCCAGCCTTGCTCATGGCCCTGGTGACATCAGACCAAGAGTTCCCCTTGCCTGCTTTCTTTTGAACCAGCCATGACGGATTGACCGAGGAATCAACGGTGTACTTTTGTTCCGCCAGAACGTCTGCCATCCAAGGGGCGATGTAGCCTGCTGGTGCCCTAAACCACGGGCGGAAGCGATCGCCGCAAGCATGTTGAAGAATTTCAGTCGCCTGACCCAGTGCTTTAGAAAATCCATCCCTGTCTTCTGGCCAGGCCGACCATGAGCGATGGGTCAGTCCGTGGCAACCAACGGTGAGTCGGTCGCCAAAGGCTTCCAAAGCATTGTCAAGCCAGCCCTTGAACGTCACATCGGTGAACAAATCGGCAATAATGAACAGGGTCACTGGCTGCTGGTGTGATGACAGCCAGCGTTCGAAACCTTTCAGGCCAACCATGTAAGGTTCTGAAAGCGTGGTGCTTAGGACGGGTTTGGTGCTTCGTGTGGGGTGGCCTTGGGCGCTCGGAACATGCCGGTGATCGTCAAAGTCGACGGTTAGCCATGTTCGTTTCACGCGCTTCCACCTCGGGGTAAATCGATGATGTGAAGCCGGTGAGGTACCGTGCGTTCACCGATTTCAATCCCGATGAATTCTTCGATGGTTTCACCTTGCCAGGCTTCACAAATACGTGTGGCTGTTGCCAATCCGGCGGTGTTGTGAGGGTGGACGGTGATCTCGATACGGTGGAATTCTTCTTGAGCACGTGCCCGTTCTTCGAGCCACGAGAAGATCCGATTGGCTGACATGATGGCGATGCCCTGTCGCTGGAACGAAGGGCGCACCCAGTACCCGAGGTTGTACGATGAGCCAACCAATTGCAGTTCATCACCCAGGCCGACAAGCCCAACAAAGGCGTTGTTGTCTTCTTTGCACACCCACCAAAAGTGAAGGCGGTCCGCTCCTGCTTGGCTTTCAACATCAAACAACATGTCGCTCAATTGGCCTTGAACATTGAACGAAGCATCAAGCCATGGAAGAGCAGTTTGAGCAGCAGTTGGGTCTTCGTTATAGGCTTCAAAAAGAGCAGGAAGAATCGATTTACTGACCGGTTTGAGCATGAAACCATGGTCGAGATCAAGTTCTGGTGTCATCGCTCATGCCCCTTTGCCGAGTTGAGCGACGGCAGCGGTCACATGTTCATCGTTTGGATGCACGTGCTGCGCCATCGAAAGCGTCCACTGGAGGTGCTCTTCTCGGCCAAGTTGCCGCATAGCAGCGCCAATATGGAGCAGCATGTCGAGGTTGTCTTCCAAATGAGGACCCAGGAGATCAAGCGTTTTCGCTGCATCGACGAGTTTTCCCGTCTTAATTGCTTCCAAAACAGCCACCACTTCTCGGTAAACTTGTCGAGGATCCCATGGTTCTTTAGCCGGCCAGGGCCAAATTCGGTTGTTATGCTGAGGTTCAGGTACTACAACAACAGGTTGGCTTTCAACAATCTCGGGCAATTCCGGTGTGCTCGGAGCGTCAGTTGGCACGTCGGGTGTTGCAGCGACAGTATCAAACGGCAACGAGGGGGTTTGGACAACTGGTTGCACAGCAGGGGCATCGGGTACCTCTGGTGTGACTGGAGGTAGGGCCACGATTGTCTTGGTTTCAGGCAGAGGGACCGCAGGTGGCTGAACTGCAGCCGAAATGGCTTGAGCCACGGGCAAATTTGGCGTTGCAGCAACAGCTTCACCGGGTAGATCGGGCAAATCCGGTGTCATCGGGACCGTGTTTGGTTCAGGTCCAACGCTGCCTTTGAGGTCATCGTTGCCCGCTGTCTTGGTCATCGGAGAGTACAAATTTCCAACTCCAGTGGGGACAGGGTCGGTTACTTCTGCCATCGGATCATATGCTTCGATCACGAAGTTGACAGGTGCGCTTGGAGCATCACTTACATCAAGTTCAGTGGTTGTTGGAGACTCGTATTCGATGGTTTCAGAGAGGGTGGGATTGCCGGCTTTGATGAATCCAAAACTGTCATTTTCCCCCTCATCTGGCAATTGACCCTGTTCGATTTCAACAGTGACTTCACCCATCGAGAGCACCGCTTCAACTGCGATGTCTTCCTCTTGATCTGGTGCTTCTTCGCTCATCAATGTCGCCATCAACTCACTGTCTGTGGAAGAAGGTGCTGCCATTGGCTGATTGCGGGCTGCTTTGTTCATGACGTAATAGCACTGAACGCATTGTTCGGCCCCTTTGAGGTTAACAAATTCACAATAGGGGCAGTGGTCGCCATCCGCCGAATCTCGTTTCTTCCTTCGAAACATGCTCTGACCCCAAATGCTTCGTCCAACATTTCCGGTTTAAGTGAATGGGTTTCACGGGCGCGTTCAGCATCATTGCAAGAGGCATACGCTGATGGGGTGGACCGGACTCCACGAAGCATGGAGGAGCGAGGCAATGTTCGTCGTATGAACAGCAGCGCTGCTCAAAAGAAAGCCGACAGGGACATCGCTGGCGAAATGCCACTCAAATGGCCACGAGGGCAAGAACACTTCACCCGCTTTGCTGCGTTGATCAGGCGCGAACTTGACGATGAAACCGAGATGGTCGAAGAGCGATGGAAAAGCTGGTCAAAGCAACGCTTGCTCGCTGCAGGCCTCGCCCTCTTCGATTTGAATGGTCGCGGGCAGGGGCGGTTCTTCGGGGAACCCATCGTGGTGTTTGAAAACCGCCAAGGCTCACGCCTACCAAGTCATCGGTTTGGCCACGGAGACATCGTCTTGATTTCACGAGCCCGCCCATGGGGCGAGAAAGTGATCGAAGGAATCGTCCTCGACCGCGGACCAACTCGTATCCGCATCGTTGTGGCTGAAAAACCAAAGGACCTGAAAAAGGGAACATGGCGCCTTGATCGAGGTGCCAATAGGGTTGCTCATGATCGCATGCATGAAGCATTATCCACTTTCCACTCCAGTGAAGGAGAAGGCGGCACGGTTCTACGTGATTTGCTATTGGGCTCGCTGCACGACATGGCGACCTCTGCCGCTCGTCCACCTGAGATACACGGCCAAAAGAGACGAGGGCCCCTCGGGATCGACAAAATGACCCTCAACGACTCTCAACGTCAAGCCGTTGAATCAGCAATCGAGCGCCGCCTGACGCTCATCCAAGGCCCACCGGGAACGGGAAAAACTCACACTGCGGTCCATTTGTTGTCCACCTTCGTCACGTTAGGTCGCGGCCCAGTGTTGGCAACCGCTGAATCGAATGTAGCGGTTGACAATTTGCTTGAGGGGTTGCTTGAGTTGGGCGTCAAAGCGGTACGGATCGGCCGCCCTGTCAAGGTTCGAGAACACCTCCGTCAAGCAACCCTCGATGCCCAAATCGAACGTCACCCATTGCAGGAAGAACTGACGTTTGTTCGCGAGCAAAACGCTGAATTGCGCAAAACCCTCGGTGGTTTGAGGGGCAAGGAAAAGGGCATGGCTCACCGTGAAGTCAATCAGAATTTTAAAGAGATGCGCAACATTGAATCGAACATGATCTCTTCAGTATTGGATGGTGCTGAAGTCATCTGTGCCACTACGATTGGCGTCGGGCACAACCTGTTGAGGGACCGCCGGTTCCCCGTCGTGCTCATGGATGAAGCGACACAGGCCAGTGAACCAAGTGCACTTGTCCCGATCACTCGCGGTTGCCGCCAACTCGTTCTTGTGGGCGATCACAAGCAACTTCCACCGACGGTGATCAGCAAAGCAGCCCAAGCTGGTGGTTTGGGCCAATCCTTGTTTGAACGGTTGACTGAATGTGGCGTGGACACTCACATGCTCACCACCCAATACCGCATGCACCCAACCATTCGAGAATACCCGAGTGCTCGGTTTTATGACGACCGGCTTGATGATGGATGCACGCCTGCTGAACGCCCACCTGCTGCAGGCTTCTTATGGCCCGATTGGGACCACCCAGTCGCCTTTGTCCCGGTTGAAGGATCAGAAATTGTCGACGATGAAGGGAGCAGTAAATCCAACCTCGACGAAGCAGCGAAGGTACTTTCAATCGTCACTGGTCTGCTTTCAGCGGGCGATTTAACACCCGCTGACATCGGTGTGATCACACCATACAGGGGCCAAGTTAGCTTGCTGAACGACTTGTTTGAACAAGCAGGCGGGCGCGAGGAACACGGCCCCTTCGCAGGGCTAGAGATCAAGAGCGTCGATGGCTACCAAGGACGTGAAAAAGAAATTATTGTGTTTTCAGCGGTGCGGGCAAACGATCAAGGCGAAGTCGGGTTTTTGCGCGATCAGCGTCGTCTAAACGTCGCCATCACACGTGCTCGCCGTGGTTTAATCGTTCTTGGTCACCCCAAAACGCTGCGTCAGGACGGCACATGGCGGGCATGGTTGGATTGGGCGGAAGAGCGCGGATTATTTGCTTGGCACGTGACGCATGGCTGAGTTCGATAGCCAATAGTTGACAAAGGACAGTTTCCACGGAGTTCCATGGCCGACAGCCCCGTTAATTTGTACCAAGGCGGCGGAACACTCGCTCAGGCCGTGCTCGCATCGGCTCCAGAAGGCATGCTGATCGCACCTATTTGGAAGCGCGTCGCAGCGTACATGCTCGATATAGTCCTCCTTTCAGTCGTCCTCGAATTCATTACCAGGGGCGTGTTGATGGCCAGTTTGATGAACGTCACCTTGCTCACCCAAGGCGGAAAATCGATCGCCTTCTTTTTGGTAAATTGGTTCGTCCTTCTTTCTGCAATCTATCTTTACTTCAAGTGGACCGGCAGAGTCATTGGCCGTTCTCTTGGACAGCGTGGCTTCCGAATTGCCATTGTCCACGATAATGGGACGCCGCTTGAAGACCACCATTGGGGACCGAGAGCCGTGGGTAAAATGGTCTACTTGATTCCAATTGCGGGGCCATTGTGGTTTGGTCTACGCGACGTGATGCGCGGCCGGTCCAAAGAGAGCGAATACCGCACTTCAATCGATCAGGCCCACCACACCGTGGCAGCCGTTGACTGGTCGTTGCCTTCTGAAACACGCCTCCGGTTGCGTTGAATTGAAGTAGGACTTCGTTGAGTGGCAGTCAGGTGAGCACATGAGCGACGAACACAACGCAAGAACCGCTTCGCTTGAAGGGCGGCTCACATCGGTCAAGATGGAAATTGACGACGATGATGAAGACGTCTTGTTTGTCACGATTGACATGACCAATGAGGCGGCGATCCCTATTGGCGGCCTCTCTGCCTACATCACAACGAGCAGCGGACAAAAAATCGAGGCGCTCACAGCCATTACATCCCTCGGTCCAGGGCTGACTCGAACCTTCAGCTTCGAGTTTCCACTCGACACAGGAACATGGACGTACACATTATCCGGCAGCGGCCAAAACATGTCACTTGGCCCGTATGAAGCGGACTTCAGTTACGAAGCCGAAGAAGGAAGGTCGTTTGGAAACGCCATCGGTTCAAGTTTGTTCAGCGGTGCGTTTGATGCCAACCTCGATTCATTTGGACAGGTGCAAGAAAAAGAATTGATCGATGCCTCAACGATTGTTATGACCTCCTATCAGGGTGAGAACGCCGCAGGTGGGGCGACAAAAGTCAAACGCGGCTCATCGAAAAAAGAGTCCGATGAAGAAGGTCCAAGAAAGCCACCTTGGGCATCCTCGAAGCCAACGCCCTCAGCACTTGATCCATTGAGCGCTCCACTCGGCAACCCCGACCCGTTGCTCGCACCACTTTCGCCAACACCAGCACCAACCGTTGTGGCCGAAGACGAACCCATCGACCTTCTCGCCCTCACGCTCCCTCCTTCCGTTACCGAAACGGCACCTGAGCCAGAACCCATCGCAGCGCCGGAAGCAGCGCCTGCGCCTGCGCCACCGGCCATGAAAACCGGGCCGAAGCCCCCTGCTCTACCATCTTCAAACCCAACTGGCCCCCAAAGCAGTCCACCCGCGGGCCCTCCAAGCGGGCCACCATCCGGCCCACCCTCAGGCCCTCCAAGCGGCCCTCCAACGAGCGCCGAAAAACCCCCAAAACGTCCTGGGAATCTGTGAGGGAGTCCAATGAGCGATGGATATGCTATGGAACTATGCGGTAATAAAGCGGCATGGCAAATCGCCCCCGAAGGCGTAAAATCGATTGATTTAGAGGCGGTTGGTGCTAAAATCCAAGCTTCGGGTTACACGGTTGATCTTCAGAACCGGCTGTGCTGGACCTTCTCCGGACCCTGCGATCTAACATTGTATCCAAGTGGAAAACTCCTCGTCAAAACAGAAGACAAAATCCTCGCCAGCGAAGTCGCTTCGTTGCATGTCCTTGAATGGACTCGTCATTGAGGTGGTTCGACGAATGAACAACATTCCATCAGAGCTTGTCGCAAGGCTCGAGGACGGCGGTGTTATTGCCTATCCCACCTCAACCCTCCCAGGTTTGGCAACGCTCCCAACCAAAAACGGCCTCGATGCGTTGTTTGAACTGAAAAAACGTCCATTTGATCAACCAGTCAGTCTTGGTGTTCACTCGTTGGAACAAGCAGCAGACCTTGTCGAGGTTCCAATGTTTGCTCACGCCCTTCTCGAAACGTTTCCACGAGGTTCACTGACGCTCATCCTTGATGCCATCGAACCCCTCGACCCCCGACTTGGCGGGATGAGGGTTGCCGTTCGAGTGTTGGCCCACCCTCTTGCACGTGCTTTGGTGTGGCAAGTCGGCCCAGTAACGGCAACAAGCGCCAATGCCTCAGGGGTCGTACCGCTTGCTTCAGCCCAAGATGCCGGAGCAGCACTCGGTTTACCGCCCTCTTCAATCCTCGAGGGAACGTGCCCAGGCGGGCACGGTAGCACCCTTGTGTCAGTGGTCAAAGACGGCCATCACCCCCATGGGTATTCGGTAACCATTATGAGAGAGGGCGTGGTACCTGCTAACGAGGTGGCAACATGGATGTTGAAGAGAGTCTGAAGTACTGGCGCGATGCAGGCCATGTGGCCCGCAGAACGCTCGAAGCAATGAAGCTCGAACTTCAGCCAGGAAAGACCTTCCATGAAATTATTGAATCGGCAGAACGGTTCATTCATCGCCATGGAGGAAAACCTGCATTTCCAGGCACCATTCACACCAACGATCTCGCCGCCCATTTCACCACCAATCACGGAATTGAAGGCGTTGAAGGCTGGGACGGGGAAATGGTCCTCCAGAAAGGCGATTGTGTCAAAATCGATTACGGCGTTCACATCAAAGGACACATTGGCGACAACGCGCTTACCTTCGAAGTCGGTAACACCAACAACCACACTGAACAAATCAAAGCGGCGAAAGAAGCAAGGGATGCCGCTATTGAAGTGATGCTGCCAGGAACTCCTTGGTACAAAGTGGGTGCGGCTGCCGCACAACCTTCGATCGATGCAGGCTTTCAACCGATCCGTAACCTCTGCGGCCACCAACTCAAGCCATGGCAGCTCCATGCTGGCGTCTCGATTCCATCCTATGCCTGTGGCCCCGACAACCGTGGCTTCAGAGGCGTTGTGGAAGAAGGCAGTGTGTACGCCGTTGAACCTTTTAACACAACGGGGTCTTCTGGCCTGATCGAGAACATCGGATCAGCAAGTTCGTCGAACATTTACCGTGTAACCGGCCTCACCACATCCCGAAAAGCGCGAGCAAAGGGGCAACTAAAGCCACTTGGCGCTCAATTAGCACGCAACCTTGAGGAAAGATACTCGACACTGCCTTTCGCAGAACGTTGGGCATTCCCTATGCTCGAAAAACCATTCCCCGAAGCGGATGAGGCAAGCCGACAAAGCAAATGGAACGCTCTTGTTAAGAAATTGATCAGCATCCGCTTCCTTGAGACCTATCACGCTCTTCGCTGCGTCGATGGAGGAAACATCTGCCAGTTCGAACATACGGTCTACATCACCGACGGCGGCCCTGAAATTTTAACAGTCGAATGATTGGGCGAAAAGGGCATCAATCCACAGATGTCCATTTCCTGCTTGAAAACCAATATAAACCGCGAGTGCCTCGGAGTAAACGAACAGGGCTGTTGAAGTTCATGTTGAGTGCATCCCATCCCCTCCGCATTACTCTCACCCTGTTCACCTCTTATTCACCCAGTCCACGGCAAGGAAAAAAAATAACATTCGGGTATTTCCGTGGAAAACTGAAACATCCGCACGGTTCGCGCTTACAAATCCAATGCTCCACTCCCGTTGGCGCCTAAGATCGCCAAAACTTACAATGCAATAAATCCTTAAAAACACCCAAATCAGGGGGTTTACGCGAAGTAAGCAGGGATTAGCATTAAATAAGGCGGCTACGGTAGGGCACCTACCCCCGATTTCGGGAAGGAGGACAAAAATATGCAAAACGAAAATATGAACGATGAAGCTGTAAGCCCAGTTATCGCTACCATTCTTATGGTCGCAATCACTGTGGTTCTTGCTGGTGTGCTGTACGTGTGGGCAAGCTCCCTCGCAGAAGGCAACACAGACGGAAACCTAGCTCTGTACCAATTTGGTGCTGAGGATGCAAACGGCGACACTACAGCTGGAACTGAAGACAACATGGTCCGTGTGACCATGAGCCAAGGTGGCGACTTGAACTGGGCTTCGATCTCAGTCAAGATTTCCGTGAACAACGGCGCACCTGTCACGTGTGACAACCCTGGAGCAACTGGCGGCGCATGCGGCCTTGTTGAATTCGGAGCAACCAGCGACCAAGTTTGGTCCGTTGGTGACGGTGTTACTGTCGTCGAATCCGGCCAAGACCTTTGCTCTGCAGGCGAAACCTGTGAAGTCAAGGTTACCATCACCGACACCCGTGAAGGAAAGACTCTCGATGAGTCCACTTCCTTTGCTGAGTGATTACCCCTGCGGTAATTCTCAACGTTAGTGAGTAAACACGTGTTCTGAGGAACACGAGATCCGCCCCTCCGTGGACTTCGGTCCGCGGGGGGGCTTTTTTTATTTTGAATTCCCCTTCTGATCGTTCGAAGCAGCAACACGTGTGTCCGTGTGCTGTTCCCACATGTGGAGCGACCTTCCTCTGAAACTTGTCCACATGGCGGCGACGAGATGCTCCATACCTGTCAGGACCGCACCGAGGGTCTCTAAGCCAGGAACTTTGATTCCATTGCGGTGCAGGGCCCACGCAGTCAATCCGGCCAATTCAGCCATAGCCAGGCCACCGTGGATAAGCGCAAGGGTTCCGTTCGGCATCCCGATGGTCATGACGGTGCCCCAACGAAGCACGGCAGCAGCAGCCACACCAACCATCAGCAATGGTGCAAACAAATGGAAATGGGCCTCACGTCGAAGGATCGAAGCGAACCGTCCCATGCGCTTGTTCCACCAGTGTTTCTTGTGACGGAGCAACAACCGTTGCAGCCCCTGTGCTCTGCGAATCTTCTGCCGCCGTTGCCCTTCAGGCGTCGTTGGAGCAATGTCGTGGAATTGGATCGTTCCATCGTGAATGCTACGCAGACCATTGAGACGGACCTGTGTTGCAATTTGAGCATCATCTGCATTGGCATTGATGTTCAATTGGTTGGACTTGAAGCCAGAAGACCGCCACATCATGAACGATCCTTCAAGGAAAGGGGTGCTGTCGTGGGCGGATTCACCTTCGCGAAGCAGTTCAAACATCGATCGATGTGTCTGTTCCTGAGCCAAGCCACCGCTTCGTCGTGCAGAGGCACCGACCGCCCCAATCGTTGGGTTGGCAAACCAACCTGCGAGGTGGTCCAAACCGGGCTTTGGGAGGTGAGCATCAGCATCCGTCATGCAAATGAGGCCGTCATAGCCTCGTGCTTCAAGCGACTCAAGTGCGATTTGAACGGCCCTCGATTTTCCAAGACGCCTTTCCATCTCAATCAATTCATGAGTGGAAAAGGCATCAGGGTTTTCCTTGAGCCAACGCTTGATTTGAGCCACTGTGTCATCAGTTGATGCTGAGTCGATGGCCAGAAGAGCGACCTTCGGTCCGGTTTGAGTTGCGAGGTTCGTCAATTTCTTCTCGATGATCAACCCCTCGTTCCAAACGGGAAGCAGCACCCTTACCGGCATCGAAGCCACTACGTCGGTTGGTTCTGGATAAGTCAACGGGGACTTTCGCCAGCGACTAACCGACCATCGGTGAACAAGGAAGGGGCCAAAGGCCAGAGCGCCTAGACCGATTTCTGCAATCGCAGGAATCCACACCATACCTCTTTCACCATCGCTCCCCCCTTGATATCTCCCCTACAAGAGGGGGCTTCAATGTCGTTTTTAGGCGGTACATCTTCAACCCAAGCCGTGGTGCAGGGACTATGGCAAAGGTGCTTCACATCGGACCATGTGATTCACCAGGGGGCATGGGCAACGTCATGCGCATCTTGGCAGACCATCCACCAGAGGGCTGGCAAGCCCAGCTTTTGGCCTCCCATGTAGAAGGCTCATCTTGGGCGAAGTGGAGGGCTTACAGAAGGGCTCGAGCGACCCTTGTGCACATGCTCAACGATTCAGAGCAGCGCCCAGATGTTGTCCACTTACATACGGCTGCGGATTGGTCGTGGTGGCGGAAACGCAGGTTTGCCTTGCTTGCTCACAAAGCGGGGTGCAAGACTGTCGTCCACATTCATTCTGGAAAGTTCGATAGGTGGCTTGGGCCGCCAAATTCCCAAAGATGTAAATCAGTTCAATCCATTCTGAAACTTGAACACACCTGTGCTGTTTCCCTCGGAGAAGCATGGAAGAGTAAGCTAGAACCGCTCATAGGAGCATCGCACTCAATCAATAATCCTGTCGACCCAGAAATAAAACATCGAAAACTAGTACGACACGAGCACCATTTGTTGCTCTTAGGAAGAAATGATCCTGTAAAAGGCCATGATTTCGCTTGTCAAGTAGCAATCACTCTCAGAAAGAAGTATCCTCATTTGAGGTTAACAATGACTGGGTACGACTTTTCTGAACGATCTTGGATTGAAGCAAGAGGCTGGGTGGACGAGGGTGAAAAGCAGACTTTACTCGATACAGCTTCTGTCCTCTTATTGCCGTCTGGATATGAGGGCCAACCAATGGTCATTCTCGAAGCATTTGCTTCTGGTTTGCAGGTTTGTATGAATGCGGAAATTGAAATCTCTTTGTCGAGTGTAGTTCGAGCTAAGCATGATGATTTAGATTCCTGGGTTACCACGTTGTCAACGATGCTTGATAACCCCATTGAAGCAGATAGTTTGGTGAAGGAGGTCGAACCTTTTAGGTGTAGCGCGGTAACTGAGCAGTGGAAATTGTTGTACGAGAGTCAGTGAAGAATCTTCGAATCGAGTTCCTTCTCTAAAACATCCACAGTTCGACTCCAATTCAACGTATTTTCAGCATACTTTCGGGCCTCTTTGCTTAGTGCTTCCAAAGTATTCTCATCTAAACTTTGAATCCATTGCAATCCTTCAGTATGAAATTCACCTTGCGCCACCAATTTCATCCATTCGCCAGCGCCCTCAATTTGATGACCAGAGTGATCAATACCAAAAACGACAAGCCCCGATGCCAAGTATTCGCTTCGCTTTAGCGGACTTGCCAACCTCCAGACTTTTGAATCTGGCATGGGCAGTAACCCTATGTGGCATTGGCTTAGTATTTGCGCTATTTTTTGTGTTGGTAATGTGCCGTACACCTGCAAAAATGATTTTTCATCGGATAGGGCTAAGAGTGCTTCAAATGAATCTCCAGTTCCAATCATGACTAATTTGATTTTAACTCCAGCATTGACGATTTTTTGGGCGAACATTGGCAGTGAGAATACGCCGCGGTTTTGATCTAACCTCCCATGATACACCATCGTTAAGGGGCGATTTCTTT
>Ga0115003_10003229_pt1 | contig 12990 bp, 9 predicted proteins | sample ArcticOcean_MG_C_7_FD_88736 | JGI IMG/M metagenome (GOLD analysis project Ga0115003, IMG submission 88736) | Marine microbial communities from western Arctic Ocean - ArcticOcean_MG_CB11_88 | ecosystem: Environmental > Aquatic > Marine > Oceanic | place: Arctic Ocean: Canada Basin | collected... | reverse complement strand
TTTATAAAGGCTGGCTCATATCAAAAATGGACATTCTTAAAAATGTCCAATTCCAAAAAAATTGCCAAATCTTTTTTTCCCATTTTTAATCGCTTTTAAATACTTTTTTATTTTATTACCATTTATCATAATAAAATAAAAAATAGGGATTTTAGCCTTTTTTAAAGAGAGAAACTCAATATTCCAAAACACTCATACGCAAATTTTCTACAACAAATTGCAATTCTTTGCAAGTTTTATTAGTTTTTAAGAATTCATAAAGCTCTTCTACCAGCTGTATATTACTAATTAATTTTGGATTTTTAAAATTACTTATTATATATTTAAAGAAATAATCCATAGTTTCTAATTTTTCTGAATTATTAAAGATTATTTTAAAATCATTTGAGAGACTGATTTCACTATTTATAAAGGATTTATAATCATAAGTTATAAACATTTTCAATATATAATAACTAAACAAATGGCTTGTTTCATCATAACTATTTTTCGCATTGTTTTGAGAGACATTAAGCATTCTCTCAAAATTCATAGCATTTTTTTGTAATATTTTTGTGGTTTGTAATAAACCATGCAATATTTCTGTCTGTATAATAGTTTCAAATGTATTATAATAAATTATAAATTGTTTATTGGCATTTTTTGAGAGAATACAATGTTTTGAATAATTATAACTATATATTGCATTATTTAAAAATTCACCCCAAAACTCAACTACACATTCTTGCAACCCCAAATCAAAACTATTATTATTTACTTTATTGCTTAAATTAAAAGTATTAATAAAATCATTATATATTTTGCTCTCGTCATTGTTAGAACTGCTTTTTACTGAACTCATAAATTTCCATATATAACGATCAACTCCAAAATTATGAACACATTCATGAACAAATACTTTAAACCATTCCTCAAACCTGTATACTACTATTGTTCCAGCATTTACACAGCCATAACAAAATCCACCATTAACATTCTTTGCTCCTAATATTTTATCACTTTGCTCAATTGTTCTCTCAAAAGGTGTTAAAAATAAATTAATATTTAAGCCATCTTTAGAACATATATGATAATCACCTGTTTCATATATTGCATTATTATTTGTTAATAATGTTATTAAATTAACCAATGCTAACATATGGAATGCTTTCGTATCATAATAAGCAATGTTTTTATGAGAGATACCCGAATTTTTATAAATAAAAAAATTAATAATCAATTTAGTTTTTTTATAAGGTAATTCATAAGTTAATAGACAGTTCTCTTGTTCTAAAGAACCACTTTTTATAAAATTTTTAGTTTCATTAGTAATATATCTATTATTATGAAAGTGAGCATTATAGATTCTTTTTACATTATTTTTATAATCGTCTGTAGAAGCATAATAAAATTTTCTATATTTTGTTAAATCCATATTGCTATCTAAACATAAATCTACTTTTAATTTTTTATAAAAATCTTCTAATTTATTAAATAAGTATTTTTGGAAATTAATATAATTTTTTTTATTTTTTGCAAAAGTTGTTGACCCAATTTGAGAGAAAGCCAGTTCTTTATTACTCGTTTTTTTTAATTCATTATAATACGTTATTAATAATTTTGATCTTTCGCTCAAATTTATATTATGCAAATCATTCATGCTTAAAACTGATTAATATATATAAATATTTTATTAATAAATAAGTAAAATATTTATATTTATGAAATAACATTATTATATTAAATTATTTTTTATTCACCTTTATTAGAATGCGCTAATCTACTACGTATTTCGTCCAATTCTTTTTGTAATTCTTTTGCTCTTTTTTCTAGATCAGATTGTTTTGTTTCTATTGTTAAACCATCAAATTCTTTGCTTTCAAATGATAATCCGTTACTTTTTATTTCAAATCCTGGAATTATATTTTGTATTTGTTCAATTAATAAACCAAATGTTTCATCTTGATGATCATTTATTATTTTATCTATTTTATGTATTTTTTCTCTATAAAATTTTAAATGATTTGTTTCTTTTTTATCTTGATCTATTATTTTAAATATTTTTGTTAATTCATCACTTATTAAAGCAAAATTTTCTTTTTTTTCTACACTTGTGTTAAAAATATTACCAAGTCTTAAACTATAATAATTTGTTAAAGCATTATTAGAACCCGATTTTAAAATATTATTATCTAAATTATCTAAATTTGTAAAACTGTCCACAAAAAAATCTACTAATTGTGGCAAAGAAAATGATAATTTCGCGAGAATTATATCTTTTGATAAATTAAGCTCACTACTATCTGCTGAACTACTCGTATCAGTATTTAATATTTTTTCTTTTACGAATTTTTCAAAGCAACCAAAAATTACTTTTCTTGTTATTTCATATATGGAATAATTGGAAACAATAATAGGCAGTTTTGTATTAGCTGAAATATTTGGTTTAAGAACTTTATAAAGTTTCTTAACATATAAGCTAAAAAAATCTGTTAAAATCTGGCCTATATCATTTCCTGAAAACAATTTTTCTAATAAAATTTGTAAACCAAATGTAATTTCTAAAAAATACATTATAAAATTATTTACTGCTATTGGATCATTTGCATATTTTCTAGCACGATCGTTATTTTCACCGAACGTTTGTATTCCATATCCCCTTCTAAATTTAGGATTTATGTCTAATTTTAAACCACCAATCATATTATATGTATTTTCAACATTTGATATTGATTCGTCAATTCTTCCGCCTAGCTGTTGCACTTCCTCGTCTGATTCCGAATTCGTCACCGCCCTTCCACCTCCTGTAAACAAATCACTTCTGTCTTCACCACGAATCAAACTTCCCGATTTACGAGACACCACACCTAACACGAGCCTCCTATCAGCACTTACAAATAAAAGATCAATTATTATTGTAAATAAATCAGTATCATTGTGAAATTTTTTTAATTCAGGATTAGAAGTGTCTTTTAGTTCGGCCTTTTTTATAAACTCACCGGATATTTTACGTGTAATTTTTGCTCTGTTCATATCAATAATACTATTTGAAATTATATCAACATCACCTACTAAATTATATTTTTTCAAAAATCTTTCTCCAGAAATTTTTAATGCATACGTTATTTTCTTTGTTGCATCACTATTAATAAGCTGATTATCTTGTCTACTAATCAATTCGCTAATTGTTTCATCTAAAATTTTATAAAAACTTTCATCAACAAATAATTTATAATCTTCTAATAATTTTTTTGTTTTTTGTTTTTTTTTATGATAATCTGTATTTGTTAAATTTGTTGCAAAAACAGGCTCTGTACAATCATTAATAAAAAATATAGTTTCACCATTATTTATTACAGTATCAGTAGTAATATCATCATCACTTAAAAATTCATCAACGATTATTTTCAACTTTGAATTAAATAATTCTGTATTATCATTATAAGCAAATCTTTTTTTTTTTTCTTCAATAGAACGTGCATTACTAACTTGTTCTATGGTTTCATTAATTTCATTTCCTATTTTATGAAATAAAAAATATATCAAACTTTTAATAGTTTGAATTATTTTTTTATAATCAGCTTCATTACGATCATTAATACCATCTATGTAGTCTTTATGTTTAGTTATATCAAATTTTTCAGTAAACACTCCAAGCCCTGAATTAAGCGGAACATTACTACCTCGTGTCTCGGGTCTTTCTAAAACTTGCATTAATTCATCTTTACGTGTCAAATTTTCAATAATATTACTCCAATTATATTTAATATTTGGAAGATTGGCTAAATAATCAGTACCGCTCCTAATAGTGTCTACTGTATTCGCACTATTTGCTTTAGTATTAATTATCAAATCAAGAAAAATATTTTTAAAATTGTCTTTGGTTTCATCAAAAAATTGTTTTAATTGTTTAATATATGTATTTATACTTCCTTCTATAATTTTTTCTATACAATCTAAATAATCAGCAGAATAATATTCATTCCATTTAATTTTAAAAAATTCCATTAATTGTTTTGAATTTTTAAAATTATTACTTTGTAGGTCATTATTTTTTAAAGTAAAAGTAAAATCTCTAATATGATCCGCATCGTTTAGTGTGGGGGATGATACACCTGTTTTAATTCCATTCTCGGTTGAATCAAATTTAAATTTCTTTGCACTAAATGTTCTGGCTAATTTTGGTATTGGATCTGTTTCTGTTTGATTGGGTAATTTTACTTTAATAGGTGGTTCGTCTGTTACGTCTTGTGTAAATAATAATATTATTTGACATATTAAATCACTTATTTTATCATATATTTCTTTTCTATATATTTCTTTTCTAGCTTCAGAGGTAGTAACTGGTTCTCCAAGTTTTTGTTCAAAGGAATTTATTTCAGTTACTAATTGTGTTACTTGAGTCATTTCATTTGATGTGAATATATCAGGAACCCCACCGTCCTGTTTTTTAGATAATGATGTTTTTGCAGCATTTGCTTTATCTATAATTAACTTTAATTCACCAATGATACTTTTTGTATTATCGCTACCAATACTTTTAAAATTTTTTTTTTTAATTATTTCATGATATTTAGTAAATTTTTTTATAAATTCGTCTACATAATTTAATTGAAAAACATTATCCAACGCTTTTACCTTCTCCATTATGTTTCCCATATTTTCAATTATTGGATCTAAATCCTCTATATTTACTTTTTTATTTTCAAATGCATCCGAACGTGCTTTAAGCTTATCAGGATTATCATCATAATCCTTTATTGCGTCTTTAATACTTTGGAGATTACTTTTAAACGTAGTAAATTTATCTTGATATTTTGAATATATTGCTTGTAATAAATTATCTATAAAAGGCTCAATATTGCTGTTTTCATTATTTCTGCTGTTTATTGTAATAACTTCAGTTATTCCAAAAATTTTAAATATATCTGTTAACTCTTTATAACTAGCAGAAGTTGGAAACAAATTTTTTAAATAATCGGGTCTAGTTACTTGTTTTTTATTATTAGTGGGCTCTTTTAAATAATCAAAATTTTCTTTAGCGGTTCCAAAATCAGTTTCAGCTGCTGCTTTAGTAGTTTGAGCAGTAGCAACAACATCTTGAGCAGCTTGAGTAGCAGGTTGAGTAGCATCAAGTGCCTTTTGAGCAACATCAAGTGCCTTTCGAGCTGTTGCTAGTTGTTCTTCAGTTTCTTTAACCTTAGTCTCTGCAGCACTTAATGCCTCTTTATATAGCTCACTATCTGTTAAATCATATGTCAAATTATTAGGAGTAGTATTTGCAAAAAAATCATTAAATGCACGTTCGAAATCATCTAATAGAATATCATTTGTTGGGCTTTGAATATATTCATCTATTTTTTTAAACACTTCTAAATTAAATGATTCATTTAATTTATTTGATAATTGTCCATCAATTAATTTTTTATAATCTCTTACTTCGCTCATTATATTATATTAAAATAATACTTTAATTTCAATATAATATTAAATTAAATATTTATTAATTTTTATTTTTTCAAATAATTTTTTCTTAAAGTCATTAATTGTGTTGCTTCACTAAATCTAGAAGTATCGCCCGCGCTTAATCTTCCTAATTTATATATTTGTATACATGCATTACCTGTTTTTTTCAAAATTTCTTTCAAATCGGGATTTTGTTCAAATTTAGCTTCTAATGCTTTCATTATATTGTCAGGATTTTTTTTTACATATTCATTAACACTTGCATAATCTTTTCCATCAATCTTTAATTTTAAATCTTGAGACCATGAATTATCTAATTTTTTTCGCCAATCTTTAATTTTAATTAATTCTCCAGAAGCTTGTAACATTCTATGTTTTTCTGGTATTTTAGCAGGATTTTTACTAGATTGTGCTAATTTTAAACTTTCACTAATTGTTTCATGATTACCTCTTCCAAATTCTAGATGAGCAGCCCGACTAGAAATAACAATTAATATATCTTGATTACATAATGATTTATCACTAACATCTGATTTTTCTAAATTCTGCAATTCTTGAACACTTTTTGAAAATTCTTCTTTTGAAGATAATTGTTTTCCAATAATAGTTCCTTCTTCTAAAGCAAAATCATTGAAATCTTTAATTAAATTGTAAATACCAACGCCTTTAGTCATACAAGTTTCAGCAATTTTTAATTTAATAATATAAGGTAGTTCAACAAAATCAAAAGATGATTTATAATAATTTTTATCATGAGTAATTAAATCATAATGAATATTTGAACTATAATTAACATTAATATACATCAATGGGTCAAAATAACCTTTTTTTTCTATAGATTCTTCTGTTTCATTACATAAAATAATATTAGTATAATCTTCTTTTATATAATTAGTTTGGCTAAAAATAATAAATTTAACATTATAATGTGCTTCTAATTTTGGAATAGCCCAAGAGTCAGCATAATAATCACTAGTTTTAATATATTCTTTAAATTCATTCAAATCTTTAATTTTTGCCATATAATCAAATTCTTTTTTAATTTCATTTGATGCTTCTAAAATGCTTTTTGCACCACCAATAGCCTCAATATTTTTTCTGGCTCTTGAAACCAGTCCTTGTTTGTCCTGTAAACTACTAGTTCCACCTATTTGTATTTTTAATGATTCGTGTATTTTTTTCTTTTTTGCAATAGATGCTCCAGCTTCTTGCGATGACTCGCGAAAAGAAGTTAACATACCTTTATAAAAATTAAATAAATCTTCATCAGCAATTGATGCTAAATAATTTCTAACTTTTTGTGTCGTTAATTTTTTACCAGTTAAATCATCTTTAATAGAATGATGATTATTATATGCTTCTACAAAACAAGTAAAAAAACAATTACCATCACCAGGTACATCTTTAATATCATATTTTTTACTTTCTAAATATCCATTAATCCATTTATCTCCCGATTTTTTCCCTATTCTTTTATATTCTTCAACTTCTTTAATATAATCTTCTTTTGTTGCTAGTGTTTTTTGTATAGGTGATTTTTTGGATGGTGGTTGTAACTCTTCTAAATCTTCGTCTAAATCTTCATCTAAATCTTCGTCTTCTAAATCGTCATCTTTTAAATCGTCATCTAAATCGTCATCTAAATCTTCTTCATCACTAGTTTCGCTGTCTATAGTATCTTTAATTTCATCTAAATTGTAAATTTTTTTAATAAAATCTTTGGACCCAGAAAACATAATAGAATTTGTTTTAAACATTTGACTCCCTACTTCAGAACTTAAATTAATATTTCCATCATTGGGGTCTAAATAATTTAAATATTCTGAATTTAATATTTCAAATATTCCTATTTTTCTAACAATTGTATTATTTTTAACTAAATATACATTAATATACATAATATCAATATCTTGATTGAGAACTAAATTATTAGATACTAATTCGCCTTTTCCAAAAATAAATAGTATATGTTTTCCGTAAATGTTTCCTTTATAAATATATGATTCATAATCAATATCATTTTCATCGACTAAAATATTTTCAGGATAATTTAATAATTTATTTAATTTTGATTGTACCATATTATGTTATTTATATTAATATTAATATTAATATTTATATAAATAAGCATATTAATATTATAAATTTTTATTTTTTATTTTTTATTTTTTATTTTTTATTTTTTATTTGAGGTTTATATTTTTCAAAAATATCTCTATGTTTGAATATAATTTTATTATTTAAACCAACTAAATCACCATTTTTCATACTATTTATATATTTAATATTCTCAAAAATTTCATTATATTTTTCATTATATTTTTCATCTTTTAATAATTCATAACTATTACTAATCATAATAAAAACAAAATTTGTCATTATTTCGCAGCAAAATTTATTGTTTTCAATCTTTAATTGACTATTTAAAAAAGTTTGAATATTTAAGATACAATTATATAATAGATCATCTGGTAATAATTTTAGTTTAAAACAATTAATATAAAAAAGTAAAAAACAAATATATTTATCATTATTTTTATTAATAACTTCAATTTCGACATCATTTGTTAAATGTAAATTTTCATAAATATTTAAAAAAACAATAATATTATTATTTAATAAATCTATAAATTTATCATTAATATTTAATAAATTATAATATAATTTGCAATACAATTCGCTGTAAATACTATTGTTTAAAGTTAAACTATTAAAAATGAATACATTTATTTCTTCAATATTTGTGTTAGTTAATATTGTATTATAATAACAAATTAATTCATTATTTATTTTTTCAAAATTATTATTGGATAATTTATTTAATAATTTTCTAATATTATTATTATGTATTTCTAAATCGGTTTTATTATTTTGTATTTTTATTCTATTAATATTATAGCTTGTTTCGTCAGCAACAACATTTTTAAAATCTTTAGAATCTTTAGAATCTTTATTTAAAAATTTTGATTTATTATAATTTTTATAATTATTTCTGTTATTATTGTTATTATTATTGTTATTATTGTTATTATGATTATTATGATTATTATTATTATTATTATTATGATTATTGTTATTGTTATTGTTATTATGATTATTGTTATTGTTATTATGATTATTATTATGATTATTATTATGATTATTATTATTATGATTATTGTAAGGCTTTTTATTTATTTTTTTTATACCATTTAATATATTGATTAAATAGGTTTGTGTTTCATCGTCCAATAATATTGAATTATTAGTTTTCATATTATCAATTATATTATTAATATCTTTTACAGCATATTTAATCATAAATAATATATAGTTTATTATTTAATATATATTAAATAATGTTTATTATTTATTGTTTAATGTTTATTAAGTTATAGTTATATAAAATTAATAATTTTAATTAATTATAGAAAATGGATATATATTCTTTATTATTTGGGAATTCAAGAAATTTAAGATTAAAATCAGAAACAATAGATGACTATAATAATAATTTTAAATTACCTATAGAATATTTAGATGATAAAAATTTATTAAATGATTGTATAATAAATGATTTAGAATTAAAAGAATATAAATCGCAAAATAATGCAACTACCAACACAGAGATAGATGATAATCACAATGATATTAGTAGTAACAATAATAAAGAAAATTTATATTATTGTTTATTAAATCCCCATAATATATTTGAAAAAAATATAGTAAATAAATGGTCAAAATATTATACAAGCAATAAAGATTTTTTACTGGAATCGCAGAATTTATTAAAACATTATAAACCAAATATAGATTTTGTAAATATAGAAGCTATAGATGCAAAAGACATTAGTAATAGTTTAGAAGATATTAGTTTAGAAGAATGTATTTTAAATAATTGTGAAAATATTATATACGATAATGGTTTCATTGAAAAATATCAATATTTTGAATTACCATTTTTTTCAAATTATAATAATAATTCGAGCGTTTTAACTGGTTTATCTGTATATAATTTAGCGGCACCAGCATTTAGTCTAATTTTACCAATAATAAGTATGATTATACCTTTTTTTATAATAAAATTACAGGGTTATGATGTAACATTAGAAAGTTATATAACACATTTAAAGATTGTTTTACAGAATCATGTTATAGGACAATTATTTACAAATTTTTCTGAAGCTTCTTTTTCTACAAAAATATATTTAATATTGAGTCTATTTTTTTATGGATTTCAAATATATCAAAATGTGTTTAGTTGTATAAAATATTTTCAAAATATAAAATCAATACATACTACTTTATTTGAACTAAGGAAATATTTGAAAAATAGTATAAAACGCTTTTCTAATTTATTAAAATATACGAATGATTTTAAAAGTTATACTAATTTCAACGAATCAGTTAATAAAAACAATATTATTTTGACAGACTATTATAATCAATTAGAAAAAATAAACGATTACAACTTTAATACAAAAAAGGTAATGGAACTTGGTAATTTATTAAAATCATTTTATCAATTAAACAATGACGATGATTTAATAAATTCATTATATTTCTCATTTAATTGTAATGGTTATATTGATAATATACTTAAAATACAAAAATTAGTAAAAAATAATAAAATCAATTATTGCAAATTTGCATCTAATAATGAAAATACAGTTTTTAAAAATAGTTATTATGGACATTTAATTAATAATGAAAAAATTGTAAAAAATTCTTATGATTTATCAAAAAATATGATTTTAACCGGACCAAATGCAGCAGGAAAGACTACACTATTGAAATCTTCTATTTTTAATATTATTTTATGTCAGCAATTTGGGTGTGGATTTTTTGAAGAAGCAACAATAAATTTATATGATTATATACATTGTTATATAAATATACCAGATACATCTAATCGTGATAGTTTATTTCAGGCAGAAGCACGTCAATGTAAAAAAATTCTGGAATTAATAGAAGATAAATCGGATAAAAGACATTTTTGTGTATTTGATGAATTATATAGTGGTACAAATCCTGATGAAGCAGTAAGTAGTGCATTTAATTATTTAAAACATTTAGATATATTTAATAATTTAGATTATATTTTAACAACACATTATAGTAAACTTTGTAAAAAATTAGAAAAATCAAAAAGTAATGTAACAAATTATTGTATGACTATTAAACGTAATGATTCAAATAGTGATTTTGATTATACTTATAAACTAAAAAAAGGAATAAGTAAAGTTAAAGGTGGTATAAAAGTATTAAAAGATTTAAATTATCCAAAAGAAATAATAAATGAATTAAAATTAAAATATTAATTATATAATTTTCGTAAAACATAATTTAAAATAATATTAATAAAAAATAATAATATGAATATGTTGATTAATTTTATTGATACTGGATTTATAATAACTTTAGGCATTTTAATTTTAGTAACTGGCGCCGTAATGTTATATTGTTATAGAAGATTAAATTTGTTAGAAAATAGTGTAATAGAACATGGTAAAATTTTACAAAATTTTATAATGAATTATAATAATCAAATAAATAATCAAATGAATAATCAAATAAATAATCAAATGGATAATATAGGAATACCAAATTTTTCTTTAACACAAGAAAATAATGAAAATAATGAAAATAATGAAAATAATGAAAATAATGAAGATAATCAAGACAATCAAGACAATCAAGACAATCAAGACAATGAAATTATTGAAACAAATAACCCATTTACCGAAGATTTAAATAGTGCAAAAATTGCAGTTTCAGACGATGATGAAGACGACGACGAAGATGATGATGATGAGGAAGACAATAGTGACGATGATGATGATAGCGATGATAGCGATGATAGCGATGTTGAGAACGAAGATGATACAATTAAAAAACTGGATATAACTTCATTTGAAATTGAAGACAATAGTTTGCAAATAGAATCAATAGATACTAAAAGTAATACATTGGAAGATGATTTTTTAAATAATCTTCCTATTAATCTTGAAAATTTAAATATTGCAAGTATTTCAATGGAATCAAAGTTAATTAATTTAGGAAATGATGAAGAAAGAACCGATATAGATAATGATGAAAACAATGACAATGAATCGGTTTCAATAGTTGGGGAAGTAAAAAAAGGTTTCAGTAAAATGAAAGTAGATGATTTACGAAGTTTGGTTGTTACAAAAAATTTAACAGATAATGATAACTCACAAAAAATGAAAAAAAATGATTTAATTAAAATGTTACAATCAAATTAAAAAAAATTATTTATAAATATTTTATATTATAAAATATATAATATAAAATGAGTTGGGGAACTTGTTACAGTGGTTCAAATAATATTCATTTTAATTTTCCAGCATTTATGGATGATGGTAGAAATTTTTCAAATTATGAAGCAGGAGCAACATTAGACAATATTATAAAAAAAAAAGAAAATATTACAAGTAATAGTGATTATCGCCGTTACTTACAAAAAAATGCAGATTCCATTATAAAAAATAATCAATTAAATGCTTGTGATCAATGTGGAACTTGTCCATATATAAATAATGACACCAATATGCAACAATTAAATGGGAGTCCATATATTTTTAATTCTATTTTATCAAATGACCAACCATATGGTTATGAAAACAGTGATTTGAAGAATTTATATTTATCAAAACAACAATTAGATGCGAAACTACATGCACCGCGTTTTAAAGTTACTCAACCATTAAATCTGGAAGAAAATAGAAAATAGAAAATAGAAAATAATTAAAATATTTTATTATATATAATATGAATGTTTTTGATAGCATTATGTCTCCTTTAGGACGAGAGCATTGTATGATTTTGTACTATATTGGTTTATTTATATTTTTTGGTTCTTTAATTGGTATTTTAATTGGAATAATTTATTTATTTGATAAAAAATCAAGACAAGTAGGATTATTTTCTATAATACGAGGAATTTTAGGATTATTTTCATATTATTTGTATAGAATAACTTATTCTATGTGTGTTAAAAGTATGTAATTAATATAAAATTAATATAAAATTAATATTTAAATAAATTTATTTTTAAATATTAATGAAAGTTCTTAGTATTGATGTTGGGATTAAAAATTTAGCTTATATTTTAATTGAACATAATGAAAATGACAGCAATTATAATATAATAGAGTGGGATGTTTTAAATTTATGTAATTTTGTTCCAAATTGTTGTAATGAAAAATGCAAGTTTAAAGCTAAATTTGGTAAAGAAGATAAATTTTTTTGTAAAAAACATGCAAAAAATGAAGATTATCAAATTCCAACTATCAATACTAAAACTTTAACAAAAAAAAATATAAAAGAATTAATACAATTATGTGAAGAACATAATATAGTATTGGAAAACAATAGCAAAAAAAGTGAAATAATTAAAGCTATTGAAGATTATATTTCCAATACTTGTTTTGATTGAGTAAAAGAACCGAATGCAAATAATGTAAATTTAATAGATTTAGGAATAAATTTGAAGATTGAATGTAATGAACTTTTAAAAAAATTTGACATATTAAATGTAGACCA
>Ga0115003_10003225_pt1 | contig 13005 bp, 13 predicted proteins | sample ArcticOcean_MG_C_7_FD_88736 | JGI IMG/M metagenome (GOLD analysis project Ga0115003, IMG submission 88736) | Marine microbial communities from western Arctic Ocean - ArcticOcean_MG_CB11_88 | ecosystem: Environmental > Aquatic > Marine > Oceanic | place: Arctic Ocean: Canada Basin | collected... | reverse complement strand
TTATTATATAAATATATGTTAATATCCACAAACAAAAAATCCACCATAAAGGTGGACTTTTTGAAAGTTTCCTTTGAGACTCTATTATAGAGTGATTCCAGTAAGAACTCTGTCATCAAGGATCATACGACCTTCTTCAAGAGAACCGTAGTATCCAATTTTTTGCTGACGAATACTGTACTGATCATCTGCCAAGAGAGTAAACTCGGATCCTGTTTCAGAATCAAGAGCAACCGCACGGAATAAAGATTCACGTGAGCGATCAAGACCGATAACTAAATCTGTTCCAGCTCCACCAAGACCTGTCCATACGTTTGTGAACTTCTGATCTAGGCCAAGCTCGTTGATTTCCATGATGGAAATACCGTAGAACTCAGGAATACCAGCGTTTTGATAAATCGCGTTACGCATTTCATCGGTAGCAGCAATGCCATCAGTTCCATTACCAGCAACTGGGCCAGTGTTAGTATTAATAGGATTGTAAGCCATCGCACGAAGACCTTGAACAGCCTCAGGACTCATGATCATATCAGTGATTCCTTTGATTCGGCCTTCTGGAGTTCCACCTGTCCATGCAGTGTTGATTCGTTTTGCTTTAGTTAAAAGCTTATTGAAATCATCAAGGACCAATGTGTTTCCATTAGCTGTTTGAGTGTGAACTACACCATTTGTTCTAGCAGCAAATAATGCTCCTAATATCAAGTTTGCAGAAGTAGATTCTTGACGAAGAAGAATTTCTTGAGCAATACGAGTAAATGATTTACCAACAACGTCTAAACGAGACTTAGCAGCGTAGCGTTTGTCGAAATCAACAGCGCTATCAAGACGATAAGTCGTGAACTTCATTTCTGAAGCGGTTGGTGTTACAGTATTGGTTGGAAGACCACCAGGAACTGATGTGCTGTAAACCTTTACGTAATCTGGAGCAGTAACATCATAGTAAAGATCCAAAGGGATACTAGGACTGTCCATATCGTTAAACTGGAAGTTTGTGAATAAGTTACTAATCGTAGGAGCTTGGTTTACAACCTCGGCCAAAACTGGTCCGATGAATTCTGCCAACGCCATTTGTGCTTCATAAGCAACTTCGCGATTTCGTGAAGCCATAGCCTTTACGAGCTCGACTTGTTCTTCTGTTCTCTTAAGTGTAATTTTCATTTTTTTTGATACTCTCTAGTTAAAGATTAAAGGTCGATATTGATAATAAGATATCCGCCTGTTCCAGTGGCAGCTGATCCATCTCCAGCAAAATAATCATTTGAAGATAGTTCGCCAGCAGCAAGGTCGCGATTGCCAACAGCAACAACGTATCCAATAGGATCAGTGTAACCGGCAAGTGCAACATTTGAAAACTTTCCTTCGTTGCCAGTTCCTCCTACATAAAGAGGTTCACCTTCTACATAAGTTAGGGCAGTGTCAAAAGCATTTTCACCTATAGTGATAATACCCTTTGATAATACCGGAACTGCTTGACCAGGAAGAACGCCTGCGCTCTCAATAAGTTTTTGCTTGTAATAAAGCATTTTTTCTCCATTCTCGTCGTATGCAAGAGTTTCATTTAAAGTTACTCCAATTGGGCGAGCTGCTCCTGCACCATGCTTACTGATTTTACCAAAAGCTTCAGGGTAAGCGTTTCCACCAACATGAGGGTAATCGGTTGTACCAAGGTATGCGTTAAGGTCTGAGTTACCTTTCCCGGCATTTGCACCAGTTCCACTGTATCCTGCTCCAATGTCAGATCCGTTATCAACATCAATTTTTACAATCAATCCTGCATCATGGGCATCGGAATTAGCGTGAGTATTTTTAGTTACATCGGTAAGTGTAAGTTCACTGGTTTTAAGTGCGAACAAATTAATTACAAAATGTTCGTTGTATTGTCTGAATGGAAGTAGTCTATTAGCCATTTTATTTTTCCTCTATTTTAGTATTGAATGTTTACGTTGTCCTTCGAGAAAGCTTGTTTAAATTTCTCCCTTAAAGTTAGTTGGTCTTGAGTTGCATCGCCATTATTGTTGGCAACCACCTCTTCTTCGATTTCTGCATTTTCGATAGCTTCTTCAACAACCTCTTCGGTTGATTCTTCTGCTACTTCTTCTGTAGATTCGCTTGCGGAAGAAAGTTCAGAAATTCTCTTTTGAACTTGCTCTTCAACTTTAGCTGCAATAGCTTTTTGTTGTTCTTCCTTAAAAGATTTTGTTTTGTGTTTCCACATTACAGAAAGTTTTTCCTTATACTCAGCATAAGCTTCTTCCGTGGAATCAAGTGATTTAAGATCAGAAGCAAGAACGATTCGATCTTCGTCTTCTAATTCGAAAAGATCATCAAGCGCGCTCATTCTGTCGTTAAACTTCTCGGAAGCTTCTTTTGCAGATGCTTCAGTTTTGAGAAGCTCAACTTGCTCGTTCATTGCTGCGATTTCTTCTTTTAAAGATTCAATGGTCTTCTTAGACTCTTCGGAAGCTTGAACGAGTTCTTCGTTTGCTTTTCCCATTTCTTCTTTGTCTGCTTGCCACTGGTCATTCTTTTGAATGATGGCGTCATGAAAAACTTTAGTGATGTTGGCAATAGCCTCTTCAGAAAGTTTCTTAGACGAAGCTTGAGCTTCTAAGGTTTCTTTTACTTGGTTTAAAATTTCTTGTTCCATAATGATATTAGGTTTTAAGTTCTTGCTTAAATTTACATCGTGTTTACGTAAATGGGAACTTTTTATTTTTTTTATTTCGATTTTTTCATAGCTGGAGCTTTCTCCACTATCTTTTAGTTTAAATTCTCGGATGCTATTTTCGTCTACAGTTAAACCCTTTACAGCGGCCGCTGGATTAGCTGTGAAACCTATCCCAAGAGGATAAACATCTCCAACGATCAAGCGATGAACTTCTTCTCCGTCGTCGTTTCTTCCGTTTCCTCCATATGCCTTAAGAAATTGTTTATTTTCTTCTTTACCTTCTTCGTCTTCGATGATCTTCGCATCTTTTAAATTGTCGCTTCCAATGGCAATTACATAATCATTGAATCCAATTTCCCAGCTCGCTGATACTTTTTGATAAAGCTCATCCTCTTCATCTACGGATTTCTGAACGAGTTCTGCAAATTCGGGGTTAACCGTTTTATATACAACAGAAGATAATGCAATATTAAAAGGCTCATCACTTGCAGCCGCTTCTTCTTCGCTCATCAATTCGTTTGTGCCAAACTTAGAGAATGAAGCTCCTACGATATGTCCAACCACTTTCTTTCTTTGATGCTCTATATTAGTGGGCTTGTGAATGAAGTAGTCTTTTATAGCTATTGCAGTCTCTGTATCGATTCCATCTCCATTCTTATTGAACATGTTTGCTACAGCGCCGTTAAATGCTACCCCAACTAAATCAATGTTCTTTCCAAAATCAATATCTTCTGGTATCAAGTCCCTTAAAGATTCAACAGACGCTAAAGACTCAATCTGTTCGCTTTTCGGGCTAGAAGCTACAACACTTTCAGAAAACTTACATATATACTTAAAAGGTAAACTCATATTAATATATTAATACACAAGATTATTTACTATCAATATTTATTTTTTTACTATGATAAAGTATAGAAGCAGGATAAGATACAATTTCATGCTGTTCAGAAATATCTAAAACATCAGATAAAATATTTAATTTTTCAATATTATTAAAATCTTCAATACAAGAGCTTAATGCTTTTTCCCATTGGTCATGTTCTGTTGACATAACTATGCTTTCTGTTAATGTATCTATAATACCTTTATGTTCTTTAGATAATCTTTTCTTTCCGTAGTGGTTCTTTAGCGCCGATTCAGCTTGCTTGCGTAAAGCTTCAATGCTGTACACCACTTCTTGAATATTCTTCCTACTGTGAACCTCGTCTGAGGCTAATACTCCACTAGGCTTGGTTGTTGTTCCTGCTGGTCTACCATTGTCTTGCTTGACGGCAGGCTTTGCTGGTTGAGGCTGTCCTGGCTGAGGGGGAGGCGGTCCCTTCTTCATTTGTTCTTGAGATACCTTTTGCTGTTCAACACTCATCTCGTGCTGCTCTTCTTTCATCTCTTGGTCTTCTTCGCTTAGAATAGGCTGAGATGCGGACAACGGAGTATAAAATCCTTTCTCTCTATCTTCAACAAATCTTTCTTGCGCTGGGCGAAGATCTTGAGGATCTGGGTAAACGCCTTTCTTTAGGGCGGTCATTCCTTGTTCTGGGGTTATGATTCCCATCTCGATTAACCTGGACGTTACTCTTTGTAGTTGCACTTCATCCTTGATATCTATCTCTACGAATTTCGCCGTTGGAAAATTCTTAAAACCCATTGCTTGACAAACTTTCTTTATCTGGGGCTGCATAAAGTCATTAAGAAATGCACTTCTAGCTTCTTTTAATCTCTCTAGAAATATCTGAGCTTTTACTTGAGTACTTGAGTAATTCTCTTTACCCACAATAATGTTCTGTAAACCTTCCTTGATATCTTCGTTTACTATTTGGTACTTAGTCGGACCTAGAACCTTATTTAGATCAGGTATAACAAATTCCGCCTTGGTTGTATAGTCTGCAATTAACGCCCGCCCAATGCTTTCATTCTGGAAGAGGGATTGCATTGCTTTTAAATTATTTGGATTAACTCCTCCTTTGTCTGGAGTATTCCCCATTGTCACCAATAAGATTACATTTTCAATGGTACGAGTTATAGCTTGATCTATTTTCTTTAACTCCATTTTCCAATTTATATCATCAAGTACAGAGAAACCAAAAGGAATAGCAAAAGGCTCATAATCTTGTTTTTTATAAAAAGAAAAAATTAATTTATTAGGATCTAAATCAACCATGATTCCGTCTGACATCCACTGGTTCTGCTTTATCTTATCTTTAGCGTCTTTAGGCAATGCATTAAACATTTCCTGGTCGTAGTCGGACTGAGGGAACTTCAACTTCTCTATATCGTACTCACTTAGTATTTTTTTATAGATGCCATTCTTTGCGCTGAAAGTTAAGGCTCTGTCAGCCACAAAGTCATATGGGTTTAAAAATATGTAACCAACAGGTATTTTCTTGGATCCGATGTTTTTACCTTCCGCTCCATAAACCTGATTCAGTTTAATTAAATCTTCTGTAGTGAACTTACCGTCCAGCTTGTACATGAAAACATTACCTGACCTATAATACTCCCTGAAGTATTGATCCTTTAACTTCCATATGTTTATCTTCTGCATCCATTTGTCTATGAATATCTTTGCTTTCTCTGAGCCTCCGTCTAAATAAATGTCTGAATTTGAGAACTCAGCCATTACGTCTATAGCATTCCTGAAGATTGGTACATTCGCATAAGCTTTTTGACAAAGTTCAATGGAAATCCTTGGGCTTACATAGGAATCCTTGTACGAGTACGGTAATCCTAGACTTTCGATATTTGCATATTTGTTTGCCTTAGGCTGTTTTGTTGCTTTGTTTGATCTGTAACGAGTTCCTTCTTCTCCCTCTATTTGACCTACGTTTCTTGAGTAGTTTGCCTGAGTATAATAAGACTCTCCCGCTGTAGCTGGCTTTACTTCTTGAGTATTTTCGGCTTTACTTAATAAAGAATTTAGATCTTCTTTCTCTACCTGACCTACACTTGCGTTGAATTTACTCCAGTATTCTGATTTCTTATTATATTTTCTTGGCATATTATATAGTACACCAAATTTTTTGAAAGTCCATCCAAAGTTGTAAAGTTAACTTTGACTTTACTTTTAAACCATGATTGGAGTAAACGTTGCATCAACATGAGCCTCCTTGGCGTTGGTCATATCGTAATACGTCTTAATCATCCAATTCCCAAGAACCAAAGCTGAATAAGAATCCTTCCTTGTTTTACTTGGCCCGCTTTGCCTTCTTAGGGTCGGGGGTAATCCAAAAGTTTGAGTTCCTTGGGGCGTAGAAGTTACCTGTATCAATGCACATTGATTCTTAGTATAATTAACCATATCCCATTGGTGATCGAGGAAATCTATTAATTTTGCTCCACCGCTACTTTTCAAAAACTCTTTTTGATTAGGTACAAATATCAAATCGTCCACGGGCACTTTTTTCTTCAATTGCATATGGTAATTGTCATCCAAGGGTCTTGAACCAAACCATATCCTTTTATGATCTAAGTTGGCCTGTAAAAGTTCATTCGACTTTCTAATCCAGTCAGAATTAGCTTTCCTCAGTATACATATTTTTCTATCTTTTAAATTGTATTGCATCTTGAGATCCCTGAGACCCTCCTGGTAATGCTCCGTATTATCAAGATCAGCAGAGATTTCCTGTATGTTTATATTACTTTTATTAAATTGCTCACTAGCATTAGCTCCCTGTAAAAATTGTACACCTCCACCATAGTCTCCAACAATAGCAACAATATTAAAATGAGTCAATAAGTAATGAAAATAATTAATATGATCCTGCATCTTTAAACCAGGAACAGCATAACTATGAATTAAAGTACCAGATTTTGTATTATCATTTAATTTAAATAATTGCATAGCGAAATCATCAGAGCTTTCACTTTCAGCCCAACTTGGGTCGAACGCTAGTAAATACTTACAATCCCTATCTCCGGCAAGCTCCATACAAGGAGTCTGCCCATCTGGCACAGTACAAGCGGCCATCGTGGACGTCTTGAAGAATCCTGAGCTATCGTCCGTAAATATGGCGTTAAACTCTCTATCAAACTGAGACTGGCTCATTGTTTGCTTTGATTGGTGAATTAGATTTTGGTCGTAAAGAGCTGCGGGGGCGACATCATAACTAAAATGCATTATAACTCTTTTTGATGTATCTATAGAGCCAGGGTGGGTTCCGTCTAGAATTAGATTCTCAAATGTTTCATATACCTTATATAAATATTCAAACTTATAACTAGCCGAGGATAATGCTATCAATTTATTGTTTGGCCATTTGTACCTCTCCTCTTCCTTCATTTTGCCCTTAGCTATCATTTGATCTTCTAGCTTCCTAACCTTCTCTCTTTCGGTAGGGTTTTGAACAACACTAAGAAACGGTAGAATAACCTCATTGTAAATATGCTCAGGCATCAAAAGAAACTCATCAATAATAATCCTATGAAACCTAAAACCACGCAGCTTTGAACCGTCACCCAAAGGTAAAGCAATAATCTTAGATTCTCCGATCTCTAGAGTCCACTGGTCATTTTTCTTTGATTTCTTGGTTATGCATTGTGCTAGAAATGCAGCTTCTGGCTTTCTCGCTATATCCTCAATTTTTTCAAATATCATTTTGGATTGCCTGAATGTAGCGGCCATGATACCTATCTGCACTCCCTGATTAAATATCGCATCCAGGAAAGCATATATAGCAGTACTAAAAGACTTAGACATTCCTCGACTCCATATACCAAGAAAGTAATCTGTTTCCAACATCGACTTGATGGCTAAATGCTGAAAAGGAAAAAGATCAACTCCAGCTATCAAGTTAGTTGTAAAAGTTACATTATCTCTAAGGAAATTATGAAGCAGTATCTTTGCGTCTGGCTCATCTAGATACCCCTTGATCTTCAACATTTCATCGTTGACGTTTATCTCTTTATCGTTATTCTCTAATCTACCTTCTTCCCAAGTCATCGTTTATCTATAAAGTATTGTAAGTCCGTTTCCCATAATTTTTTACCATATACTAAAAGCTTGGGTATCATTTCTTCTGATTCCTTCCTTCCTCCAGTAAAAATAAATTGACATTTTTTAGCGAATTTATGCATGAGTAATCTCATGTTATGCCATATGTATGGTAGGTTTGATTGCCTAGGCCCGTACATATTGTTTTTTATAATCGCTTCTATCGAACTTTCGACTACTATAAAAATATATGCATCAAATTCTTGCGCCCTTTCAAGCTCTCTAGTGAATCTTTTAAACCCTGTAGTCATTGTACCTTTGAAATCTGATTCGCTTTTCCTGTCAACATAAGTATAGTCGTAATGCGGCGCGCCAACAGCGTAATCGCCAAAATCTAATTTCATGGGCGTGGAGTTGTTAAACTTTAATGGTTGTTGCTCGCGAGTGTCTATCAGCATATTAATATCATCTAATTCTATATTTCTATCAAAAAAACCTTTCATTATGTTTTTATCTAATAATGGTTTAATTTTTATATCATTGCATGCTTGCGAATAAGAACCAAAAAAATACTTATACATATCCATTGATGGCAAGTCATGAAGAAGAAGTTCCAGGTGACACGGAGCATATGCCAATTCCTTGACCGTAACGCGCTGCTGAAGGCGTTTCAATATATATTCCTTAACTTCCTCCTTATCGGCATCTAAAGCCCATTCACGAAGGTTCGCATGCGACACAAAATCAATATTAAAATAATCATCTTTATTTTTAAATTCTAATAATTCATTATTTAATTTATCCCGACGCTGATAAATATTAACATAATATTCAGCAAGAGGAATTTTATGCGTCTTGGGGATGTGCAAGTGCAAGCCTCTTTCATTCTTGAAAGATTTATTACATACTTTACATTCACAAGTCATTTATAAACAAAAATAAGCCACTACAAAATGCAGTGACCTATTCCCATACGCAATTAAGCAAAAAAAAATATTAAGCAACAACTTCAGTCTCTGCGACTTCAACTTCTTCTGATTCGCCCGATTCGCCTTCTGCGGCTTCTGCATCTGCTTTTTCGATATGTTCAACTAACTTCTCTTTGTCTTCGTCGGACATCTTGTCCAACTCAGTGTTAGCTAATTGAATCGAGTAGCTTTTTGCCGCCTCAATTAGGCCGTTAAGGTTTAACTGATTGAGAATGGAAGTTCCAAGGGTCTCAATCATTTTATCTCTTATAATTTTATCACTCATAATTATTTAAATTTTATTTTATATTTGTTGTTTAGTTTAGTTATAAATTGTTTATTGTTTAACTGTAGTTTTCTTTATATCTACTACTGTTTGTATTATATATTGAAGGGTGGTATATTTCTATATTAAAGTTTGTATTCTATGTTGCCCTCCTCGAGAGACTTGTTCTCCGGCTCTACGATCTTACTGACCGTGGTTTCGTAAGTTTCCTCTCCTCCAACATCTTCCTCCAAAAGGTTATTTGGACTAATGATTGCAGACAAGGCTTTCACTATAACCTGGTCAAATTCATTCACGGGCTTAAAGCCAGCCTCTTTTTCAAAGATCTCTTGGATCTTAGAGTATTCATAGTCGCCAATTAATAATTCAATTTTTTTCATGTTGCATCGTGTTTAGAGATTCCTAGTATTCTTGCTTTCCAACTATCCATATTATCAAGTCGAGTTACCTCTTCGTCAACTAATTTTTTCTGCATCTCTGCTAATTGTATCATTCGAAGTCGTTCGTCCTCAACCTGAAAGTTCTTTACCAGTGAGATTATAGTAGCATTTTCCTTGCTTCTATTCTTTAATCTCTCTGAACGGTCTCCATTTAATTTTTTAATTAATGATTCCATTCTTTTTTCACATTTATCGTATTCATCTGTTTTAGATTTTAATACTTCCGCTAATCTTACTGTCATGTCTTGTTGGTCTTCAACTTCATTAAACATTGAGTTTAGCTTTTCAATGTGAGATGATATATTTTTTAAATTAATATAATCAACACAAACATTAATATATAAATTTATTTCATCACTTGTTAAATCTGGCTTATCCCATGTTGCTCTTACGAACTCTGCCTCGAATAACTGTCTATCTTTCATATTACTGTAGTTACTTATAACCTGTATGAATCTTGGCGCCGAAAGACTTTTTATTAAACACTCAATACAGTTTGTGTCATCATGAGTAAGCTTCTCTTCTTTTAAGTCTGCAAAGCAAAATTCATTAACCTTGCTTAGTCCAGTAGATAGAAGCTTGGGTGGGGAGTAAACCCTATTAACCGCACTCTCGCTATCGTGAACGTAAGCTGGCTCATACTCCCTAAGAAAATCCAAAACAGCTACATGTTGTTTCGAGAATCTCTTAACAGGAATTTCAGGCCAAATCATCTCTGCTATCTGAAAAGCGCTAAGGCCGTTCTTGGCTTGCTGCTTGGTAAATTCAATCTGATGGTCGGTTAATTCAATATCCTCGACCTTATCCCATGCGCTAGTCTTGTAATCCATACTCTGCTCTGCAAGAAACTTCTTTACGGCTCGACCCTCCTTGCTTCGACCATCAAGGTCTTCGTCCTGAAATACGGCTTTTGTTAAATCTAGTAAATTAGGAGTTTTTTTAAAATTATCCCTAATATATTGTTTTTGTTCTTTAGATAATATTATTGTCATCTCCTAAAAATGCTATACCTTTCCTTTTTAATATCTTCACAGCTTTATCTTTTAAAGTTTTCTTTAAATTTTTAATTTGTTTATATCCTGCTTTTCTTCCCGACTCCGTACTCTTGAAGCCCATTTGGTCTGCGACTTCTTGGTCTGATAAGTTCTGTATATAAAGCAACTGGAAAGCCTTAAACTGTCTTTCGTTCAGGCAACCTTTAAGCTCTTTTATTAATTTATCGGAAGCTGAATTTATATCCAAGTCGAGATGATGGTCTACGTTTCCATCTATTTCATGAATATGGCTGTCTAGCGATAAAGTTATTTTTACATTGTATGCGTGCTTTTTGGTTTTGTCCCATTTTTTGTATAATGGGCATGTTCTGTCTTGTTGTCCGGATTTAGTAAAACTACACAACTGCATATCCGCATCGTTATTGAACGGACAATTCAAGCATGGGCGAGCGTAATTACTATAATGATTACGCAGGATATTTTTCATCTGATTTGCGATAATTTTATTCAGCCATGGCTTTATTGGTCTCGACTGGTCCCATAGATGCCATTTATTAGCAATGTGTGCGCGTATAATTTGCGACACATCGTCAAAATCTATCCAAGCCACTGAGCTTAAGAACCAGTTTCTCTTTCTTTTGATCAACTCTTTATCTATTACATCATTAAGGTCTTCGTACTTTGCCTTAACTACAGGCTCCTTGAGTTCAGCGTCTTCCTTAGACCTACTTGTTGGTGTCTTCTTTTTGGGCGGCATCAATAATATCTTTAAAGTTGTGGATAGTGTTGCCCGATTTAGTTATTTCGTAGCTTAATGAGGATATATTCGGGACATAATCTATGTCCGTTTCGTCCTCCGACAGGGAATCCCTAGATTCCTTTCTAGTCTCCATTTGCTCCCTGAAGCTTCCAGCGCTTTTGCGAGCAGTAGGTTTCTTGGCTACTTGTGGCTTGGCGCCGCTTGATGCAGTTTTCTCCATAGGAGTTCCGCAGGAAGAACAAAACTTTGGCTTAGCGCCAGAGTACTCGTTTTTTGCTCCACATTCTGTACAAAATATAGTTTGCATAATACTTGTATTATAAACAAGCAGATGCATTATATCTAATAATTTATATTAAATAACCGGCAATTATCCTTGCCTGCCTACGCATAAACTCGTTGGTTGTTTTATCAAAACACTTGTCTTCACCAGAAGCGCAAGAGTCCATGCTGCATTCATCTACGTAACCTTTTACATAGTCTACCCCCAATATGCCAATCACGGTATCATTGAGAGTCTTTATAGGGACATTGTAGATGCTTTTCACCCCCTTGTCTTGAGCCATCATGGCAAACGCATGATCTGGAGCAGATTTAACATCTGAGTAAGCGAACGATCCATCGCTAGTCAATTTATTAATATAATCGTGAAAATTTGAAACAATATGGTTTGTTGAATGCTCATGTTCCCTGCTTATTCCGGGAAGAACCATTTCATGAGTACAGCTAAACTTCTGCTGGCTTCTTCCTGAAACGTAATAACTACCATTATGGAACTGCATGATATAAGCGCGGTCAGCACCCATTTGACTCATTAAATAATCTAGAGCAGTATAGATGTTTTCGTTGTTCTGAGTTTCGCTCAATATTGGGTCTTTTCTTCTTGCTATATCTTTTGCTCTTTTTCTTGAAAGTATCACGCTGGCTATTGTTGCTGACGCGCCAATTATCGCAGATACTATAATATATATTCCATCCATACTTTTTGTTACACTATTTTTTGTATGTTTTTAGTTTTCTTATTATGTATTTTAATATTTCACTTCTAAATATATCATCCTCATTAAATTCAAAGCAATGTATACCTTTTTCTTTACTTGTTGGGTCGTTGAATAAGTCAAACATATCTGAGAATCCGCTTCTGTTTCCGATATCGCTCTGCATCATATCGCCGCACACAAAAAGCTTTGTGTTTTCTCCTATTCGAGTTGTCATCGTAACAAGCTCCCTGAACGAGAAATTTTGAGACTCATCCGCTACTACAACTTTATTAAACCAACTTGCTCCTCTAAGGAAGTTTATTGGCATGGCTTGTATTCTGCCGGATTTTAAAAGTTCATTCTTTACGCCCGAACCCTTTGGGAGCATCTCTTCGAGCTTGTCCTCTAGTGGAGCCATGTAGGGGTTAATCTTTTCTTCTAGTGAGCCTGGTAGCGCTCCAAGCCCTTTATCTGCACTTTCGATTGCGGTACGAACATATAGTAAGTCCAGTTCTTCGTTTTTTTGCAAATGTCTTAGTGCTGAAAATACAGCCATGTACGTTTTAGTTGCTCCAGCTGGGCCGGAGACGAATATTATTTTGGTATCTTTGTCCATTGATAGATCAAGGAAAACTTTTTGCTTTTCGCTTAAGTTTTTTCCTTTGATTACAATTTTAGACTTAAATGGGTTTATGTCAAATTCTGATTCAATATCTTTTGGTGCTTTTTTTCTTGGCATTTATTTAAGGGTTATTGATTATTACTAAATATTACACAGACTTTAGTGTATTATATATTATATATGCCAAATATTTCCAAATACGATATCCTAGAGCTTCTTGCGAAGAAAATGCCTTTTTATGCAGCCACTCAGTGGCTTAAAGCTGAAAATGAAGAGCTGGATGGAAATACTCCTTCTGACTATATGAAAGAAGGTAAATTAAAGGAAGTGCATAAAGTGCTGGTTAAAGAATTGGAGGG
>Ga0115003_10003223_pt1 | contig 13007 bp, 13 predicted proteins | sample ArcticOcean_MG_C_7_FD_88736 | JGI IMG/M metagenome (GOLD analysis project Ga0115003, IMG submission 88736) | Marine microbial communities from western Arctic Ocean - ArcticOcean_MG_CB11_88 | ecosystem: Environmental > Aquatic > Marine > Oceanic | place: Arctic Ocean: Canada Basin | collected... | reverse complement strand
TCAACATTGGTATCAATATGTTAATTCCAAGCTTGCTGCTAAAAAACTTCTAAAAAAGTTACTCCAACAAAAGAGCGTGTGCTTTGATACAGAAACTACATCAATAAACGCCTTGGAAGCAGAATTAGTCGGGATTGCCTTTTCTTGGAGTAAAGGAAAGGGTTATTATTTAGCACTACCAGAAAATAGAGCGGAAGTCCTTGAAATTTTAGAGCCTTTTAAATCTTTTTTTGAGCATTCAGAAATTGAAAAAATTGGCCACAACCTCAAATACGATCTTAAAGTACTTAGAAATTATGATGTCCGAGTAAATGCTCCCTTATTTGACACTATGATTGCGCATTATTTGATTAATCCTGACATGCGTCATAATATGGATACCCTAGCTGAAACCTATTTAAACTATTCCGCACAATCAATGACCGAACTTATTGGCAAAAAGGGGAAAAACCAGGGGACTATGCGAGAAGTTCCTCTAGAAAAACAAACTGAATATGCAGTTGAAGATGCTGATATTACTCTTCAGTTGAAAAAATATTTTCAGGAAGAAATGACTGCGGCGAAAACATTAGAGCTTTATCAAAAAGTAGAGCTTCCACTGGTTTCTGTTTTAACAAGTATGGAATGTGAAGGGATCAATTTAGATGTCCCTTTTTTAAAGTCTTTATCCTTTTCCTTAACCGAGGATATTCAAAAATTAGAAGCCACTATTTTTGAAGTTGCCGGGGAAGCTTTTAATTTAGCTTCTCCGAAACAATTAGGCCTTATCCTATTTGATAAATTAAAATTAATTGATAAGCCCAAGAAAACTAAAACAGGCCAATATTCAACTGCAGAAGATGTTTTATCTTATTTAGCAAAAGACCATCCTATCATAGGAGAAATTTTAGATTGGAGGTCTCTTCAAAAATTACAAAATACTTATGTGGATGCTCTCCCAAATGAGATTGATTCGAAAACCAGAAGGGTTCATACTGTCTATAATCAAGCAGTAGCATCAACAGGTCGTTTGAGTAGTAATAATCCGAATCTTCAAAATATTCCCATCCGGACGGAACGTGGAAAACAGGTTAGAAAAGCATTTATTCCACGTGATGATAATCATTTATTGTTAGCTGCCGATTATTCTCAAATTGAATTACGAATTATTGCTGCACTCAGTGGTGATCAAGAAATGCTCTCTGCATTTCAAAATAATGAGGACATCCATCGTACCACCGCAGCTAAAGTTTTTAATGTCCCCTTAAAAGATGTAACTAGAGAGCAACGAAGCAATGCCAAAACTGTAAATTTTGGAATAATTTATGGTGTTTCAGCTTTTGGGTTGAGTCAACAAACAAATCTAAATCGAAATGAGTCAAAAGAGCTTATTGAAACCTATTACGCTACCTATCCAAAATTAAGAGCATATATACAAGACCAAATTAATTTTGCTAGAGATCATGGATATGTTTCAACGGTTTTAGGAAGAAGACGCTATTTGAAAGACATTAACTCTCAAAATGCTATTGTGCGAGGAGCTGCAGAACGCAATGCTGTAAACGCTCCCATACAAGGTAGTGCCGCCGACATAATCAAACTGGCAATGATTGCCATTCAAGATCGCTTACAAAATGAAAAATGGAAGTCTAAGATGTTATTACAGGTTCATGATGAACTTGTCTTTGATGTTCCAAAAGAAGAAGTAAATGCCCTTAGGGAGATGGTGAAAAGTGAAATGGAAAATGCCTTTGAAATCAATGTGCCTTTAGTGGTTGACGTTGGTGTTGGAAACAATTGGCTAGAAGCTCACTAATTAATAAAATTGATTCTTTTTAATATGCCAGAAAATTAGAATAAAAAATTTTTCCAAAGTAATTTATAATTGTACATTTGCAGCCCGTTGAAGCAATTTTTAGCGGATTAAATTATCTATTGTGAATACATTAAGTTACAAAACAATTTCTGCCAATGCTAACACTGTCAATAAGGAGTGGGTTGTGGTAGATGTGAAAAATCTTCCTCTTGGGAGAGTTTGCGCAATAATTGCTAATTTTTTACGTGGTAAATACAAAACCAATTACACTCCTCATGTTGACTGTGGTGACAATGTTATTGTCGTTAACGCAGCGAATGTAACTTTGAGTGGAAATAAATGGGAACAAAAAGAATATATCCGTCACACTGGCTATCCTGGAGGGCAACGTATTCTTAATGCAACTCAATTGCATAATAAAAAAGATACTCGTCTTGTAGAAAATGCAGTTCGTGGAATGCTTCCTAAAAACAAATTAGTTGCTGATTTATTTAGAAACTTACGTGTTTTCAGTGGTGCAGAACACCAACAAGAAGCACAAAACCCTAAAACCGTTAACATAAACGAATATTTATAATGGATACTGTTCATACTATTGGCCGTCGAAAAACCTCTGTAGCCCGAATTTTTGTTAGCGAAGGAAAGGGTTCGATCACGGTTAACAAAAAAGATTACACAACCTATTTCCCTACCCCTACTCTACAATATAAAATCCAACAACCTTTTGTGTTAACCAATACTGAAGGAAATTATGATTTGAAAGTAACTGTAAAGGGTGGAGGATCTAATGGTCAGGCTGAAGCTGTTCGTCTTGCAATTTCAAGAGCTCTTTGCCAAATTAATGAAGAACACCGCACAGAATTAAAACCAGAGGGTTTATTGACGCGTGATCCACGCATGGTTGAACGTAAGAAGTTCGGTCAAAAGAAAGCAAGAAAAAAATTCCAATTCTCAAAACGATAATTGGTACTCGTTTTGCCTTGTGCAGAACAAAGTTCATTTATTTATTAATTAACCAGTTGCTTAAACCGTCAAGGCGGATATTAGTTTAGCATCTAAATAAGTATTAAAATACTTGTTGCTATACAAAAGGAACGTAAACTAAAACACAATGGCAAAACCAGAAGTAAATGACCTGCTAAATGCAGGTGTCCATTTCGGACATTTAACCCGTAAATGGAATCCAAACATGGCTCCTTATATCTATATGGAGCGTAATGGTATTCATATCATCAACCTTTACAAAACTGTTGCAAAGATTGGAGAAACTAATGAAGCTTTAAAGAAGATAGCAGCTTCAGGACGTAAAATCCTGTTTGTTGCAACAAAAAAACAAGCAAAAGATATCGTTGCTGAAAAAGCAAAAGCGGTAAATATGCCCTATATCACTGAGCATTGGCCTGGTGGGATGCTTACGAACTTTGTAACCATTCGAAAGGCTGTCAAGAAAATGAGTGCTATTGATCGTATGAAGAAAGATGGTACTTTTGAAACGCTTTCAAAAAAAGAACGTTTACAAGTTGACCGTCAACGTGCTAAATTAGAAAAAAACTTAGGCTCAATTACAGAAATGACTCGCCTTCCTGGTGCTTTGTTTATAGTAGATACTACTCGCGAACACATTGCCGTAAAAGAAGCCCAAAAATTGAAAATTCCAATTTTTGCTATGGTGGATACCAATTCTGATCCGCGTGATGTTGATTTTGTAATTCCTTCAAATGATGATGCTTCAAAATCAATTGACAAGATTTTAGGTCTTGTAACTGAAGCACTTGCTGAGGGTCTTAAAGAACGTCAAAGCGAAAAAGAAGGAGCTGCCGCTAGTGACGCAAAAGACATGGAGGTTGCTGCTAAAAAAGCTGAATTAACCATCGCTGCTGAAGAAGCTGCCCCAGTTGTTGAAAAAGCTATTGCAGATCCTGAAGTAAAAACTGAAGCGTCAAACGAAAAAAAAATAAAGACTAACGATTTATAAAATAATAAAACTGTGAAGATTACTGCATCTGAAGTAAATAAACTCCGCCAAGCCACTGGAGCTGGGATGATGGACTGTAAAAAAGCACTTGTTGAAGCAGAAGGCGATTTTGACAAAGCTGTAGAAGGTTTACGAAAAAAAGGACAAAAAGTAGCTGCCAATCGTGCCGACAGAGATTCTTCTGAAGGAGCAGTTCTAGCTAAAGTGAATGATAAAAACACTCGAGGCGTTATTGTTTCCTTAAATTGTGAGACTGATTTTGTTGCTAAAAATGATTCTTATTTGTCATTAGCAACTGCACTTACCGATCGAGCCATGAATTATGATTCTTTGGATGATTTTTTATCTTCTGAATTTCAAGGAATGACTGTAGCTGAAAAATTAACTGAGCAAACGGGTGTAATAGGTGAAAAAATTGAAATCGGTAATTTTAAAATTTTAACAGCCCCTTTTGTTGGATCATACATACACGCGGGAAATAAAATTGCAACTCTTGTCGGTTTATCTTCTGTTATTGATAATGCTGCTGAAGTTTCTAAGAACGTTGCAATGCAGGCCGCAGCGATGAATCCAATTGCTTTAAATGAAGAAGGTGTAGATGCCTCTGTCATTGAAAAAGAAATTGAAATTGCAAAAGAACAGTTGCGTCAAGAAGGAAAGCCAGAAGCAATGCTAGATAATATTGCTAAAGGAAAAATAAAGCGTTTCTTTAAAGACAATACTTTAGTTAACCAAGATTTTATAAAAGACAACAAAGTTTCTGTTGCTGCTTATGTAAAATCTGCTGGTGATGCTACTGTGTCAGCTTTTTCACGAGTGGCTCTAGTTTAATTTATTAGCCATACCCAATCCTATTAAAGCACCCAATTGGGTGCTTTTTTTATACCTTTCATCCATGGAAATTAAATCTAAATGTGCCTGGTGTAAAGGGGATGTGCTTTACGAAAAATATCACGATACTGAATGGGGAGTTCCCCTTTTCGAAGATCAAGTTTTATTTGAGTTATTGACTCTAGAAACATTTCAATCGGGTTTGAATTGGATTACCATTTTAAGAAAAAGAGAGGAATTTAGAAAAGCCTTTGATCAATTTGATTATCAAAAAATTGCCTCCTACAAGCCTTCAAAAGAGAATGAACTACTTAACAATATTGGAATCATAAGGCATCGATCAAAAATAAGTGCGACGATCAATAATGCCCAAGTATTTCTCAATATTCAAAAAAAGTACGGCAGTTTTTCGGATTATTTATGGAACTTTTTAGATGGATCACCAATAATAAATAAATATAAAAGTTTAAAAGAAATACCTGCAACATCACCTTTAGCTCAGACCATTAGTAGAGAACTAAGACAAAAAGGATATAAGTTTATTGGGCCTAAAGTCATTTACGCTTTCATGCAGGCAATAGGAATGGTCAATGACCACCTGATAGACTGTTTTCGTTATAAAGAAGTAAATTTAAAACGGTAAGTCGTCTTCTACTTCATTAGCATCGCCTTTAGCGGGCTCAAAAGCAGAAGGTGGTGGCATTGGTGGCATTTCAGTTGGAGAAGCACCTTCACTAGCTTCAATTCGCCATCCTTGTACAGAGTTAAAGTATTTTGTTTCCCCCTGTGGATTCACCCACTCACGTCCCCTTAAATTGATTCCAATTTTAACGTTTTGATCTACTTGAAAATTATTCATTAAATCACACTTATCTTGGACAAATTCAACTAAAATATGTTGAGGATATTGTTCCTCTGTGGTAACAACAACCTCTCTTTTACGAAAACCATTTGTACCGTAGGTTTTTGTCTCATCAATCCATTTTATTTTTCCTGCTACTTCCATGTTTTTTTTTTTTGATAAAACAAAAATAACAAAACTTTTTTCGGTCGTGGCTTGAAGTTCTATCAATTTATCAAATTCATGTATATTCGTTAGTAATCCTTTTGTATGAAGTTGCTTCGCATCTTAAAAAATCAACGAAAAAATAGCGGATATCTTTTTGCATTTATCATTGTTGCTTTTATTTTATGGAATACTAATGTGTTATTCGAAAACCTTAGCAAAGAGCAAAGAACCAAGATGGAGCTTTGGGCTATGGCGCAGAAGGAATACATTCAAAATCAAAGCTTTAGCAATCTAAACTTTGAGGTGCTTCAACGCTCAGGAATCAATCCCATGATTCAAGTTGATGAAAATGATAAAATCATAGAGATTAGAAACGTAAACTGGGATAAGAAAAAACAGGATTCAACAGCTTTATATAAAATTTTAGCACAAATAAAAAAAGAGAATTCCGCCATTTTAATTCAACACAAAGACGAAACGGGGACTCTAATGATCAATCAAAAACTTTATTATGGAGACTCGGAAGTTTTAAAAAAGTTACAGTATTATCCCCTTGCTCTTTTGCTGATCATTTTTTTATTTGGTACAGTTTTATACTTTGTCTTCAAAACAGCAAAAATAGCAGAACAAAATCGATTATGGGCTGCAATGGCAAAGGAAACTGCTCATCAAATTGGAACTCCCTTGACCTCAATGATGGGTTGGATTACTTTATTGAAAGAGAAGCAAAAAAAGTCTGATCCAGTGTTGGAAATTGAAAAAGATATTGAACGGCTGAAAGTTATCACTGACCGTTTTTCTAAAGTGGGCTCTACTCCCGATTTAACCCCTTCAGATCTGATTGAAACTATTAATAATACAGTAGGCTATCTTCAAAAAAGAAGTTCAGAGCATGTTAACTTTAATTTAGATCTACCCGAAGAGGGAATTATAATTCCTTTTAATTCTCAATTAATTAGTTGGACTATAGAAAACCTAATTAAAAATGGAATTGACGCTATGAAAGGAAAGGGAACCATAAGTCTAAGAATTAATGAAATGGACCATAAAGTTGAAATTCTAATTTCAGATACAGGAATGGGAATGCCTAAAGAAATTGCCTCTAAAATATTCGCCCCTGGATTTACAACCAAATCGAGAGGTTGGGGGCTTGGACTTTCCTTAGCAAGACGAATTATTGTTGACTTTCATCAAGGAAAAATAAATGTGGTAAAAACAGTCCTTGGAAAAGGAACTCAATTCAGAATTTTATTAAACAAAATAGTCTAGAGCTATTTCGGTGAATTAAAATAAGTGGCAATGGCTTTTGCTGTGACTTCCATTTCATCAACAGTTAGTTGTATTCTTTTTTGAAAAGTAGCATCTTCCATGCTTTGCAAAGGTATTAAATGAACGTGTGCATGAGGTACTTCAAGACCAATTACAGTCATCCCTACTCGCTTACAGTCAATAGCTTGCCCAATTGCTAAAGCCACTTTTCTTGAAAAAGACATTAACTGATTATAGGTGTCCTCAGGAAGGTCAAAAACTTTATCTATAGCTACTTTTGGCACACACAATACATGCCCTTTAGTATTGGGGTGAATGTCTAAAAACGCATAACAGTTTTGATCTTCCGCCACTTTATAGCTTGGAATTTCTCCTGAAATGATTTTAGAAAAAAGAGTTTTCATTAGGAACGTGCAATGGAAACAACCTCCAATTCAATATTGCCATTGGGAACAGAAATAATGGCAATCTCTCCTACTTTTTTACCAAGAAGTCCTCTACCAATTGGAGAATCTACAGAAATTTTCCCTGTCTTCAGATCAGCTTCACTTTGTGCAACTAAAGTATATTTAATAGTAGTTCCGTTGGCTTTATTTTTCACTTCAACTGTTGAGAGAACTAATACTTTAGATGAGTCCAGCTCAGATTCATTTATAATACGTGCATTTGATAAAACATTTTCCATTTTAGAAATGTGCATTTCCAACATACCTTGCGCTTCTTTTGCTGCATCATATTCTGCATTTTCACTTAAATCTCCTTTGTCTCTGGCTTCAGCAATTGCCTGAGAAGCTTTGGGACGCTCAATATCCTTTAGGTGATTTAACTCAGCGCGTAGTTTTTTTAAGCCTTCTTCTGCATAATAAGATACTTTACTCATGTTTTCTACGTTTTGTATAATAACCAAAAAATCCTCCTAGTGTTGGATTCATAACAAATATAAACAATTGCGGGAAGTCATTACAACAATTTGGTCTCTGAGATTTGGAATAACATTAGTCTTATTGCTCTTTTTAAGCTGTGGGAAAAGAGAACTGCAAAGAAACCCTTATTTGGCAGACGTTCGCTTTCAAAGAGAAATCAATCTTAGTCTACCCTTATACAATGAATTGAATTTTGTAGGGGGAAGTTATTTAATAGAAAATATAGGAGTAAATGGCGTTTTGATTTTTAACTTAAATGGTTCCTCTTTTTTGGCTTGGGAGGCTACTTGTCCTAATCATTTACCTGAAACCTGTTCAAAGCTCGCCATAAAGGGTGTTTTGGTAAACTGTAGTTGTGAAGATTTTCAATACAGCTTAGCAACTGGACAATTGCTCAATCCAAGTGAAAACCTAAACCCCCCACAGGGCTTACTTTTTTATCAAATTCAAAATTATAATGGTATTTTAAGGGTTAGCAATTAGCATTTTTATCGGATGAAGATTCAAAAAAAGAAGTTTAAATTAAAAAATAATCTCAATTGGCTCGTATCATTTTTACTACTCTGCAGTCTAAGCTCAGCACAATTGGTAGAATTAGATTATAGCAAAGATAAAAGAAAAGAAAGTAGTTTACGGGTACATTTTATTCGACAAGGAATTATAGGCATTAGTAGTTTGCAGCATTTGGATCTTAGTGCCGAGATTTTTAAAGTGCGCTACGATGGGAAAAAAGGTGCTCATATTTCCTTTACAATATATGGAACTCAAACCCTTTGGAAAGGAAATAAAATAGATGCCTTAAATACTTTTGACTTTGTTATGAATCCTATCGGAGGAACCGCAAACGGAAACTTTTTCACTAGCTTTCTACTTTCAAAAAAACAGAATTCCAGTTCAAAAATTGGAATATCTATAGGAACAAAATGGATAGAAGGACAGCCCCTTCCAAGTTTTAGAAGTAGTACATTTTTTGATAATTATAGTCGAGTGGGATGGGTTTATCAATGTTTACTCGCTGAAGATCCATTGCAAAATACTAGTCTTTACTTTTGGAGCAACCCCAATCTTCTATTACATCAATCTTCCAATGAAAGTAGAGGGCTTTTTTTTAATAATGAACTCTCCCCTATTGCTTACGGATACGGTATTGAGATGGGATTGGAATACAACTCCCAACTCAAATTAATTTTAATCGGTCAGCAGCTTATCAATGTGACTCCAGAAAGTGACTTTGGGAAATTTATTTTCCGCCTTTCTATTGCCTATCGTTTTAAAAGGTAAGTCTCAATCCAGTCAATAAATTTATCCCTGCTTGAGGATAAAAGCCTGCTCCTTCAATCGTTGTAATTTGTCCTGGAGAGGAGAAATCATCATCATAGGTATAAAAAAAGCCGTTTGACTCATACTTAAAATTAAAAATATTATTTATGGTCGTTGACCACTGAATTTCTTTAACCCACCTATTTGGTTGCCAGGTAAAAACAGCATTTATATCAGAAACAAAATAGGCTGCCAAAGTTGAGTTTTTCGAGTCAATATTCCCCATATATTGTTTACCAACATATTTTGATAATAAGCCAACCTGAAAGCGAGTAGAGGGAGCAAAAATAAGCGCATTCCCTGCCACAATATTGGGAGAATAGGCCAACTGGGTTTTTCCTAGGCTTTGAAGTATTCCATCTCTTTTAAAATAAAAATCTAAGTTTTGATTACTACTCAACGCTAGATTAGGTTTCCATAGCCATTGATCTGCCAGTTGAATTGTCGCATCAACTTCAAGCCCAATACGTCGACTTTCTCCTACATTTTGACGAATCGGCGCACCTACTTCATCAATAGCTCCTGTTAATACTAACTGGTCTTGATATTCCATCCAATATAGATTAGCTTGTACTTGTGTCTTTTCTTTTTTCATTCTCCATCCCAATTCAAAATCGTTTAATTTTTCGGGTTTTGGATTACCGTTTTCATAATCAGTACGGTTGGGTTCTCGCTGTGCTTTGGCATAAGAAAAATAGAGACTCTGCTGTTGAGATAAATCATAGGTAAGTCCAGCTTTTGGATTAAAAAAAGTAAACTGATCATCTACTGTAAAATCTTGTGGCCCTGAAACAGTTCCATCAACTTTGTAATCTATCAATCGAAGCTGAAGATCTAAAAAGCCTGTCCATTTTGAAGTCAATTTTTGTGTAGCTTTAGCAAAAAAGCTCCCCTCAGTTTTTATTCCTTGGCTTTCATAAAAACGATGATTTGGCTCTGTATTTCCAATCGTTTGACCCCAAAGTAAATTTCCAAAATGATCTCCAATATATCTACTGTAAAGACCTCCAAGGTTTATTGTTGTTTGAATAGTGTGGTAATTAAGTCCTAAAGTCATCACATAATAATCGTTATCCAACCATTTTTGACTTATATTTTCAGTGTTTCCTATTGTAGTTTCTCCAACATTAATTGGCTCAAGCTGTAAATAGTTGAAAGATGTATTCCCCCCATAACTCACGTTTTGTTCATACCAGAGATCGTTGTATTCCTCATAAAACCCTCGCCCGTAAGTATAATTTAAACCAAGAGAAGCACTCCAAAAAGAATTAATTTTTTCATCCCAATGAAATTGATAATGATCTTGAGTGTAGTCATCAACTTGATTTTCATAAAAGCCAGAAAGGTTTCCATTATTATCATAAATTTCTCCTGCAGGATTATAGGTTCGGTTAGATAATAAGGTTTGAGCATCCACTCCGTACCAAGACTGATAGGTAATTTCATGACCTCCAAAAATAAGAGCTTTGATTAAGGTTTTATCATCTTGAAAAGCAGCCTGAAAAAAGTAGGCATCTAAATTAGAAGCTGCACGATCAATATAACCGTCAGAATTAATTTTTGATAATCTTCCTGAAAAAGAAAAATTATTATTTAGTATTCCGGTGGAAAATTGGAATGTATTTTTAAGGGTATTAAAGCTTCCTATGCTACTCGCCAAAGAAGTAAATGCTTTTTGTTGTACTCCGACAGTTTCAACGTTCAAGCTAGCTCCAAAGGCTGCAGAGCCATTGGTAGATGTTCCAACCCCTCGTTGTAACTGAATTTGCTCTACAGAGGAAGCAAAATCAGGCAGATTAACCCAAAAAGTTCCTTGTGATTCAGCATCATTATAAGGAATTCCGTTCAGTGTCACATTGACTCTAGTTGCATCACTTCCTCTTACACGAATACCAGTATATCCAATTCCACCTCCTGCATCACTGGTGGTAACTACTGCAGGTAAGTAATTCAATAAAATCGGAATGTCCTGTCCTAAATTTCTTGAGGCAATATCTTTTTGAGTCACGTTAGTAAAAGTCACTGGCGTGTTATTTTTAGCTCGGATTCCTGTTAATTGAACTTCTTCTAATGTTATAGTGGAAAGAGAATCTTGACTTTTTAAATTGCCTTTTGACTTTACTTGGCCTTGGAGTCCAATTGAGCTAGCCATCAGTAAAAAAATTAATCGTAATATTTTCATTCAAATAAAATTTATTCGAATAAAAGGGGTGATTATTCTTCGTTAAAAAGTTATACTAAAATTTATATTCCCTTGGCAGCATTACCTGCCCAGGTTCAATGGGTATGATCTCAGCCTTGCGGCACCCCTTTGAGATTGGATGCAAATATATATAAAAATATGTTTTACAGAATTAAATCAGCAACAGATTTTATGGGATGAAAAGTGTCGGAGGGAAGCTCTATAAATAAGGAGTTCCATTGTGCCATTCCACCATTCCAAAGTCCCGGCCATTCAAGAATTTTAATATTCAAACTCTCCAAAGTTTTATCGCTCACCATAAAGCGATGTTCGTCCCTAAAGTCATATAAATTAAATTTTTCTCCATTAAAATCAGTAATCCCACAGGCCATCATAACTGGATTAAAATGTGTACTACCTTCAATTGCTGTTAAATGTTCTTTTATTGAATGATTTAATTCTACCCCTTCAATGATTTGTAGACTCTTACCTCGTGATTCTTTTTTCCAAAAGGGGCCACCTCCTTTTGCGCCCTTATTTGGAATCATTCCGCAAACTCTTATCGGACGATTGAGGTAATCATAAAGAACTTGGTATTCTAATTTACTATCTGCTTTTATACTATATTCTGAATCAAAATGTTCTCGAATGAACCTTTCAATAGGCTCTATTTCTGATTTTTCTTTTTGTGTAACCAAATAATGAAGATGTTTAAATAATCTTTCTTGAAGACTTAGTAGCTTCCCTGCCAAAATTCTTTGCCAACGTTTACTTGATTTATTCTTTTCCCCAATTAAAGTGTTGTCAATGTTTTTAATCCATACACAGTCGGTCTTCAAAAGATTTAAATTTTCTAAAAGTGCTCCGTGACCCCCTTTCCTAAAATCAATAGCTCCATCTTTATTTCTATACAAGGCATTATTATTATCAATATAAGGAGTGTCTGTTAATCGATTTTGAAATGAATATTCTATTTTTAAAAACTCATTAACCTTTGAATTTTGTGCTGCTCTAAATTCCTCTTCAGCCACTTTAAATAAATTCCTGTGTTCTTTTGAAATTGTAAATTGTAAATGAATAGGTCCGTTTCTATCGATCAATTCAATAGCCTCTATTAGCTGAGCATAAAAAGGTGTTAATTCTTGTCCAGCTTTATCATTAAAAAACGGTATTAATGCTTTAGGTCTTTTAGTATACTGGGGGCTATCATCGAATAAAAGAACCTTTACAAAGGATTCAAAAAACACTTCAGGGGAACTTACTTCTGATAATTCTTCCTTTAAAACTTTAGCTTGAACAGTACTGTAAAAAGGTAGTTTTTTTAAATTATGAAAAAGTGGTTTTAATGCCTTTCCCTTATCAGAATTTAAATAAAAGTCAAGAACAAAGTTAGTATCCTTTTTAGCATTAAAATAATCGAAAAAAGGCTTAAACATTCGACTTGCTGCCCCTGATGCAGGAATAAACTTTATCCACTTAAGGGATCCATCTTGTTTATTAAAAAAAGCTAATGCCTTTTCTTCTTCCTTAAGACTCAGTTTAGTAATTCCCTTGTTATTCAGTGTTGCTGGAAAAATTCCGGAAAGTAAAGGTGTTCCCCGCTTTAAATAATCCCATTGTCGCTGAACTAACTCAACCGAACGGCCTTGGGCTTGTAATTTTTGTTGATCTTCTGATTTAATCATATTCTAATATTGGCATTT